>ENA-OOZN01001818-OOZN01001818.1-human-gut-metagenome-genome-assembly--contig:-NODE-1818-length-12833-cov-1.623415_pt1 | contig 12833 bp, 9 predicted proteins | sample MGYA00241187_ERZ501397 | MGnify/ENA primary metagenome ERZ501397 (study PRJEB25962, sample SAMEA2042921) | human gut metagenome | biome: human gut; feature: human-associated habitat; material: faeces... | reverse complement strand
TAGTGAAGATGGCGAAGAAATTACAATACCTTTAGATGAAAATAAAACTCCTTCTGAAAATGTTCAAATTTATTATAAAAAATATAATAAATTAAAAAAATCAGAGGAATCTGCAATTGAACAATTAGAAAAAAATGAATATGAACTTAAATATCTTAACTCTGTATTAACTAATATAGAAAACTGTGAAAGTTATGCTGAAATTGATGATATAAAAGAAGAACTTATTTCAACTGGCTATGTTAGAAAAAGAAAAGTTAATGGTAAAAATAAAAAATCTAATCCTTCTAAACCCCTTCATTTTATTTCATCAGATGGTATTGATATTTTTGTAGGTAAAAATAATATTCAAAATGACCATTTATCATTAAAATTTGCAAATAAAAATAAATCTACTATATTTTCAATTGATAATATAACTCTATTTAGTAGTGCAGACGCAAAAAATAAAACAAATACTGCAAGTAGTTTTACATTACAAAATTTATACCAATATACTGATATTGCTTTATTTTTGAAAAATTCTTCAGCTGAAAACTCTTTAGAAAATACTTTAAAAAAAGTAACTATTAATAATATTCAAATGTCAACAAAACCTAATTTAGGCAATCCAAATCTTTATTTTAAAAGTATTAATAATTTTTCAAAAAGTGAGATACCAGAAGATAATCTAATTACTGATTCTTTTGAATTTACTGTATCATCAAGCGATGAAGCTGACTTGAATTCACCAATTTTATATAACAATTTAGCTAATCCATTAACATTTAGTCTTATAAATCAAAATATAAAATCAGATTATACAATTACAGATGTTTCTTCGCCTATTACATATGATGGCTCTCTTTTAAAAAGATGTAATATAGATTTATCAGATATAAAATGTTCACTTTCTTTTGATGTAAATATAACTAATAATTTAGACCAAAACTTTAAAACAAATGTATTTATTAATATACCTCTTTCAGACGAAAGCAATTCAATATATAATGGTAATATAGTAACAAAACAAGATGTAAAATATAATTTTTATAGATATAACTAAGGGAGGATTTACATGGAAAACAAAACAAGTATTGCTGATCAACTAAAAACAAAATATCACAAAACAAAGGAAGTCACAAATTTTAAAGATTTAATATATAATTCTGCTGAACATTTTAAAAGTAGAGCAGCATTCAAATTAAAAGACAAAAATGGAAAAATAATTTCAATAACTTATGAAAAATTTAAAAATGACATTGTATATTTAGGTACAGACTTAATAAAAAGAGGATTTTTAAACAAAAAAATTGCTGTTGTTGGAAAAAACAGTTATCAATGGTGTGTATCATATTTAGCAGCATCAATTGTAGGAATAGTTGTTCCTATTGATAAAGAATTACATTATAATGATATTATTAATTTTATGAATGTTTCTGAAACATGTTGCATTTTAGGTGATTCTAAAAATTTAACACCAATATTAAAAAACATCGATAATTTAACAAATAAAAATACAACTTATATATATTTTGATAAGACCAATCAAATTAATGACAAAGTTTTATTTTTTGATAATATAATAACAATTGGAAAAGATACATATTTAAATGGTTTTCATAGATTTGATACTATTTCAATAAATCCTGATGAACTACGCATTTTACTATTTACTTCTGGAACTACTGGAACTGCTAAAGGAGTATGTCTTTCTCAAAGAAATATCTGCTCAAATATACTTTCTATATATGGAATTGTAAAAGTAAAAAGAAGTGATTTATTCTTTTCAATCTTACCTTTACATCACACATATGAATGTACTATAGGTTTTCTACTTCCTATATATAGTGGAGCAAGTATTGTACATTGTGAAGGACTAAGATATATTTCTAAAAATATGATAGAATTTCATCCATCAGTTATCCTTTGCGTTCCTTTACTTTTAGAAAAACTACATAAAAATATTGCAAAAAGCATAAAAAAATCTTTGCCAGAAAAATATATAGATAATACATCTGATGAAATGCCTTTTGATAAATTGCCTTTTATCATGAAAAAAATTGTAAAAACAAAAGTAAAAAATTCATTAGGTGGTCGTTTACGTGTATTTATAGTAGGTGCTGCTGCTGCAAATCCTAATATTGTTTCCGACTTCAGAAAATTAAACCTTAATACACTTCAAGGTTATGGTTTAACCGAATGTTCTCCTTTGGTTGCAGGAAATACAGATTTTTTCCAAAAAGATGATTCCGCTGGATTACCTATACCTAATGTTGAATATAAGATAGACAATCCTGATACTGAAGGTGTTGGTGAAATAATTGTAAAAGGACCTAATGTTATGCTTGGATATTATAATGACCCAGAAACTACGTCAAATACTATTAAAAACGGTTGGTTTCATACTGGCGATTTAGGTAAAATAGATGATAATGGATATTTATATATAACTGGTAGATGTAAAAGTGTTATTGTTACAAAAAATGGAAAAAATATTTATCCTGAAGAAGTAGAATATTACTTAAATGATAGTCCTCTGATTTCAGAGGTATTAGTTCAAGGTATTCAAGAAAATGATGATGATGAAACATATGTAAAAGCTCAGATTTATCCAAATATAGAAGCAATTTCAGAATATTTAAAAAGTAGTGTTCCTACAAAAGAAGAAATAAAAAAAGTAATCTCAGATGTTATTTCAAATGTAAACAAAAAACTACCTAATTATAAGCATATAAAAGGATTTGTGATTAGAGATAGTGAATTTGAAAAAACCACTACACAAAAGGTAAAAAGATATGGTGAAAATATGAAATATTCTAATAAAAGTAAATAAAAAATGGTAAGAAAAACTTACCATTTTTTATTGCTATTCTATTAGCAGCATCCTCCTCTGTTTCCTCCACAGCAACAGCATATTAATAGTATAAGGATTATTATCCAGCAGCAGTCATCACCAAATCCGAATCCTCCACATCCTCTATTCTCTGGCATAGTCTAGACCTCCTTCCATAAAAAGAACTATGTTTTCTCTTTCCTTCTTCTGTATGATATATAATATGTAATTTAATTTTTGTTGTTACTGTTTTTTCTTTTTAAATAAAAAAATAAAAGCAATTACATTTACAATTAATTGAATATTGTATAATTAAATTGCATTTTTCTATAAAACATTGTATAATGCAAAAATGAAAGATGTATATTTACTCCGTTTTTCATTATTATATTTTCAACAGGTAAAAAAATTTTTAGGAGGTACTATTACTATGGAAATTTTAGCTTTATTAATTATTTTAATTTTATTTGTATTTATTTTAACAAATCGTGAAAGAAAATATTTGTTTGAAGAAACTGAAATTAAAGCTATTGTAACCAAATGTAAAAAGGGATCATTTATCCCTGATGAATCTTATTCAGCTCTAGCTAATTCACATCTTGCTAATAAATCTTACGATTTATGGACTACATATCAGAATTTAGCTAATATTAATGGAACATATCACTATATTGTTACTGTCAATATTGGCGGAAATAATTATAATGTAATTCGGAAAAAACCGTATGAAGCTGGACAATCAATAATCATAACTAGAATTAATATTCATATTAATTCAAAACTTGTTAAAACAATATACAAATAGAAATATTGGATTTAAGTAGCAACTTAAATCCAATATCAATTTTAAAATCATTTTGGTATTAAAAAAACTGATAGAAATTATCAATTTTATTTTGAATTTTTCTATCAGTTTTACATTTTGTATTTTGGTGGCTTCAAGTGGAATCGAACCACTGACACGGGGATTTTCAGTCCCCTGCTCTACCAACTGAGCTACAGAGGCAAATATGGCGACCCGGAACGGGCTCGAACCGTCGACCTCTAGCGTGACAGGCTAGCGTTCTAACCAACTGAACTACCGGGCCGTAAAAAACATGGTGGTCGCTACAGGGCTCGAACCTGTGACCCCCTGCTTGTAAGGCAGATGCTCTCCCAGCTGAGCTAAGCGACCATGTCCTTTCGACGTGTTTTAGTATACAAGATTTTTCATAACTTGTCAATACATTTTTTGAAATTTTTTTAATTTTTTTTGAGATTTTTTTGAATAAACTCTGTTTTGCTTGAAAATAGTGGATTAGCACCTAGCAACAAATTTTACTAGGTGCTAAATCTATTAATACATTCCATCCATTCCAGCTGGCATTGCATCATGATTTCCGCAATTGCAATCTTTCTTTTCTGGTGCATCTGTTACTAAACTTTCTGTAGTTAATACCATTGATGCTATTGAAGCTGCATTTTGTAGTGCACTTCTTGTAACTTTTGTAGGATCTACTATTCCTGATTTTTTCATGTCAACATATTCTTCTTTAGCTGCATCAAATCCTATACCTTGTTTTTCATTTTTTACATTATTAAGAATTACTGCTGGTTCTAATCCGGCATTTACAGCAATTTGTCTTACAGGTTCTTCTAATGCTTTTAATACTATTTTTCCTCCAAGTTGTTCTCCACCTTCTAATGTGTTAACTAGTTTTTCAACATCTGGAATTACATTTATTAATGCTGTTCCTCCACCTGATACTATTCCTTCTTCAACTGCTGCTTTTGTTGCTGATAATGCATCTTCAATTCTTAATTTTTTATCTTTCATTTCAACTTCTGTTGCTGCACCTACTCCTATAACTGCAACTCCTCCAGCTATTTTAGCTAATCTTTCTTGTAATTGTTCTTTATCATAATCACTTTTTGTTTCATTTATTTGTGCTTTTATTTGCGCAACTCTATCAGCTATTTGTTGTTTATCTCCAGCACCATCTACTATAATTGTATTTTCTTTTTGAACTTTTACTTGTTTTGCTTTTCCTAATTGCGCTATTGTTGTATCTTTTAATTCTAATCCTAAATCTGATGTTATAACTTCTGCACCTGTTAATGTTGCAATATCTTGTAACATTGCTTTTCTTTTATCTCCAAAACCAGGAGCCTTAACAGCTACAACATTTAAAACACCTCTCAATTTATTTAAAATTAATGTTGATAAAGCTTCTCCTTCCATGTCATCACAAACAATTAATAATTTTCCTGATTCTTGCATTAAACTCTCTAATAATGGTAATATTTCTTGTATATTACTTATTTTCTTATCTGTTAATAATATATATGGATTATCTAATACAGCTTCCATTTTTTCTGTATCTGTTGCCATATATGGTGATAAATAACCTTTATCAAATTGCATTCCTTCAACAACATTTAACTCTGTATTTGAAGTCTTTGATTCTTCTATTGTTATAACCCCATCTTTTGAAACTTTTTCCATTGCTTCTGCAATTAAATTTCCTATTTCTTCATTATTAGCAGATATACTTGCAACTCTAGCTATATCATCTTTCCCATTAACTTCTGAACTTATTTTTTTCAATCCATCTACTGCTGTATTTACTGCTTTATCCATACCTCTTTTTATAGCCATAGGATCTGCCCCTGCTGCAACATTTTTTACTCCTTCTTTTATCATACTTTGAGCTAATACTGTTGCTGTTGTTGTACCATCTCCAGCTACATCGTTTGTTTTAGTTGATACTTCTTTTACTAATCTAGCTCCCATATTTTCAAATTTATCTTCTAATTCAATTTCTTTAGCAATAGTAACCCCATCATTTGTAATTAGTGGAGCACCAAAACTTTTATCTAACACTACATTTCTTCCTTTTGGACCTAATGTAACTTTTACTGTATCTGCTAACTTATTAACACCTTCTAATAAAGATTTTCTTGCATCTTCACCATATTTAATAATTTTTGCCATTTTTATCTATCTCCTTTCAGTTATAAAAAATAATTATTCTACAATTGCTAATATATCATCTTGTTTTACAATTATATAATCAGTTCCTTCATATTTTACTTCTGTACCTGAATACTTACTAACAATTACATTGTCACCTTTTTTTACCATCATTGATTCTGGTTTTCCATCAATTATTTCTCCAGGTCCTACTTCTACAACCTCTGCTATTTGTGGTTTTTCTTGTGCTGATTGAGCTAATATAATCCCACTTTTTGTTGTTTCTTCGCCTTCTTTCATTTTTATTAATACTCTACTACCTAATGGTTTAATCATTAAAATTACCTCCTTTTGTTTTTTAGCACTCTATCTTTATGACTGCTAATAATTTATACCCTTTTATATAAAAAGTCAATACTATTTTCAAAAGTTCACACAAAGTTCACATTACAGTTTATTATTGAAAATGATATATATTACTACTTTATTTTTTTTCTACTATTACTTTGTCATCCTTAACACCAATTTTATTAACTTTATTTTTCTTTAAATTACCATCTAAAATTTCTTCTGCTAATCTATCTTCTAATACACTTTGTATAGTTCTTCTTAATGGTCTTGCACCAAAATTTTTATCTATTCCTTTTCCTGCAATGAATTTTTTTACAGATGGTTCTAGTTCAATCTCAATCTTTTGATCTTTTAATCTTTGTACTACTTCTTTAAGCATAATGTCTATAATTTTATCTATTTCATTATCCGTTAATTTATGGAATACAATTATTTCATCTATACGATTTATAAATTCTGGTCTTAATTCTTTTTTTAATGCTTCCATTACTTGTTTTTTTGTTTCCTCATAATCTTTTTTAGCTTTATTTTCATCTTCATTTTCTTCTTTTACAAAGCCTAGAGATTTTTTTTCTGTTATTAGTCTTGCACCTATATTTGATGTCATTATTATAACTGTATTTTTAAAGTTAACTGTTCTTCCTTGACTATCTGTTAATCTACCATCTTCTAATATTTGTAACATCATATTCATTACATCGGGATGTGCTTTTTCTATTTCATCAAATAATACAACTGAATATGGTTTTCTTCTTATTTTTTCTGTTAATTGTCCTCCATCATCAAATCCAATATATCCTGGAGGTGATCCAATTAACTTAGATACTGAATGTGGTTCCATATATTCTGACATATCTATTCTTATCATTGCATTTTCATCACCAAATAAACACTCTGCTAATGCTTTTGATAATTCAGTTTTTCCAACACCAGTTGGACCAACAAATATAAAAGACGGTGGCCTTTTTGTTGTTTTTAAACCAGCTCTGTTTCTACGTATAGCTCTAGATACAGCATTAACAGCTTCATTTTGACCAATAATTCTTTTGTGAAGATTATTTTCTAAGTTTAATAATTTTTGTGTTTCTGCTTCAGTAATTTTTTGAACAGGGATTTTTGTCCAACTTTCTATAACTTTTGCAATATCTTGTACAGTTATTTGTTTTGGTTTCATTTTTTTATTTAACTTATCAATTTGTTCTATCAATTGACATTCATGAGTTTTTAAATCAGCAGCTTTTTGATAGTCTTCTGTAGAATCAGCGGCTACAACTTCTTCTTTTTCAGCTTGAACTTGTTCTAATTCTTGTTTTAGTTTTTCTAAAGTAAATAAGTCTTTATTTTCAAGATTTATTCTTGAACATGCCTCATCTAAAATATCTATAGCTTTATCAGGTAAAAATCTATCATGTATATATTTTTCTGACATTATGACAGCTTGTTTAATAACATCTTTAGAAATTTTTACTTTATGGTATTCTTCATAATATTTTTTTATACCTTCCAAAATTCCAATTGAATCATCAATATTAGGTTCTTCTACTAAAACTTGTTGAAATCTTCTTTCTAAAGCAGAATCTTTTTCAATATATTTTCTATATTCTTTTAAAGTAGTTGTACCAATTAATTGAATTTCTCCATTAGAAAGTGCAGGTTTAAGGATATTGGCAGCATTCATAGAATGTTCGCCATCACCAGCACCAATAATATTGTGAATTTCATCAATTACAAGAATAATGTTTCCATATTCTTTACATTCATCAATAATACCTTTCATTCTAGATTCAAACTGACCTCTAAATTGTGTACCAGCGATAACAGCTGTCATATCTAAAAGATAAACTTCTTTATTTAATAATTTTGCAGGCACATTTTGATTAGCAATTCGAATTGCCAAACCTTGTGCTATTGCTGTTTTTCCAACACCAGGTTCACCAATTAGACATGGATTGTTTTTAGAACGTCTATTAAGAATTTGAATAATTCTTTTTATTTCATTAACGGAAAGTTCACGATTAACGCTGTCGCTCATTTTACTGCGTTCGCACTTACTCGGCGCAACAGTTCGTGGAACTATATGCTTATCCTGAAGTTTTTTACCTTGCGGAATTACTGCTTGTGTTAATATTTTGGTATATAGATTACCCATAAGCTTACTGCCTATGTTGCAAATTGGTACGGTGCCTATCATCAAGCCGAGATTTTGCCTGCCCGGATGATGAAGCTCAACCATAATCTTACAGTTATGCTTATGTATCCTATCAGCCATTTCGCGAAGTGCCGGAATTTGATAATCATGGCTCATACCAAGTTGACCGAATGAAGATGCACCTGTAATATCATTAATTCGAGTAATCTCTGTAAAAATAAGACCTACTCCGCCCTTGGCACGTTCTTCGTAATAATCCATCATAGTTTCGGTAGCGCAGCCGTTATATTGACCAAAGCCCATACACATCGGCGCCATAACTATTCTGTTTTTAATTTCAACATTACCTATTTTCATAGGCGAAAACAACATATCGTAGCTCATAAAAACCCCTTAAGATGCTAATTATTTTGTTTTTTTCTTTTTATTGCCGGTTTTGTGCCTATCCTCTTTTTTGCCGTACATAGCTTCCATTCTTGCGTCTTCTCTTTTACACCAACTTCTAAACCACAGATAAATCAGCAAAGCAACGACAACAAGTACAATTATAGGAATAACCTTTGAAGATACACTCTTAAACTTCGACAACTTTTGCCCTGACTGAATCATAAACCAAACATTTGGTGTGAATTTAGTGCCTTTTGAGCCTGTATAAGCTTTATCCCAGCTTAAGTCTACCTTCTTGCCGTTTTCATCTATATAATAGTAGCCAAAAGCTTTAAGCGGTGTATTTTTATCCTTGAATTGATTGAAATCCTTATTTTTATAAACAAAAAACTCTACCTGAACGCCGTCAACAGTAGGTGTAATACTTTTCGGCATAAAGGCATAGTTGATATCAGACATAATTGCAGTTTGATTTATACCGATTAAAATTGCAATAACGGCAATAATTCCTACAATTACTGCGGCAATTGTTATTTTTTTCTTTTTCGGTTCCATTTTCTTTTTAGCCTTAACAGCTTTTTCAGTTGTTTTAAATTCTTTTTCTTCCATAATCTCGCTGAGCCTCACAAAGTTAAAATAATATATTTTAATTATATCAAATTGAGTTCAATAGGTCAAGAAAAAACGGAGTAATGCATAAGCCTTACTCCGAAACAAATTAAAAATGATTTATTTTTTTCTCTTTGCAGCTTTGGCTGCAAGCTTTGCTTTAGCCTCTTCAACTCGCTTTTTTTCTTCCTCTTTAGCAGCTTTTTCAGAAGCCTCACGATTCTTTTCTCTTTCGATTTCCTTCTGCCTTTCTTTCTCATCTTTTGCTGCCTTACGTGCAAGTCTTTCTTCCTCAAGGGTTTCGTCGCTTTTAGCAGGAGCTTTAGCAACAGCAATATTAATGCCTGTAGCTACAAGCAAAAGTACAACGGCAACAATATATCCCCATGCAAGAGAAGCACTGCCGTTAATGACAGCCATATCACCGAAATTGAATGCGGTTACCTGACCTGCAAGTGAGCCGGACATAACAAACATAACCACAGCTGCTACAGAAAAAAGGATTGAAACAATGTCAAGTCCGACCATAGCCTTTGTTTTTGGTTTTTTACAAAGTATAATTGTCATCAAAAAAGCAATTATAATAAATAATGCACTGAGTACAAAAAATAAATATCCCAAGCAAGCAAATGTAAGCGGACCGCTGTAACCTTCAAACTTCATATTAGACATATATAAACCTGCATTGCCAAAGAAGCTTTTAAAAAAGTCAACAAGCGAATTATTTTTATTAAATAATGAATATATTGTCAACGTGAAATTTGCGCCATCGCTTTTAAAATCAGCCCAAGGAAGTATAAAACCGATTGCAGGTAAAAATGTTAATACAAGCCTTACAATTCTTAGCTTTGTTCCCCAAATAGAATAAGCTATTCTGTTAAGCGATTTGTAAAAAACCGCAAATTGCAGCCTTATCACTATCCTCTTCCAATCTTTCCTGCCAATTATAGTTAGGAATTGAAACGCCACAAGAGGAGCACTCTGCTTTAACGTTCCAAAAATGTAATTTTTTGCCGCAATTAGGACAGGTACTTGCCATAAATGTGTACCCCTTTCAAAGTTACTTACTTAAACTATTTTATATTGATTAGCACTAATTGTCAATAATTAATTGAAAATACAAACAAATTATTTCTAATTTCTTTAAATATTTATACCAATTAATATAAAAAAGTATTGATTTAGAATGTATGATATGTTAGTATAGTAGTGTTATATTTTCAAAGACTTTGTGTCTTAAGAAATGAGGGAATAATTTGGCAGAAGAAACACTTGCAGACGAATTAACGCAGGAGGAAATGGATGAGCTTGATAAGCTTGCCTATACCCACAAGCGTTACCTAACACCAAAAGAAATTGCAGCATATGTGCTTGTAAATTTCGGTCAAAAGAATTTATCACAGTTTGTTGATGCGTTTAAAGAATTCTTTATGATACAATTCTTAAAGCTTAACTCAACCGCATACGCAAACATCAATCTCTTTGCTTCAATATATGATGCGGTAGACGATACTATTTCAGGCTTAATTATCGACAGAACGCGTACACGTTGGGGCAGAATCAGACCTTTCTTTATTATACCGCTTCCGTTATGGCTTGTCGGCGGTGCAATGATGTTTACGGCTCCCAATATAAGTGCTACAAGCAAAATAGTTTGGGCTGCTATTGCAATTGTTATTTACGGCTTAGGTATGAGTTACTTCGGCGCTTGGGGTCTTATGATTTATAATATTACCCCTAATACAGACGAACGTAACGATCTTATCACTATAACGAAATTTTTTGAACTTTTCGGCACATGGCTTCCGTCACTCGTTCCTGTTCTTGTAACTCTTTTACCAAAAATAAATAAGAGTATTACAATGGAAGGCGTTTATTCGGGATTTGCTTACTTTATGCTTATCCTTGCTGCGGTCTTTGCAGTATTCGGCTTCTTTAATATGAGGGAACGTGTTCCTCTTATGAGCCGTGAGGAAATCAAGGAAACATCAGTTCTCGAATCACTTAAGAATATTATTACTAACAGACCTCTTTTGGCTGTTATTCTTGCTAATTTCTTTAACTCTTTCAAGTCAGTCGGAGGTTCATCGGAATCGTACTTCTGGCTTAACAACACCGGTTCACTCCTTAACCAAACCATTTGCGGCTTGTTTACAGGTATTCCAAACTACATTATGGTTCCTATAGCAGCTAAAATGGTAAAAAAATGGGGCGCAAGAGCTACATCAATAATTGCGGGTTTATTTGGTTTCTTTGCGTATATGACCCTTTTCTTTGTAGGTTTCCACCCATTTGGTCAAACTTTTAAAGACCATTACATATTTAACCTTATTTGGGTTATCTTCGGTCTTACCATTTGCGGTCTTCCTAATAAAATACTTAATGTAAGCGGTCAAATTGTTACAGCCGAAGCGCTTGATTATATGGAATGGAAGCACGGCCTCAGAAATGAAGCTCTTGTTACTACAGTTCAGGGCTATTTCGGCAAACTTGCCACCTCAGTAACCGGTTGGCTTTCGGGTATGGTGCTTACTTGGATTAATTATGTTCCTCTTACCGACTCACTTGGCAACGCTGTTCCTCAAACCGACCCAACTATGCTTAACGGTATTTGGGCAGTATTCTGTATCCTCCCTGCTCTTGCAAGAGGACTTTACGGTGTTTCATTTATTATTTATCCTATCCACGGTGATCTTCAGCAACAAATGATTATTGAGCTTGCTGAAAAACGTGCGCAAAGACTTGCAGAACAAGAAGCAAAAGACCATCAGGCTTAAATAATAAGTAATTAAAAATAAGACTAATAAAGGCGAAGGAAATTCCTTCGCCTTTTCTTATGTTCTTTTTATACATCATTTCGCTTTGCGCCAAGTATTTGGTGAGAATAAAACAATTATCGGGAATAGTTCAAGCCTTCCCGCAAGCATATCAATTATCAATACTATTTTTGAGCCCATACTTAAGAAATCAAAATTCTTTGTAGGGCCGAGAAGTTCGAGCCCGGGTCCTATATTATTAAAGCAAGCAACAACACCGGAAAAACAGGTTGTAATGCTATATCCTTCAATGGATAACAAAAGTGTTGATATAACTGTGATTGAAACGTAAATTACAAGATAAACATTAACGCCTCTAATTACCTTATCATCAACCACACGCTTATTCATTCTAACCTTAATAATCGTGTTAGGTCGAGTTGAAAGTCTTAAATCTCTGAATATCTGTTTAGTATAAAGAACAACCCTTGAGACCTTAATACCCCCGCCCGTAGAGCCTGCGGAACAACCTATGCACATAGCCAATAAAAGAATAATTTTAGAAAATGTCGGCCACAAATCAAAATCGGCTGTACCGAAACCCGTTGTGCTCATACAAGTATTAACGGCAAAAAATGAATCACGAATTGCATCTGAAATATGAGGATAAGTTCCCATAATATTAAGAGTAATAAGGGCAACAAATGTTACATTTATAATTACATATGTTCTGAATTCCTCGTCCATAAAAGCTTCTTTATATCGCTTTGTTAAAAGAAAATAATAAAGATTAAAATTAACGCCAAACAGAAA
>ENA-OOZN01001809-OOZN01001809.1-human-gut-metagenome-genome-assembly--contig:-NODE-1809-length-12891-cov-2.302976_pt1 | contig 12891 bp, 8 predicted proteins | sample MGYA00241187_ERZ501397 | MGnify/ENA primary metagenome ERZ501397 (study PRJEB25962, sample SAMEA2042921) | human gut metagenome | biome: human gut; feature: human-associated habitat; material: faeces... | reverse complement strand
TGATGATTCCGTAGCGTGACATGATTGGAAGTGTTGCAGGCTTCATCTGCTTGTTAAGCTCATGCTGGCAGCATGGCACTGAAAATATCATCTTCGCTTTCCACTGTATCGCATTGTAGAGTGCATAGTCGGTGGCTGTATCACAGGCATGAAGAGTAATAACCATGTCAACATCAAAAGGTGCCTTGTAGCCGTTGATATCTCCAAGCTCAAAGTGCAGCTTATCATAATGGTACTTTTCTGCCGCCTTATTGCATTTTTCTATGACATCTGCTTTTAAATCAAGTCCTATCATATTGACTTCAAGCCCCATGACCTGTGTCAGATAGTAGTAAACAACAAATGTCAGATAAGACTTACCACAGCCAAAATCAATGACATTGAGCTTTTTTACATTAAGGTTAGAAATCTCGTCATTCAAAATCTCGACAAAGCGGTTAATCTGCTTGTATTTGTCATACATCGAATTTACAACTCTGCCGTCCCTTGTGAACACTCCCATGTCCACAAGCGGCTCAATATTCATGCCTTCGCTCAGAATATAGTTCTTTTTGCGGTTGTGACCGTTATCCGGTGCCGCCTTTACCGCCTCAGTCGCAAGCCTCTTCACCTTATAATTACACTTTCCGTTCTTGGAAATGAGTATGATATGCTCCGAATCGGCAGTCATTGCGTTTACCTGCCTGTAATGACCGCTGATAAGTTCTACACACCTGTCGGCAAGAAGCTCCTTTTTCACGTTCTCATGGAACACCTGCTTTTGTGTATACTTTGAAATCTGAAAGAAATCCTTCTTACGCTCAATCACAAGCTTCTGGTATTCCTCCGACTTGTTCGCCGGATTGCTTATTATTATCTTGTTGAAATCCACCTCCAAAATTATAGATATATACTGCTGTAATTCGTTCATATATTTTCCTTATCCTCTAATAAAAACTTTATTTACGCTAATCATTATGACTATTTGTAAAACTTCTCCGCTAAAATAACTGCCGCTCTATTTTTCATATCTATGTGGTTAATATTATTGGTAATCCAATTTCGCTACCTGTTCATATAAAATAGATATCTTGAATCCTTTTTAGACTAACAATCAATCAATACAAGCGGTATCGTCATCTCATCCTCTGTCAGCCCGGCATGGGCACCGATGAAGAAATCCGCTTCCTCTCTTGTATTATATATACACAAATCGCCAATCGCAACTGCAAGATAATCGCCAAGCATATCACGGAAGGTCTCATGCTCCCTGCCTTCACCGAAAAGCTTTTTTTCAAGCACTTCCTCCTTTGTCAAAAGCATGAATTTATCGGAAAACTTCCTGTTAAACTCGTCTGCGAACTGCTCCTTCATTCCGGGCTTTATGAAGAAATTAAGCGCTCTCGGCTCGATGGACGGAAGTCTTAGCAGGCACTCACATAGCTTAGGATAGTCTGTGAGCGACACACCTTTGGTGTCTATATGTCCGTGGTCAGCCGTCACTATGACCAGAGTTTTGCTTTTTTCTGCCTCTTTAAAATTCTCTGGCTCTCCAAGCTTTCTGCAAAGCTCTTTAACCTGTTTTTCCAGCTTTCTTAAAAGCGTCTTTGCGTCAGCACCAAAGCAGCCCTTCTCATGCATAGTATGGTCAGGCTCGTTCCAATAGCTGTATATGTATTTTTTCCCGGGCTTATTGCAAAGTCCGGCTATTCTTTCACATATATCTTCAAAAGAATCCGGAAACGGCTTGACAAACGGTGTGACCGCATAGCCCTGTCTTCCACTCTTTACCAGTCTGTCGACAGCGCTCTCATAGCCGCAATAGCGCGATGCCACATTGTAATTCTCTGCCTGCTCGTCAGTTCCTGTCTCCTTGTTTAAAAATACAGTCACGTTCTTGTCAATCTGCGGATAGTAGCAGTCCCAGCCGAGCCACCCATGCTCACATGGCTCCATACCACTCTGTATCGATGTCGTGGCAGCCACAGTCGTAGGCGGAAATGTCGAGCTCAGTGTCCCTGCAAGATGCGACTGAAAGAAGCCTCTGCGCGCTAAATTTGCATCCATTATGTTCTTACCCATTCCATCAAGAAGAATTACCACTACATTTTCATAATCCTTCCCTTCCAGATATCTGTCAAGCAGCATAAGCGTTCCTCTTTCCGGCTCAAGTCCCATGCTGTGCAGTATGGAATTAGGAATTCCCAATATACTATTTTTATAATCAGGATATTTTATCATCAAGATATTCTCCGTTCCACCGCACCATGCGGCATAATTTTCCACTTAGCGTTTAACATCCGGCTGACATTTTAAATCTGCCGTTACCATCTCATTTTCGCAATAATTATAACACCAATCCTTCCTTTTTCCTACTTCAAATATCTTAGCGCACTATAAAGTCCCCAGTCCTGGTCGTTAGCATATGCATCCGCATAGTGTGCCTTCTCACCATTTACAGTTACCGGATACACAAAAGCGCATGTTGCACTCCCATCAGGGTAAAACATTGATAACACCGCCCTCAACGATTTCTCTGCCTTTTTAGCATATATTTTTTGTCCTGTGATATTGGCATAATAATTATATACTATACCTGTTAATGTACTCCAATAATGTACAAAGGTATCCCCATAAAGCCTGCGTTTTCCAAACCAATAACCATCCCAATGTCGTATCGCCACCTCATTAAGGTGATAATCCGGCTGCTTTCCGTTAAAAAGTTCAAGCACCTTTTTTTGAAGCTCTATCCCTTCAAGATATTTTTCATCCCCTGTAAGCAGGTATGTTTCCTCCAGTATCTGCGCTGCCGGAGCAACTATGCTCTGCTCGTAATTAACCTCCGACTTCGGATATTCTGTTCCCATTTCCAGCATAAAATCTGCATGTTTCTTAAAATATTCCGTCATCTGAGCTAGTTCCTGTGTCATTCCTGCTTCTTTTAATGCATTTGTCATCGTCAGTATAGGTAACTCTATCGCATAAAATTTTCCGCCACCATTACTATAATAATATTGCATTATACGGCATGCAGCAGTAAGATATTTTCTATCTCTATACAACATGTATAACTCCGAATAAAAAAGTGCAAACCATGGTGCATTATAGAGGCGTTTATAACTGTTATCCCTCATATAGTCATTATACACCTCACCTGTCTGCTCGTTCACAAGTTCTCGCCCAACAAATGCAGCATATTTTCTTAATGATTTATCAACCATCTCATCGTCAGCTCCTTGTAGGTATTTTGCGAGCAATATTCCCATTCCTACACGTTCTCTCCCCGCATTATAATCATTTTCCGGAGCATAAAACATGTGTTTTTCTTCATTGTCATATATAAGATAATCTCCGTCTAAATGGCTTTTAGCATTGTTATACTGCTGTTTATCAACTATAAAATGGCATCTTGCTCTCACAAGCTTTGACAGCTCAGGTTGTATCAACAGGCGGCAATATGTCCTGACACCCTCAACAATAATATCAAATTTAAGCTCTCCAATTCGTTCTGCCGGCTTATTTATAATAATTTTATTTTGTTTAAATTCCGGCTTTATCGGCGTACCATTTTCTAATATCTCTACGTTTTCACACTTATATTCAAAGGCTGGCATAACACTTACATTAATATTTTCACCTTCAAAAAGCACATAATTTTCCGAATCTACCTCAATAAAATGCCTACAATATTTTTTTGCTTTTTTGTAAAAATCATTTTGTTCCTTGAAGGGAAACAATACCCACTCTAAGCTGTAGCTCTCGCCTGGTGCAAGTGAAAATGGTGCCGGGTGAAGTATAAAATCTCCCCTGTCATTACTCATTCTTTCCTTATTTCTCTCTACACTATAACCGGACAAAGCTCCAGTTGTCAAAATAAGCCCAAGATGTGGTGGCTCTCCACCCATTCTGTAAGCCATAATATATGAGACATCATCACCGCAGCATATATGTGTATGGCATCTGTATCTAAGGCATGTCTGTGCATCAACATAATCATCATTAAAAGGTGTGTATATTCCAATATCCGTAAGTGATGTAAACACATCCCCCTTAGAATTGTTTGTAAATGTATACCTTTCACTCACGATATCACCATTTCTTTTGCTGTCTACATCTACATCAAGTTCCTTCTTGCATTTTACCGTGCCCCATTCCGTTGTCCCCTCAACCCAGTTCATTTTATATTTGTCTTCTGATAATATCAATTCTTTCATTGCAATGTCGTCCTCCATATACATTTATTGACCTGTAACTAAAACTAGCTTATACTCTATATATAAATATGTAAATGAAAAAATTACAGCAAAAAGTGAAAAAAGGTTGGATATTACCATGAACTTTAACCTGAACACCAATATCGAATTTACAATGCACGGAACCTTTACGGCACCCGACAGCACATGGCTTCACATTAGCCGCAGTATCACAAGCTACGAGCTGTTCTATGTGACAAAGGGAACTCTCTACATATCCGATGACAACAACGATTACACTGTCAAAACAGGTGAGTATGTCATAACAGCGCCATGTAAGAACCAGCATGGATGGAGACCATGCGAATGCACCTTCTATTATTTTCACTGGTTTGCCGATGATTCATGCATGAGCGGTTTTCCATGTCTTGGAAGCTGCAAGAACATTGATATCATAGAAAAGTATTATGCCCTGTTGTCAGATGAAAATCTGACAAAGGAAATTTCCAACCACCTAATGGCGATTATCCTGCTCGAAATCCAAAAGGGCGACAAAAATATCTCCGCCGGAAATACAGCAGAGCTTTGCAAGCGCATCCTGTCATATATACAGTTTGCACCCTGCGAGGAACTTAAAGTGTCCTCTATCGCTTCACATTTTAAGTACAATGAAAAATACCTCACACACTGCTTCACAACTCAGACCGGCGAATCGCTGAAAAAACATCTCAAGGCAGAAATGATAAAGCGTGCCAAGCATATTTTAGAATATACCGACACGCCGATAGCAGCCATAAGCGAGCAGCTCGGTTACAGCGACACTCACAGCTTCTCACACATATTTAAAAATACCGTGAAACTCTCGCCGAGAGAATACAGAAAGAAGTTTCAAAACGATGATATTGTCTGATTGTGTTTTCAGAATTATTGAAAACTATTTATAACTTCAAGAAACCTTGCCCCATACTTTTTAAACTTATTCTCTCCGACTCCCGACACATTAAGCATATCATATTCATTCTTAGGAAGCTTGACACACATGTCAATGAGCGTCTTATCGCTGAAAATAATATATGGCGGAACAGCCTCCTCCTTGGCAAGCTCAAGCCGCAGCTTGCGAAGCTGCTCAAACAGCTTATACCCCGCTGCTGTGAGCGCATCAGTGCTTCTTGCTTTCTGTCTTGCCTGCTTTTTAGGCTTGTCAGTTCTAACCGGCTGCTTCGACTCATATGTCCGCAGCACAACATGCGTGTCTTCATTTTCAAGTGCACTTACATCCCCAAGCTTTAAAACACTGTACCGGTCATCTGTCTGGCAGAGATACCCTTCCTCAATAAGCTGGCTTATAAGGCTTCTTATTGTCGCTTCGTTGCAGTCGTTTAATGCACCGTAAGATTTATAATTGTCGGCACCGATTTCCTTCAGTCTTGCCCTGTCCGCTCCCATAAGAGTTCCTACGACAATCACAAGACCATATCTGCCGCGCATCTCCTTCACACACTCGACAACCTTTCTTGCCTGCATCGTCATGTCCGTCTGCGTGTACTCTCTGTGGCAGTTTCCACAGTTGTCACAGGGCTTTCCAACCTTCTCGCCAAAATAATTCAGTATGTAATTTCTTAGACAGCCTGTCGTCCTGCAATAGCCCTCCATAGCTTTAAGTCTTTGCATATCATGCTGTCTTACAAGAAGCGCATCCTCCTCATCAAGTCCCGAAAAATCCTTGTTATCCAAAAGGAACTTATTTATCATGATATCCTGCTTAGAAAAGAATAATACACACTCTGCTTCTTCCCCGTCACGACCAGCACGCCCTGCCTCCTGATAATAATATTCAAGACTCTGTGGCATATTATAATGCAGCACATATCTCACATTTGACTTATCAATACCCATTCCAAATGCATTTGTCGCTACCATAACACGAATTCGGTCATAGGTAAAATCGTCCTGATTTTTCTTCCGTTCCTCTAAGGATAAGCCCGCATGATAATGCCCTGCCTCAATGCCATACTGCTGCAAAAGTCCATATATTTTGTCTGCATTTTTCTTCGTTGCACAATAAATGATTCCACTCTCATCCTCATGCTTTTTGACATAATTAAGAACACTGTTGTCGGTCTCTTTTCCACCCTTTCGGGTCACTACGCGAAAGAACAGATTCGGTCGGTCAAATCCTGTCACAACTGTCACTGGATTTTGCAAACGCAGACTTCCCATAATATCCTGTTTTACTCGTTCCGTTGCTGTTGCAGTAAATGCACTTACAACCGGACGCTTTGGTAACTGTGCAAGAAAATCCGCAATTCCAACATAACTTGGACGGAAATCCTGTCCCCACTGGGAAATACAATGCGCCTCATCCACCGTCACCATAGAAATATCCACCTGGCATGCAAACTCCAGAAATCGTATCGTATTCAGCCTCTCCGGCGCCACATAAATAATCTTATATCTTCCCTGCGCTGCATAGAAAAGTGCAGTCCTTATCTGGTTTTCCGTAAGAGAACTGTTAATATACGCCGCATGCACACCGACCTGATTTAACGCCTTTACCTGGTCTGTCATCAGAGAAATAAGCGGTGAAACTACAATCGTAATTCCATCTAACATCAGTGCTGGAACCTGATAACACAGGGACTTTCCTGCACCTGTTGGCATAATACCAAGGACATCCTTTCTTTGTAGAATTCCTTCTATCAGTTCCTGTTGTCCTGGACGCAGACTGTCGTAACCAAAGTAGTGTTTTAATGTTTCATTTATGTTCAAGAACTTCTCCTTTCCATTTTATTTTTGAAATAAAATCAAAATCTATAATTGCTGGTTCCATGATTATAGTAAGCAAATCGTTGTTTCCATTTTATTACAATCTTCGTACAAAAACAAGAAAATTCTACTAAAATAAAATTGCTGTGCAATGGCTATTTAAGCTATTGCACAGCAACTTTATCCTTTTCAAACACTCTCTAGTCCTCTAATTTCCAAATATCTCTGTTATATTCTTCAATCGTTCTGTCTGAAGAAAAATATCCTGCTTTTGCGATATTCACAAGCATTTTCTGTACCCATTCTTCTCTGTTTTCATAGTCAGCATATGCCTGCTCTCTTATCTTTACATACTCATCGAAATCAGGGAAAGTCATAAACCAGTCTTTAAAAACAAGTTCATTAAATAATCTTTCTAATCTGTCTTTATCGCCAATTGCTTTTAATTCTTCTCCTGTTATGAAGTCTACAGCTTCTTTGATCGCTGCATTTTCATTATAATATTTTGCTGCATGATAGCTTCCCTGCGCGTATCTTTCAACAACCGTATCACTGGAATCTCCAAAAATATAAATATTATCATCACCTACGAGTTCATGAATCTCAACATTCGCTCCATCTTCTGTTCCTAATGTAAGCGCACCGTTAAGCATAAACTTCATATTACCTGTACCACTTGCTTCTTTAGAGGCAAGAGAAATCTGCTCTGAAATATCGCAGGCTGGAATTAATTTTTCTGCCCATGTTACATTATAATTTTCCACCATCACAACATTAAGATACGGACTTACTTCCGGATCATTATTAATAAGCTGCTGCAGACAGAGGATAAGATGAATGATATCCTGAGCGATTATGTATGCCGGCGCTGCCTTCGCTCCAAAAATAACAGTTATCGGTGTAGACGGTTTCTTTCCTGCCTTAATCTCTAAATATTTATGAATGACATACAACGCATTCAACTGCTGTCTCTTGTACTCATGCAGTCGCTTAATCTGAATATCAAAAATAGAATTTTCATTAATCGTAACATTCTGTTTTTCCATCAATGCCTTCTTTAATTCCATTTTCTTAGCAGACTTTATCTCAAGAAGCTGCTTTAATACTTTTTCATTATTTTTATAATCTAAGAGTTTTTCTAACTGTGTTGCATCCTTCTTAAATCCATCCCCGATAAGAGAAGTAATAAGTTCTGTCAACTGTGGATTGCAATGCAGCAGCCATCTTCTAAAAGTAATACCATTTGTCTTATTATTAAACTTCTCCGGATAAATTTCATAAAAATGATGCAGCTCATTATTTTTAAGAATCTCTGTATGTAAGGATGCCACTCCATTAACGCTAGAAGAATAATGAATATCAATATGAGCCATATGTACTCTTTCTTCTCCGTCAATAATATACACTTCCTGATTATGATATTTTCTTCTTATTTTATCATCTAAAACTTCGATGATCGGCATAAGCTGCGGCACTGCTTTTTTCAGGTAATAAATCGGCCATTTCTCTAATGCTTCTGCAAGTATCGTATGATTTGTGTAAGCACAGCTCTTTGTTACCACTTCAATCGCCTCATCCATCTCAAGACCTCTTTCCACAAGCAGACGGATAAGTTCCGGAATAACCATTGTCGGATGGGTATCATTAATCTGAATCACTACATAATCAGAAAGGTCATGCAAGTTACAGCCCTTCGCAACACATTCATCAAGAATTAACTGTGCCGCACTGGAAACCATAAAGTACTGCTGATAAATTCTAAGAATACGACCTGCCTCATCACTGTCATCCGGATAAAGGAAAAGAGTAAGATTCTTTTTAATATCTTCCTTATTAAAATTAATTCCATCCTCTACAATACTTTCATCCACGCTCTCTACATCAAACAAATGCAATTTATTTGATGTATTATTATATCCAATAACATCAATATCATACATTCTTGATTTTACTGTCATCCCTTTAAACTTAATGTCATATGTCACATCCGTTTTGGTAAGCCAGCTTTTCTCTGTAAGCCATGGATCCGGCACTGTTGTCTGCATATTATTTTCAAAAATCTGTCTGAACAGTCCAAAATGATAATTCAATCCAACACCATCTCCATTTAATCCTAAAGTCGCAATAGAATCAATAAAGCATGCTGCCAATCGTCCAAGTCCTCCATTACCAAGTGAAGGTTCATTTTCAAATTCTTCGATTTCGCAAATATCTTTTCCGTTCTGTGCAAGCTCTTCCTTTACCTCATCATAAATCCCAAGATTGATAAGGTTGTTCGATAATAATTTTCCGATCAGGAATTCTGCGGATATATAATATAATTTTTTCTTAGAATTACCATGCTGCTTACCAGAAGCCATTTTCTTTGTTAATGTAAGCAATGCATAATAAAGCTCCTCATTTGTACATTCTGAAATGGATTTACCATACTCTGCTTTTACAAATTCTGAAAGTTTCATATTGTAATACCTCCCTGAAAAATAATGTATTCTCGAAATCTCTTGCATCTGATTTCACATAGCTTCATAAAGTTCCACATAACCTCATAAAAAAATTTCGAAAATCATTTCTAAAAGTTTCTCGTGTATTTTTACTGTGATTATATTATAATACTGTTAAATACTGATTTATTGCAGTACAGTCTTATATTATTGTACAATACTATTTTTTTGATATTTAACTTTATAGATATGTAGTATTACAGATATGAGATATATACGATACGCCCTGTATACATATCTAATCGTGCTTGGTATCTATATTATTAAGAAAGGAAACTCTCGAATTTATCTCCAGATTCAATACATAAATTCGACATGTAAAATATAGAAATGGATAAACTTCAATATAAAATATATCACGAAAATAAAACACATACCCCTGATGATTTTCCATACAACACCTACCTGTGCTCCATCCCCTTAGACTTCAAGTCAGTAAACCTTCACTGGCACGATGAAGTCGAGATTATTGTTATAAAAAAAGGAACCGGTATTGTCAGCGTAGACTTAACCACCTATTCTGTCAGCGCCGGAGACATTATTTTTGTCCTCCCCGGACAGCTCCACGCAATCAGCCAGAAAGACAGGGAGATTATGGAATACGAGAATATTCTATTCAAATCCAGCCTTTTAAAATCATCTGGCTACGACTTATGCAACGATAAATTCATTCAGCCACTTTTTTCAGGCAGCCTTAATATCTGCCCGGTAATCAATAACCAGACTCCATATTATCCTCCAGTCACCACCGCCATTAACGAAATCGATCACCTGTGTGATTTACGCCCTTATGCTTACCAACTGTCCATCAAGGCACATTTATTTCAAATACTATATACTCTCGTTTCAAACTGCGGGCAAAATAAAATCAAACCAATCAACCAAAAATCTCTCAAAAAAATAAAGACGATATTATCCTATATCGCCAACAATTTTCAGGAAAACATTGCGATTGAAGATATCGCAAATTATTGCTTTTACAGCAAATCTTACTTTATGAAGTTCTTCAAAGAAACTATGGGAGTAAGCTTTATTCAGTATCTTAATGACTATCGTTTAGAAATTGCGGCAGAACTACTCACTACAACAACCGATAATATTCTGGATATTGCATTCGCTACTGGGTTTAACAATATTTCTTACTTTAATAGGTGCTTCAAAAAGAAGTATGGGGTTTCACCAAGAAAGTATCGGTTTTGATAATATTTTTTATTTTTTATATATCCTACGGTTATGATATGATACAAATGTTGTCACACCCAATTCGGCAACGGAGAGGGGGGTCTACTTGGATTTGATAATTTCTTTCTTGGCTTCGTCTGTTAGTTGCTTAATGAATTAAATAGCAAGAAAAACCACTTGAAGGTGCCCTAAGGGCATCTTTTATAATTAAAATATCGAGATTCTGATTACAACAAACGAAAGGAGTTTTTATGAAAGGTATTATTTTAGCAGGGGGTTCTGGCACTCGTCTTTATCCTCTTACCATGGTAACTTCAAAACAATTACTTCCTATTTATGATAAACCGATGATTTATTATCCGATGTCTGTTTTAATGAATGCAGGTATCCGTGATATTTTAATTATTTCCACACCACAGGATACTCCTCGTTTTAAGGAGTTATTAAAAGATGGAAAGCAGTTTGGTGTGAATTTATCTTATGCTGTGCAGCCAAGCCCGGACGGACTTGCCCAGGCTTTTATTATTGGAGAAGAATTTATCGGTGATGATACGGTTGCTATGGTTCTTGGCGATAATATTTTTGCCGGACATGGACTGAAAAAACGTCTCTGTGCCGCTGTTAAAAATGCGGAAAATGGCAATGGTGCAACAGTTTTCGGTTATTATGTTGATGACCCTGAACGTTTCGGTATTGTTGAATTTGACCGCAACGGCAAAGCTGTTTCTATCGAAGAAAAGCCATCGCATCCAAAGAGCAATTACTGTGTAACCGGTCTGTATTTCTACGATAATCGTGTTGTAGAGTATGCAAAGAATCTGACCCCAAGTGCCAGAGGCGAATTAGAAATTACTGATTTGAACCGCATTTACTTAGAAAATAATTCTTTAAATGTTGAGCTTCTCGGACAGGGCTTTACATGGCTTGATACCGGAACACACGAAAGCCTTGTTGATGCAACAAACTTTGTAAAGACAATGGAACAGCATCAGCACCGCAAAATTGCCTGCCTTGAAGAAATCGCTTACTTAAATGGCTGGATTTCTAAAGAGGAAGTTCTCAAAGTTTACGAAGTTCTCAAGAAGAACGAATACGGTCAGTATTTAAAAGATGTTTTAGATGGAAAATATCAGGAGAATTTATATTAAAAGGAGTATCTACTTATGACAATCATTGTAACCGGCGGAGCCGGATTTATCGGAAGCAACTTTATTTTTCATATGTTAAACAAATATCCGGATTACCGAATCATTTGTTTAGACTGCCTGACATACGCAGGAAATCTTTCTACTTTAGAGCCAGTGATGGATAATCCAAACTTCCGCTTTGTAAAAGAAAGCATCACGGACAGAGACGCTGTATACAAACTGTTTGAAGAAGAACATCCAGATATGGTTGTAAACTTTGCTGCGGAAAGTCACGTTGACCGTTCTATCGAAAATCCGGAAGTTTTCCTAGATACTAATATCAAAGGTACTGCTGTCCTCATGGATGCCTGCCGCAAATACGGTATCAAGCGTTATCATCAGGTAAGTACTGACGAAGTTTACGGTGATCTGCCATTAGACCGCCCAGATCTTTTCTTTACAGAAGAAACACCAATCCATACAAGTTCCCCTTACAGTAGTTCTAAAGCTGGCGCTGATTTATTAGTTCTCGCCTACCACAGAACTTACGGGCTGCCTGTAACAATCAGCCGTTGCTCCAACAACTACGGCCCATATCATTTCCCAGAGAAATTAATTCCGCTTATGATCGCAAATGCATTAAATGACAAACCACTCCCAGTTTACGGCAAAGGGGAAAATGTCCGTGACTGGCTTTATGTTGAAGATCACTGCCGCGCGATTGATTTAATCATCCATAATGGACGTGTTGGTGAAGTCTATAATGTCGGCGGACATAACGAAATGAAAAATATCGATATTGTAAAAATTATCTGTAAAGAACTCGGCAAACCAGAAAGTCTTATCACTTATGTTGCTGACAGAAAAGGACATGATATGCGTTACGCTATCGACCCTACTAAAATTCACAATGAACTTGGCTGGCTTCCTGAAACAAAATTTGCAGACGGTATTAAAAAGACAATTCAGTGGTATCTTGATAATAAGGAATGGTGGGAAACAATCATTTCCGGCGAATATCAGGATTACTATGAGAAAATGTATAAAAACCGCTAGTTGATTTTCTCACTCTTGCATAAAAAATATTATTTATCTCAGTCGAGAAGACTCCCACCTCTTCAGGTGGTGAGTAATAGCAAATTT
>ENA-OOZN01001803-OOZN01001803.1-human-gut-metagenome-genome-assembly--contig:-NODE-1803-length-12927-cov-1.940336_pt1 | contig 12927 bp, 12 predicted proteins | sample MGYA00241187_ERZ501397 | MGnify/ENA primary metagenome ERZ501397 (study PRJEB25962, sample SAMEA2042921) | human gut metagenome | biome: human gut; feature: human-associated habitat; material: faeces... | reverse complement strand
TTGGTTAGATTAAAAATTATCAATTTATTGGAGTGCAGAAATGGAAATATTTATTAGTTGGTCTAAAAACAAAAGTAAATTGTTGGCATTAGAGACAAAAAAACTCATCCAAAATGTATTGGGGAAGAAAGTTGAAGTATTTTTCTCTCCAGATATGTATAAAGGAACTTCCGTTGATAATGAAATACATAATAATCTTCTGCAAAGTGATAAGTGTATCGTTTGTATAACGTCAGATAACTTTAAAAATCCTTGGTTGATGTACGAAGCTGGAGTTGTGTATGGTGCACATTTTGCAAAGCCAGGAGGAAGTATTGTTATACCAATATTATTTGAACATATTCCTGATTGGTCATCATGGGTAGATAAACCATTAAATCGCTATGTCCCTATTCGAGTAAATAATGAAAATGATAATTTTGAGAAAACACGAGACGAATTTAAACAATTTTTTCAAGAATTGACAAGTGAGTCAAATACACGCATTAAAAACTTCAATAATCATTGGAATGCATACATAGCAGAAGTAAAATCTATTTTGCAACAAGAACAATTAATCCCTGATACTTGCAGAGACTTAGTTGATCAAATTATGGAAGATACTAATGGTAGTTTTACACTTGTCAGCCCAGAAATCACCAAAGAACATATTCTTTTTCATAAAGGATTTTCAACTAATACACTTACAAGAATTCTTATTAGAAATGTAATTGAGTATCAGGGAAAGCGTTTATGGTTTTATGGCAGAAGAAATAAAAAAATATTTACAGCTGAAAATGACGATTTCTTTAAATTTCTCGCTAACGAGGGATTAAAAAATGGGGTGGATTTTAAATGTCTTTTCCCTCACCCTAAAAGTGAAGCGATGGTTAAAGCAGTAAGCAAAGATAAAGAGAGAAGATTTAAAACGGACTTACAAACTTGTTTAGAATCAGCCGTTAGGATGAAAAATCGATTCAACTTACCTATAAATAAAATGTTCCGATTGTATAAATGTTCACGCAAAGAATCTATAATTGTAAGTGATAATGCGGTGCTGTATAGTCCGATAATATGTGACAGTGAAGGATATCCCCTTTCAATTACTAATTCTTCTTTTGAAATCACAGGAATTTCTGATGATACTACAAATCAGTATTTTAATATATTTATGGATACATGGAATCAGTCTGTTCCATTGACTGAAGAACTATATAATGAATTGTATGATGCATAGAATCAAGAATATTTTTTAAAATAATCAAAAACACAGTCCATTATTTTGTTTGCGGCCTGATTAGGCGTACACCTTGAAATATCTATGCTAAATATATTTTTATACGTTTGTTGTAACTCAATTGCTTGACTATGTAGTAACTGATTTTTTTCTTTGCGGCATTGAGATATAATTGCCAGTGTTTTACTGTTCGATTCATGATAACCGCGTTCTTTCGAACGCAATTTTCTTCGAAAAATATGCTCTTTTTCGTCAGATACATATAGATTGATAAATACTACATGCGGTGTTAACCATGATAATGGTTGATTATTTGGAAAATATGCATTCGGTATAATACCTGTTCCTTCTATTATGGTTGGAATCTGTCGGCGTTGTTGTCTGAGAATTATTTCCTTAACATATGGAATTAATTGCTCTGACTGCAATTTGGTTATTTCAAAACTGTTACTTGTAATAGACTTAAACACTGCATTGTATTTATCCATCATATCATTTTTATTTATATAAGCTTCATCAGATAATTGTTCGTAGGCAGTTCGTACTACTGTTCTTATCAAATCGTATTCACTTACTCTTCTGAATTCAGGATAGTTTTTCACTATTTCATATGCGGTTGTTGTTTTCCCAACACATGATACACCGGATAACATTAAAATAGCGTCTTTAGGAAAATCCATAGTTCCTCCAATAAATTGATAATTTTTAATCTAACCAACGGATAACTAAAAATTATCCCTCACTTTTTTATTTTTCTCTCCATACTTCCCATTCAAGTATTCAGCCACGTCAACACTTTCCTAAAAGAGTGTAGCTAATTTACTTGAAAGCGTGTCAAGTTTCTGCAATATCTTTTCTTTTTCTTGACAAAAAGTACAAGAGGCTTGTTATCTATAACTATCCTACCACACTTTTAAACCTTTGTGACCTGACAGAGTTGTCAAATTTTATTTTTTTGAAGAAATTTTCAAGTCTTTTGCATATCTTCCATTATCAGCACCTTTTTCCCTTCAAATGCGAATCCATAGTGCCTTATCTTCTCTTGGCTTATTCCCCGCGCAATGAGTTCAGCATCATAGTTCTTGTCCGATATCTGACTAAGCGCCTTTTTTGCCGTATCTTCAAGTGTTTTTTCCTCATCTGCTTCATGCACCTTAAATTCGAGTACGACTGCATGCAGCCTGCCATCATCCGTATTTTTCGGAATCATCATAACATCATATCGTCCATAACCGCTTTCTCGATTTGACTTAATCTCATATATGTCACGAAGCTCAGAAATCAAACCGAGCATAAAACCATGGTAAAATTTCTCAGGATGTTGATTGCCAGAAGGCCTGACTCCTGTGTCAAAGTAACTGAAGTTAGACACTGCCACGTCATTCATAAAAATATTCATTTCCTTTAAATTTCCCTTTATCAAAGCCTCAACAAAACGATTATAATGCGAACCGTTTGCATTAAACCATCCTTTGAACATATTGCAGAACATACTTTTAGTTTCAAGGTTTGTAATTGCTGCATGATACCAAGGTTCTAACAATTCACCTCTGTATTCCACAGCATTCACTTTTAGGTATCCTCCTGCAACAAGCAGACTCCACACTGCGCTCTCATTTGTATCAAGCTGGTTAAACACTATCTGCTCGTCAAAATTTACAACTATAGCATCACCGCTGAGCAGTTTTTCCATAAGCATCTTCATATCACTCGAAGCAGTCTGTAACAACCTGCTTACAAGTCCGTTAGAGCTTGTTGAAGCCCAATAAGGCTTCAGTTTTTTCTCATCCAGATAATTTATAATTGACCAAGGATTATAAATATCTCTCTGTGAGCCGAAAGTAAATCCATCATACCATTTCTTTACCGCAGCCTTTTCACTTGATAGTCCCATTTCTTCAAGAGCTTCAAATACCTCGCTCTCCGTAAATCCAAAGTACTTATTATACTCTTCTGATGTTACGGTAATCACCTTAAGATTATTGAGGTCTGAGAACATGGATTCTTTTGAAACTCTGGTAATTCCTGTCATAACTGCTCTCTCAAGATACGGATTTGTTTTAAACGTGCTATTAAACAAGTTACGCATAAATGCATTAAACTCATCCCAGTATCCATACATGTACGCTTCCTGCATCGGTGTATCATACTCATCAAGCAGAATAATAACCTTCCTCTGATAATATCTTGACAAGTATCCGCATAAGTCTTTAATTGCTCTTTGCAGCAGAGCATTATTATCTTCTGCATTCATAAGCAGACCGGCGGCATAGTTTTCAAGCCTGACCCAGCCTGACTTCTCACTGTCAGACATAATATCACTACCAAGTAAAAACCTATATTGCTTATATGCATCATTTATTATTGCAGCAATAGTGTTTCTCGCTTCATTAAAGCTACAGCTTTTCAAATCTGCAAAACTAAGGAAGATCACCGGGTATGTTCCCTGTATTTTTCTATAGTCATCATTTTTCCATATGGAAAGCCCTTCAAACAAATCTCCCCTATCTGCGTATTGGTTGGAAAAAAAGCAGTTCAGCATACTCATATTAAGAGTTTTTCCAAAACGGTGCGGACGTGTTATCAGAGTTACATCATCCCCCGAATCCCACCATTCTTTTATAAAATCCGACTTATCTACATAAAAATAATCATTTTCCCTCAATGCCGCAAAATCCTGCTTACCTATAACCACTTTCCTTGCCATATATTCTCCCTCCTCATTCACTTTTATAGTATGCTTCTCTTTTAGCCTGTTTTCTTTAATCTCCATCCAAAATTAAATTTTAAAGTATATCTGTTCCGTTATTGTATTAATACATGATTATTTATAATTATATACTCCAAGACGACCATAGACAATGTTTTTCCATCTCACATCATACATCCCTTACTCAGGCAATCGCCACCCTCAGCCCGTAACATCCTGATATTCCATAATCTTACCGGTTCACTGCCCGGCGCATTATCAAATCATATATGATACATTCACAATTAAAAATTATGCCATCCTTCACGGATGACATAATCTCATATAACATATTGCCAAAAATGCTTATAAATCTATTCAACCGTAACACTCTTAGCCAGATTTCTTGGCTTGTCGACATCTAATCCCTTAGCTACGGATACATAATAGCCGAGGAGCTGAAGAGGAATGACTGCGAGTGATGCCGTAAAGTGTGAATCCGTCTTAGGAATATACACTGTGAAATCGCAGGTATCCTCCGTCTCATAATTGCCATAGGTTGTAAGTCCCATAAGATATGCACCGCGGGATTTGCATTCAACCATATTGCTGACTGTCTTTTCATATAGCTCAGGCTGTGTCAATGTTCCGATAACAAGCGTTCCATCCTCAATAAGGCTTATTGTTCCATGCTTTAACTCTCCGGCTGCATAGGCCTCGCTGTGAATATAAGAAATCTCCTTGAGCTTCAAGCTGCCTTCAAGACTTACCGCATAGTCTATTCCACGTCCGATAAAGAATATATCACGCATGTTCGCCTGCTTTGCCGCAAACCACTGAATACGCTCCTTATCATCTAAAACCTTGGCTGCCTTGTCAGGAAGTGTATCAAGCTCTGTTAACATCTCCGTGTACTGTGCATCTGTTATCTCACCACGTACCTTTGCAAACTGGATTGCAAGACAGTATGACGCTATAAGCTGTGTACTGTATGCCTTAGTTGTCGCAACCGCAATCTCCGGCCCTGCGAGTGTGTAAAATACGCTGTCTGCCTCGCGTGCGATGGAACTGCCGATAACATTTACTATGGCAAGTGTCTTGACACCCTTTTCTTTTGCAAGACGAAGAGCCGCAAGGCTGTCCGCAGTCTCACCTGACTGGCTTATGATTATCACAAGATCATCACTCTTAAGAAGAGGCCTGCGGTATCTGAACTCCGAAGCAATCTCAACTCTTACCGGAATCTTTGCCAAATCCTCCAGCACATACTGTCCTACAACACCAACATGATAAGCAGAACCACACGCTACTATGTAAATCTGTGAAATCTTCTTAATCTCTTCATCATCAATACCTACAGATGACAAATCGAGTACTCCGTTCTTGTAAACAGAATGGAAGGTATCTGCTATGGCACGAGGCTGTTCATGTATCTCCTTTATCATAAAATGCTCATATCCGGCCTTCTCTGCTGCCTCGGCATCCCACTTAATCTCCACAGGTTCCTTCTCTATCTCATCACCGTCAAGATTGTAGAAAGTAATCTCACCCTTTTTAAGACGCGCCATCTCCATATTCCCAATATAGTAGACATCTCTTGTGTACTTTAATATAGCCGGAACATCGGACGCAACATATGACTCACCATTACTTATACCAAGAACCATCGGGCTGTCCTTTCTGGCAGCATATATTTCTTCAGGATAATCCTTGAACATAAATGCAAATGCATAAGACCCGCGGATACGAACCATCGCATGGTTGATGGCATCCACAGGTGTGTGCTCATACTTCTTGTAATAATAATCAACAAGCTTAATTGCCACTTCTGTGTCAGTTGACGAATAGAAGGAATAACCATTCTTAGTCAGCTTGTCCTTAAGCTCCTGGTAATTCTCGATAATACCATTGTGGACACCCACAACATTGCCATCATCAGCTGCATGAGGATGTGCATTAATCTCCGATGGCTCACCATGGGTTGCCCATCTTGTATGCCCTATGCCGCATGTACCGTAGACAGCCTTCCCATCATCTGTCTTTTCTGCCAGAGTCTTAAGCCTGCCCTTCGCCTTTACTATCTGGTACTCACCTTCTCCGTCACGTACAGCCATACCCGCCGAATCATAGCCACGGTATTCAAGCTTTGACAGACCTTCAAGTATAATCGGTGCAGCCTGATGCTCACCGGTAAAACCTAATATTCCACACATATAATCGTTACCTCACTCAAACCAATTTTTTTCACTATATCATAATATGCACCAACGGACAAGATATTTACATTTATAAGCATATTTTACAGACATATTCTGCAAATATGCTCTGTGAGCATAGTCCATAAGCCTGCTCTTATTTCTGCTTATAAACCGTAGCCCAACACCCAACAATCATGCTTCATAGCCGGTCTCATTCGTATCCGCAAATTATTTTTTCGTCATTCCATATTATCAAAGTATAACATAGTATCCTATCAACGGCAAACAAAATCCATGCAAATATGACAATATTAATATTTGCACGGATTCTTTTAATCTAACCTAAATTATGCATACTATCCCGGAAAATAATTTAAGATTATTATTTTCCGATACTTATATTGATAAATTCATACGTACTTACCGGTCCAGTATCCGGTTACATTTTCAAATTATATACTTATCAATACTTTTGCAATATGCCCTTAAAATATTCTATTGTATTGCAGACCCCTTCTCTTAAAGGTACCTTCGGTTCCCATCCGTCAAGGATATGCTTTGCAAGAGAAATATCCGGACGGCGCTTTTTCGGATCATCAGGAGGAAGCTTTTTATACTCTATTCCGGAAGCTGTATCTATCATGCTTACGACTATATCAGAAAGCTCCTTTATCGTAAATTCCTCCGGGTTTCCAAGATTGACAGGTCCATACACACAATCACCACTTGCCATCATCCTGATTATACCTTCAAGCAGATCATCAATATAACAAAAGGAACGTGTCTGGCTGCCATCGCCATATATCGTAATCTTCTCACCTCTTAGTGCCTGCACAATAAGGTTCGATATGACACGCCCATCATCTACTGACATATTCGGACCATAAGTATTGAATATTCTTATGACCTTCACATGTGCTCCATACTCTCTCATATAATCAAAACATAGTGCCTCCGCACACCTCTTGCCTTCATCGTAGCATGACCTGATGCCTACCGGATTCACATTGCCAAAATACTCCTCCGCCTGAGGATGCACAAGCGGATTTCCATACACTTCACTTGTCGAAAACTGCATAAGCTTTGCATTGTTTTGCACTGCAAGCTCTAACAGATTAATTATTCCAAGCACATTTGTTTTCAATGTATATACAGGAGATTTCTGATAATGCTTCGGACTTGCCGGACATGCCAGATTATAAATCTCATCAAGACCTGTAATATCAAGCGGTTCAATAATATCATGCCTAAAAAGCTCGAATCTGCCGCTGTCAAAAAGCGGCTTTATATTGTCCTTATTTCCTGTGTAAAAATTGTCACAGCATATGACATATGTATTCCCATCATCAACCAACCGCCTGCATAAATTCGACCCGATAAATCCGGCTCCACCTGCTACAAGAATTCTCTTCATTTATTGCTCCGGGGATATAATTTTAATATATTATATAGTAATAAAAGTTATCATATACACAATTTCAAAATTATTTACTTTTAATGCCTGCTTCTATCAGGAATTCTTATTATATCATACAATACATCCCATTGAAAATGTATCTCCATTAATACGCCCATCCTCCTACACCACCATTATTATTCTTTGAACCATCAATTATCGTAGTTAAATCCATTCCTGTTACAATCTCATACAGAATCATTATTCCCTCTATTGCATTGGTTTTTCCTGATGAGTTAGTTCCTATCAAGGTTGTTCTATACTCAATAGACAACTCTGCATTTTTAAAACACTTAAGCAGCACACCGCAAAGCAAAAATCCCATCAGACAGATTTCATTAATATCAGCCGAATCCAAAAATTTAACTTTTTGAGTTCACTGCGCTGAAGAACTCTGCCTGATGGAATTTTTATAATTTTCTAAATATGCTTATTCATAGAGCTACGTTGTATGGCATATCACCACATCGCACCGGACTTTTTTCAATAATTTGTCAGATACTACCTGTAAATATAATCTATATAATACTTAATATTGTCAACATTTCCATTATAATAGGTCTTCTTTACAGGATAATTATACTCATTGTACTCCATAGCACGCCAGAAAGTTATTTTCTGTCTGTCTCCTGTAAGGTACTGACACAATATTTCATCACCATTATCATTATATCTATACAATTCTATACTGCTGACTTCACCATCCCGATAGAATAATGCCTCTCTGGTATTCGTTTCATCGTAATATATATTTTTAATATTATCTCCAGTTTTATTTCCCCTTTCATCGTATTCTGTACCCTGTATTAACCCCGAATAATTATAACGGCTTTCCTTTCTCAAAGTATTATTGGCATCATACTCATATATATCCCACCATCCAGGTTTTTCCGCATATCCATAATAATATGACATTTTTATCTGATTGCCATTATCATCATACTCATATTCCTCTCTCCATGATACTGCTGTCGCACTATCGCCATCGCAATGTATAACACTAATAAGATTATTTCTGTCATCATAGCTCATCCAATTCGTTCCAGTCACTTCATTATTACTATCACACAGAATAGACTTTACCATATTATTATCAGCATCATATTCATAATATTCAGCCTCACTAAGCACTCCCCATTTATATGTCTCCATGCTAATCTTGTTATTATTAGCATCATATTTCATCTCATCGTACCAGCTAATTGTTCCATCCTCATTGTACTGTGTATATCTTAACTCATTTCCATTTGCATCATATGTGCTCTCATACCACGCCATTATATCTCCATTTGCATAACGGTTCATGTATGTAAGTGACTTAAGTATGCTTCCTCTGCCCTCAGCATCAAATACATAGCTGTGTCCATCTAAATCCATAACTGTATCTTTTTCAGCAGCCCCTGTTGTCACTTTAAAATAATACCTGCTTCCATCAATATCAGCTAAGCCCTTCGCCATCGTTCCGTATACAGGGTCAAAATAGTAGGTTCCGGCTTCCGTTGTCTGCCAGCCCTTTACCATGTGTCCGTTCTCATCATAACGTACCCACTTGCCTACTTTCTCTCCGTTCTCATTCGTGCCTGCACCCCACTGTCCTGCCGCAGATTCCTGATATACGTCCTTATTCTTTGCCACAGCTCCGTTCTGCACACAGTCAAGCCAGTACCATGCAGCACTTGATGGGTCATATATTTCTTTGCCACGGTATGATATGTCAATGCTTCCGTCCGCATTATACTTAACTCCCTGGCGCACACCGTTCTCATACCAGTACTTTACGCCGTTCTCCTCACGCCACTCCATTATGACCTCATCCGCAGCTACATTTACAGGAACAGCTGCAAGAACCGCTGCCATCGTCATCATTCCGGCGGTTGTCCCGGCGACTGCCTTTGTAAGCACACCTGCCATACGCTTTGTTTTTTTGTTGTCCGATACCTTTCTCATAAGCATTCTCCATTCTCCCTCATGGGACTTATATTTACCTGTGTAAGCTTATACAGGAATACATTGGTTGTATGTGTCTATCTTACTACCCCCCCCCTTAAATTTGTCAACATCTTCCATGCATTTTTTCACAGCATTACCAACTATCCGCAGGAAATCAAAAAGGTAAATGCACGTTTTTGACATACATTTACCCATATATTTACCCATATTTCTGTATCATCAATCAAATAATTTTTAACCGGCAATTCTTTTCCGCCACTGTTTATTCCCCAATCAGCACCTTTTTCCCCTCAAATGCAAAGCCATAATGTCTTATCCTGTCCTTTTCAATGCCCCGCGCCATAAGCTCCGTATCGTAACTCTTTTCCTCTATCTGCTTTAGGGCGGTCTGCACAGTGTCCTCAAGTGTCTGTTCTCTTCTTGGGTTGTAAACCTTGAACTCTATCACTATCGCCGGAAGATTATTTTTCTTCGGTATCATCATGATATCGTATCTTCCAAATCCACTCTCGCGGTTCGAGCGGATTTCATAGTTTTCCGACTGTTCCACCATAAGACCCAACACAAAGCCGTGATAGAACCTTTCCGGATGGGATTTCCCGGACCGGTGCGTCCCCACATCAAAGCTGCTGATTGTGGTGAGTGCAACATCATTCATATACTCATTCATGGCATCCACATCACCCTTGACAAGTGCTGACACAAAAGCATTATAATTAGAAGCCGACCCTCTGAACCACCCCTTGAACATATTGGAAAACATGCTCCTCGTCTCAAGGTTCGTTATGGACAGGTGATACCACGGCTCTAACAGCTCACCCCTGTATTCGACATTATCAGGTTTTAAGTAACCACCCGCAACCAGCAGGCTCCATATCGCACTCTCATCTGTGTCAAGCTGGTTGAACACTATCTGCTCATCAAAATTCACAACGATTTCCCTGCCGCTTATCAGATCCTCCATCATCTGCTTAATATCAGAAGGTGCGGTCTGTATAAGCCTGCTCACAAGACCATTGGAGCTTGTCGATGCCCAGTATGGCGCAAGCTTCCTTTTGTCAAGATAGCTCGTTATCGACCAGGGATTATAAATGTCCCTGTGAGAGCCAAATACAAATCCGTCATACCATTTTTTTACCTCTGATTTCTTATCCGACAATCCGAACTTATCAAGTGAACCGTACACCTCATTCTCTGTAAAGCCAAAACATGTGCAGTATTCATCCGACGTTGTCGTCACAACATTCAGATTATTCAAATCGGAGAATATGGACTCTTTTGACACCCTTGTTATTCCTGTCATAACAGCCCGCTCTAAGTATGGGTTGGTCTTGAATGTTGCATTGAAAAAGCTTCTCATAAATAAAGTAAATTCATCCCAGTATCCATGCACATACGCCTCCTGCATAGGTGTATCGTACTCATCAAGAAGAATTATTACATTTTTCCCATAGTAATTTGACAGGTGTGAAGCAAGCATCTTTAAAGAATCCTGTGCCGTAACATCACTCATTTCACTATTCACAGAATAATACTGCTGCTTTTGCAGCGGCGTCATCCCATCTCCCAGATACAATTTCTCATATTGTGCATAAACATCTATAATAATATTCTTAACTTTTGCAACCGCATCAATATAATTATTCTGCTTTACATCTGCAAAGCTGAGAAAGATAACCGGATACGTTCCATGCAGCTTCCTGTATTCCTCATCTTGCCATACAGACATGCCTTCGAACAAATCGCCTCTGCCTGCATATTGATTGGAGAAAAAACAGTTGAGCATACTCATATTCAATGTCTTTCCAAAACGCCGCGGGCGGGTTATCAGTGTGACATCGTCCTTAGAGTCCCACCATTCCTTTATAAAACCAGTCTTGTCGACATAAAAACACTCATTCTCCCTCAGTGATGCATAGTTCTGTTTTCCTATTCCCACATTTTTACCCGTTATAATAGGCTTTCCCATATCCCGCTCCCCTTCATAAATAAATATTTTCATCGAGAACAATTTATATAACTATTGTAAATGTATCACAAATTATTATTTCCCACAAGAACAAAATGGGATATGAGTATTTCTGACCTACGTCATATAGAAATCATATGTTCATCTTGCAAAGTTATCGGAAAGGCATATGCTTAAGATCGTGTAGAAGGAGATTGACTATATAAAGAGAAAAATCCACAGGTGCAGAAGATGATGGAGCTGGTTTTTAGGATGTAGTGGGGATGCGGTTGAGATTATGACAACTCTGGCATGTTACAAATGAAAATAAATGTGTTAAACTGAAAATATCTAAAAAAGTTAATTGTATTTATTAGAATATATAAACTAATACACGTCCTGAAAATAATTTTTTAGAACTATAGCTGTGAAATATAAAGGTGGGATATCAACATGGTTTGGGATAGTACGTATTATTATTCAAAAGAGCTGTTTTCAAATGCGAAAGAGTATATAGAAATGAATGCAAAATCTAGGACACTAAAAAAAGCTTGGAATGCGGCATTTGGACTACCTTATGATTATCCGGGTCGAGATTTATTACTGAGAGAGATTGAAAATTATGCCTTTGATTGTGGAATTAATTTACGGAATATAACGGGATATTAGAAAGCCACTGGAAAATAGGGTTAATTGTTCAGACATCGTGAAAGGTGGGATGACGTATGAGCGAAAGAGGACATTTATATGGAATTCAATTGATTCAATTAATAAAGACAGGAGAGTTGAAGAAGGATTTACAGATCTTATAGATGAAGACTAGAGAATAAAATATATAGAAAAAGGAATACGAGTAAGTTATAGTAACTTGAAGGGATAGATTTTGTGTATAACACACCTAAAAAGAGTATTGTTGTCGGAATGCCGACAAGTGCAGGAAAGTCATTGCTGGCAGAAATGCAGATATTGTTTAGTATTCACAATTATACAACTGCAGATTTTAAACCGACAGTCTGCTATATTGTTCCGACCAATGCGCTTATTGATCAGGTTAAGATTGATTTGCAAAGTGATTTTAAGGAATTTGATTTTAATATTGAAACAGCTTTACCATATTATGATGTTGATGAAATAGAAAATGAAATTTTAACCCAGAAGCATATTGATATTTTAATTAGTACACCAGAGAAACTTGAGGCTCTTGTAAGACAGAATCATCCGGCAATAAAAAATACACGTTTAGTTATTATGGATGAAGCACATAATCTGGGAGATATGGATAGAGGCTCTAAGTTTGAGTTGGTTTTATCAGCTATAAAGCAAAATATGAAAGAGGCTAATGGAGCAGTTAAGGTCAGCGATAGTTGAAATTGCTCCGGCTGATTATCAGGTTGAAAGTACCTCTGGCGATATAATAAAGGAGATAGTTGATAAGCGCATAAAGAATTAATGATTTTTTACCAATAGTCG
>ENA-OOZN01001795-OOZN01001795.1-human-gut-metagenome-genome-assembly--contig:-NODE-1795-length-12973-cov-7.093203_pt1 | contig 12973 bp, 7 predicted proteins | sample MGYA00241187_ERZ501397 | MGnify/ENA primary metagenome ERZ501397 (study PRJEB25962, sample SAMEA2042921) | human gut metagenome | biome: human gut; feature: human-associated habitat; material: faeces... | reverse complement strand
CTTGCACAGGAAAATCCTCTGCTGTATGCAGAATTGGCTTGTAAACCTAATGGATTACAGGATTATGTGAATGCTATGAATGAATTTAATTAAACTTGCATATTATCATTATATTTTAAGTTACTCTCCGAGTTTTCTTTCGAGTTTTTATCAAAAAACTCGAAAGAAACTTGAAGTATTACCATAATCTCATAGAATGATAACATTATAAATTCCTAATAATATAATCTATTTTACAAGCAATTATAATTTAGCTCCATGCACAATATATTTCATTTCTCTTTTTAAATGCCTCCGTTCCTCCTTCCATAATATTAACTATGTCACTATGTGTTTCCTCTGAATCAATCGTTCCGCACTTTAGCTTAATAGACTCATCATCATTATGTTGTACTGTTATTACTCTTTCAGCATCTCCTAAAACAGGAATATTTGCATTGTGTGTTGCAAATATAAATTGCATATCTTCTTTTTCCTTTTTTATAGTTTGAATAAGTTCTTCATAAATTACTTGATTATCTAAATCATCTTCAGGTTGATCAACTATTATTACGTCACTGTCATGTTGGGTTAAAATAAACAATATCAACGCTGATGCTCTTTGCCCAAGAGAATGCTTGCTTAATAGTTTTCCATGATAAGTTATATTGATCTTATCTGGTGTATCTTCAATAACCATCTCTTTATAGTTATCCGCAATTTTTGTAGCGACCTTCGCATATATAACATCCGTACAGTATTTTTTTATCCGCTCACCATCATGTAAATAATATTCTTCAACAATTGCGGCTAAATCAGAAAAAGCATTACTCATCTCCGTATACTTTACTTCAGACAATCCCGTTCCTTTAAAAAATGCAATTAATTTATCTTTAAAAACATCTTTATCACCTTTAAATTCAATATTTACTGCAAGTTGATCTTGCTGCTGATTAATTTCATTAGTTGCATCTTGATAAGCAATAAATGTTTTTCTTAAATTTTCGTTACGAACATCAAATCCCTTTTGAATAGATGTACATATACTCTCTTTTGTCTTTAAACATTCTTTTAATTTTTCAATTTTTTCATTATTTGCTGCCAACTTCTTTTTATTTGCAACATAACTATCTGCATCTAATTGTTCATCATTTATTTCACGCTTAATCTCAGCAAATTCATCTTTTAAAGAATCCATCTTTTGCATTAATTCATCTTTAACAGAATAAATTCCCTCCAGTGATTTTTTTAAGAGTTCTATATTTTGTTTTACTGAATCGATTCCAGCATTTGCCTGCGTAATAAATGGAGCTAATTTTCCAAAAATTTCACTATTATATTGTGAAACATGACTTTGCAACAAAATAAGTTCCCTTCCATCTTTTGAACATGCTTTCTCCAATGATTGAATCATTTCTTTAACCCATTCAGAAATTGTATCTATCTTTATCAAATCAGCATTACATGAAGTCTGCTTTTTTAATTTTTCATCCAATCCCTTTTCTTGATATATTTTCAACTTATGTTCTATTGTTGCATTCTCCGTACTTAAATCTGCAATTTTATCTGGGATATCACTCAGTGTCCTCAGCTTATCAATATCATCAATTAATTGCTTTTGTATAGCATCATTTTCTCTTTTCATATCAGGTACTTTATCACCTATTATTTTATTAAGAAGATCATATTCATAGCCTTTACGAGTTAGTGCTAAATCCTTTTGTCCAAAATATAACGGATTTTTAAGAACAGATTCTATTGGAATATTTAATGTATTACCCTCAGCATCATACAATGTGCTTCTTTCTCCATATATTCTTTTCAATAAATATTTTTTATTAAACTTATCAACTATCTCTAATTCAATTTGTCCACCGGAACCAAGAACTGCTTTTACCAATTCATTTTTATATTTTTCATCTTGCGCAGGTTCTTTATTCAAAGCATAACGAAGAACTTCCAACACTGAGGATTTTCCACTTCCTCTAATTCCAATCAATGTATTAAGCTCATATGAAGGTGAAAAAATTTGATTATCCAGCTTTCCACCAACACATTTCATTTTATTAATATATCCGTGGCTTATAACAGGTTTTTCATCAAAAACTCGATTCTTATAATCCATAAGAGCATATTTTACAGCTCCATAGGATGCTTCACCAATCTTAATATATTTCTTTTTCTCCCCTTTACCTATCTCATCTATCGTTTTAGGATCTGAGCCTTCAAGAAATGCAATATCATATCCCATCCAATCATGCACTTTTTTAATCTTATCTCTAGTACGTACTTTTTGAAATCCCAATACTCTTCTTTTGAAAGCCACATCAGAAGATAGCTTTTCAATTAGTGGACCTCCACATTCCTCCCAGAATCCCTTTTTCTGTTCAACATGTGCACACACAATAAAATAGTCCTTATTCTGCTTGTCCAATTCATGAATGACAGTTAACAAATCCTTTTCTGTACAAGTATTTTCATTCCCCGGATCATCAATTCCCAAAAACATCGAACTTACCATTCTTGAAATATGGTCTACTCCATTAGATATCCACTCAGTTGGACTAAATACTACTAACATATGTACTGAACTTGCGCCTTCTTTTACGGATAGCTCTACTCCTGGCAAAATGAATATACCGCTTTTATTTGCAGCTTTTTTTAATACTTTATATTGTTCATAATCAAATTTATTATGGTTAGTTATAACTCCAACCCCAATACCTTCGGACTTTAATCTATCAACATAGCTGGAAATAAATTTATCATCCTCACCATCATATTTAAATTCCTTATCACTCACTGTATGCAAGTGACAATCAAACCTTAAAATCTCCGATCCATTTTCAAACATTCTTCTGCCCTTCCTTACTTTAATAACATTTTTAGCCTTGTCATACCGGACTGTTTTATCTCTTGTATATTCCACATCTTCATGTCTTTCTTACAAAAAATCCTTTTTTATACTTCCTACTTCTTCTTTAAGTGAACTTCTCATATTCTTAAACATATTTCGCATATGCCTATTAAGTTCATCACTCGCTGTTTTACAGTTATACTTTGAAAACTCTTCCAGTCTATCATATATAAACTTTGTAGATTCTCTAACCAATTTATAACATTCTTTTTCTTCTCTTGAATTCAAAAAATCTTCTCCTTCAACAGTTACAATGCTTTCAAACAACTTTATATACACAAATATAGTCATAACTTTTGCCATATAAATATTATCTGATTTATCACAAGAAAACTGTCCATCATCAATAAATTCATTTATTATTGAAAAATTGCAATGTGCATAATTACACAGAAAAGCATAAAAATCATAAAAATACCTCTTATCTCTTCCAAGTTTCATGTCAGATGGATTCCTTTGTATATATTCAATAATTTCCTGAGTTCCTCTTTCTACTGCTTTTCCATTTTGATAAATAATTTTTCTTGCCGCAATCAATTGAGGAATGAAAATAAAATCATTCAATATATCAGCATTATATTCTTCATCTATATATCTACTTGCTATATATCCTTCAAATGATGTTCTAAGAATAATAAATACATCTTCAACATGTCCCAGCCTTAGTAATTCTCTTATTGAGCCTAAACTCTTAATACTCTTTGTAAAAACAAAATATTGAAAATCATCAACAAATCCATTTCCAATTTTGCCACTTATTTGAGCATTATAATATCCATATCTAAAGCAAGCATATTCCACAAACTTTCTGCCTCGTAACAAGTATTGATTTATAAACTTATTGCATATAAGTTCATTATCCATTTGTATACCTCCCTATTTCAAATAATTAACCTTCACTATTATCCCTGCCATAAAACAAAGTCTATCATATACTCATTATCATTAACCCAATATGTTATTACCTGTAATAAGGTATGAACTTTTTGTTTTTCAAAAACTACAGGTAACAGTTCTTCAGATGGTACCTGTTCCCCTTGCTCCGTTGCTGTAAATACTATAGCATATTCTTTCTGTACATTACGTAATGTACCTACCAAATTAAACTTCTTGGTTTTTGCAATTAAAAGTGCTTTTTCTGTTCTTTCAACAAAACATTTAATTTCGTCACGGAACAAATGTGCAAAAAATTTTATTACCTCGTAGCACCCATTAATTTCCGATTCCATTTGCTTATGCTCATATAAAACTGATACATATTGCCTAAAAAGTTCATAATACAATCTATCTTCGTATATCGCATTTTCTCCATACTTCTCATATAAATATTGCTGTACTAAATTTTCATTCATCTGTGGTTTACTTAAAACAAATCCGTTATTAGTTTCTGTAATCAGCAAATTAATCGGTCCATTCTTCTTATAAAACGCTTCCCTCCACTTGAGATATTCAATGATTTCAATCGGGGACAACAACTGCTTGCACATAAGTTTGAAATCATCTATTGACATACAATTAACTGCCAATCCGTCATTAGTGTGGTTTCGAAGTAAATGTTCATATTCAGAAATACTATCATTCTCAAAAACCACTAGTGGAACAACCTCTGCACTCGGATTAATTATTGTTTTCTTTCCCCTAGCATTTATAAAAGAGGCTTTTTCACTAGTAATGTATGAAATCGTATCCTTTATCTGTTCTTTAGCTTTTTTGCATTTCTTTTTCAGCCACTTCTCTTCTATATTTTTGTCCTGCGTCCTATCCTTTTCATTCCGCTCCTTTAGTTGAATAGCCAGAATAATATCTTCGAGATTTATCATCAAATCTGCTAACTCTATTTCTGTTCCACCTATAGGAGTAAATTTTAAATCTACATACACAAGTTCTTTATAAAAATAATTTTCCGAAAAAGAACTCAACAGCTTTTCTGAATTTGTCACTTATACACCACCTATCTATTGTCGGCAAGCGATTATCTATCAGCATTTCATATTTAGCAATAATAAGGCTGAAATTTTTAATCCACAGGCTTAATATATCTTCTTCTTTTAGTTGTTCCCATACAAGCCAATAACTCCTTATTCACTAATTCGTTTAATAATTGTCTTGTCCTTGGACCTTTTAAACCTATCTTTTCTGCTACCTGCTCTGTGCTATATTCAACCCCAGCATCCATATGGGCTAAAATCTGCTTCTGCCTTTCTGACAAATCTATTGCTTTCATTTTTTTTGAATCCGCTGATTTTTCTGCTGATTCTGCTGATTTTTCTGCTGAATTATCATCAGATTCCTTTTCCATCTTCATCACAAGTGTTACCTGATCAAGATTTGTATCTTCTATCAATTCTGGTTTTATCCATCCTTCCGACTTCCACACATCAAGAATCGTTGGAAATCCCGAACCCGCATTATCACCAAATCCAACCAGTCTAAGCATAGTCTGCATATGTGGATTTCTTGATTTTGAATTACCGCCTCGGTAAATATCTTCAAGTGGAAGTTTCAGAATTCCTGGGTTTGTAAATTCAAATGCATCTGACTTCTTTATTACCTTTAAAACTCCAGCATCCATCAAATAGTCCGCATGTATAATCATATTTACAAAACCTTCTCTAACAGCCTTATGCACTGGTGTATCATCTATACGTTGCACGCCACCTTCCAATTTAAATGGCTTTTTTAAGTCCTCTGTAAGCTTCGGCGTTACTTTCGTAAAGAAATTAAATAGATTATTTTCCCATGTACCATCATAGGTAATTCTGTCATTCCAGCGAATATCTGCTGTTACCTGACTTTCATTTCGATAATCCATAAAAACATTATCAAAGCGCTCTCTAATAGCCTGTCCTGTTCCAAACATTAGAATCCCTGCTAACGTTAATCCCTCTACACCAGTCTTTCTATCTTTTCTATAACCTCCCAGCTTTTCAAGAAAAGACTTATCATCTAGAGCATTCCATACATGACCATCATTTCTGATTTCAAAAATCTGACGATATTTTCTTAATGTTTCTTTATCAATATCATCCATTGTATAATACTCAATTATCTGATTATCATTGCCCTCTGGATTCTGGTCTCTTATCATCCCTCGAATCTCATGTTCTGTCGCATGGTAATCACCTTCATGATTTCTTTTATATGTTCCCTTATATGGATTTTCTCCAACATATACTGGACGCATATTAAAATCTGCTCTAGGCACGTGTATCACAATAAGGCTTATACTACCTTCTTCAACAATTTCTACATCATCATCTGTTAGCAGATTAATATTCACCTTATTTCCATTAATTGTGTTCCAAAAATCCTCTTTCTGCTTAGGTGCGTCCTCTATTCCCTGTATTATAAATCGTTCCTTCGGATCAGTCTTTGTTTTATCTTCTCTTACTCCAAGTATAATATATCCACCTTTTGTATTGGCAAATGCAGAATAGGACTCATACGCTGATTTTGGCACGCTTTTTTCTGCTTTTTTGCACTCTATATCAACTTTTTCACCTTGGTAAATGAGTTCCTTTAACTCCTGCATATTCATGTGTTGCACCCGCTTTCTTTACTGTATATTATGACAATAAGTACGTTTTTTATCAATCCACTCATAGATTTATACTACTATATCTTCAAATTTGGCCATTGCATTTCATTGGCACACATAAGCTTAAAAATATATTATGCAATAAAAAAAATATTCAACTTATTCAGCATCTTCTCCTTCAATTTCTCTTTCAAGTGCATTTTCAAGATTGCATCTAAATTTTTCTTGTCCCTCAAAAAGTGAGCCTTCTTGCATATGCGAAAAAAAGGCTGGATAGCCATCTGGTGATAAAAAATGAAATATATACTCTTGATCTCTGACTTTTTTATTTAAAGCCGCAAAATGTCGCAATGCATACTTATATTTTGCAACATTTTCCTCGCTTACATCATTGTCCTCTTTTATTTCTACTACAAGATTATATGTTTTGCCATTTTGGTTTACTCTGATAAAAAAGTCCGGATTAAACTTTCCAATTTTATATTTACGAGTCTTCGCCCCTGGCATACCATATCTATAACTATAATCTATTTCATAAAATCCCTGATCCCTTGATTTCACCCAAGAATCTATATAACCTGCATTTTCTTTACGGCAAAGCTGCTCCACGAATTTTCTTTCTGGTTCTGACGATGTAATCACAACATCAAGTGGTGTTTTAAAAAGATAAGGGTTAACTTCTTTAACTGCCGATCTTGGTAATGATTCATCATCTATTATCTCTTTTAATACATCCTTTTCATCACCAACCTTTTCTTTATCCCAATCTTGGGAATAGAAAATGGACGAACTATGTCTAAGTGCACCTATACCAATTGATACGCTTCCCATCTTATCTGTATCCACAGTAAAAGTATCTACATATTCTCCATCAGTTACAACTGTCTTATTCTTTTTCCTTAATATAGGTGTAAAGGCTGTAAGAATTCGTCTGACATTATCTTCTGTTATATCATCCGTCTTATTTCCTCTTTGGTTCATTGATTTTCTTATCAACTTCTTTATTTCTTCTCTTGGAGGAAGTTTTTTCTTTGTATACTCTTCTTCTCCTAATTTCAGCACCCTTCCTTCCCAATCACGTTGTTCAAATTCATCAAATAGTTTATCTAAAACCTCGTCTATAGTTTTTGTTCTCATACGCAATGAATATTCTTTCAAACGAGATGATACATCTCCACTAACTGACTCATATGTTGTTGACTTAATAACCTCAATTGTTTGAGATTCTAAGGCAATCCCTTCGCGCTTCATTCGGCTAAAATCAAAAGTCTTTCCATCTGCTGATATCTCAACCTCAGTTGTAGAAACTTTATAAGTTATATTTTCAAGTTGAAAATTATATTTCTCTCTTTCACCGCTTTCAAGTACCCTACTAACTATACGTGTCTCTATCTCCAACACTTCTTCTATAAGTTTTTTTATCTTAGAACTCCATGATTTATGATTGAAAACAGTAACCTTCGGTTGCGGAGTATTATATGCATTAGGAATTCGTAAACCTCGCCCAAGTACTTGAGCCACAAGCAATTTTGAATTAAAAGCCCTTTCTTCCATTGGGACAATCTGAAAAACATTTTTTACATCCCAGCCCTCTGTAAGCATAGATACCGAAACAACCCATTCATAACTATTACTTTTTTCATCAATAGTTCGCAATAATGGCAAGTATTTCTTATGTTTCAATGCCGAGGTAACTATAAGCACTTTGTTTTCAGCATCCTCTAACTTAATTTTCTCTTTTCTAGTCAAAAAATCCATGAATTGATTTCTAAGTTTTTCTGCTTCATTTATATCCCTTGTAACCAGTATTGTGATAGGCTTTATAAGAGCATATATTTTCTTATTTTCTACATGATTACTGTATATTTTTTCAAACTTTTCATCCTGATCTGTGCTATCATCCTCTCTAACATAATCTATATTTTTCACCACTTTCTCATCGATGGCATGTCTTAATGAATATCTATATATTACGTCTGCAAAATAATCATCTTCTATGTATGCAGTTCCAGTAAACCCCAATATATATTTAAAATTATACTCAGCACCACATAAAAAATCTTTCCATTTCTTAACATCATCATCTGCTCTATTAGTTATTTTATTGAAAATGTGATGAGCCTCATCATTTAATACAAGAACCCTTTCTCCCGTTCCTATAAAACTATCCTTAATAGATGATCCTGTATTCTCATACACAGCATGTATATTTTCAATACAGATATCTCCATTCATAACACTTGAATCTGCATTGATGACCCTTGGATTTTTTATAACTGCTTTATCAGGAATTAATTTTCTAAGATTTGCATCTGCACATAACTGTTTAAATTTATCTGTTAGCTCTGTCTCTATTGTAATGGATGGACATAAAACCAAAACCCTATCAACGATTCCTAAGCCAAGCATCATCTGTGCTATACCATAAATCACATATGATTTTCCAGTACCCGTTGCTAAATCAATCGTTCCATATAATTTATTCGGGATTTGGAGAACAGCTTTAAATTCATCAAATGATCTATATTTATCCTGTAAATATGGATTTTTCCCAAAATTTTCTTCAGCCAATGCTTGTAATGAATCATATTTACCAGAGCCAAGATATACTACTGCTTTTGTGATTGCCTCTTTTTGATATTTTCTATTATTGCAAAGTGCATCAAGAAATTCTTCCCAATCAACTACAGGAAGTTTAAATGGATCATACGAGTCTGTAACTTTTAAAACTAAATCCTCTTGTTTAAATATTTTTGTTTCTAATACTGCCATCTCTACACCTCAAACTCTTCTGAAAAATCATTGCCAAATATGTCTGTGAAAACCGCCATAATCTTCTTGTCCACCATATCAGTCTCTAATTCAATAATTATTTTTCCTTTTTCGATCTTGAGTTCTTCAGAGAAAAAAACATCCGTCATTTTAAATGCATTCCCATCATACTGAGCATCAACAAATACAGCTGACAATGTTTCAAATGAACTTAAATCCTTTTCGCTTTTTCTTCTTCCACTTATTGGTTCTTTACAATCAAAGTTTTCAATTATAATACTTACATTTTTACTTGTTTTGATCATCCTTGCATCGACTACAGGTGGATGATTAAAAGAAAAACCAATAGATTCATCCACTTCATTTATTTCATTTTTTGACTTTGGTTGTCTAACTTTCGCAAAAGGCTTTTGATGAAGTTCCTCTATGTACTGATACGGAATTTTCAAAAAATAAAACTTAGTTCCATCAATCTCCTCATAATCAGTCAAAAAGTCCACTCTACGCTGAGGACTTATAATATATATCCTACTTCCCTTATAACGAGATCCTACAGATATATTAACTGATTCCAAATAATTTTCATCCACATTTGAGTCTTTAAATTTATTATATGGGAAAATTACAGTTGGATATCCATCTTTCATTCCATCAATAGTAAAGCCTCCAATATTTTGTTCTTCAAGATCTACATCAAACAATTCCGAAACAAACTTCTTATATTTATCCCATTCTAAATCTAATGTTGTTCCAAGTTCATACACTCCTAAACTACATGTTATAAAAGGTTTCGCATCTTTTCCATATATCTTTTTTGTCTTAGAAGTAAGATTCTTTGACTCTCTTATTTTTAGCATTCTTTTTTGTATTGTATAGAATGAAAGTTTTCCAATATCACACGTAACCCATCTCCTATCCAATTTTTCTGCTGTAGCTGCTGTAGTTCCAGATCCTCCAAAAAAATCCAAGACAATGTCTCCCGGATCTGTACTAGCTAGAATTATTCGTTTTAACAATAGCTCTGGCTTCTGTGTAGGATATCCTGTACTATCAGCCTTTGTATACGCATATGTGCCTACAGGCTCATCATTAAAATGGTTTGCAAGTTCTTTGTTTCCAATCCATACACTCCATACTGGCTGTGGGCGTGATTTATTAGCAAAAGAAATTGCCTCTGCCTTTGTCATTGAAGGATCTCGAGAAACATATGTTTTTAAAGCCTTCATCCCTCCGCTTGATTCTCGACCACGCGTATAATACCACCCCTCATCATCTTTAACCAAAGCTCCAGTAATTCTTTTTGAAAGTCCCAATTTATTTTGTGGATTAAAAGTTGCACCTTTTGTTCTATAACAATATATAGTTTCATGTGCTTTAGGGAAAAACTCTCCACTCCCCATAAGTCCACATACCCATACAATCTCTGCAAACTCAAATTCTGCAAACACTTCATCCATCATAACTTTAATATAGTGACCCATTTTTGCGTCTAGGTGTACATATATACTTCCATCGGATGCCAATATTTCCTTAGCTACTATCAGCCTTTTTCTCAGGTACTCAATAAACTCAGCACCTTTCTTTTTATCACTATATGCCTTTGCTCCATCTTTGCTCTGAAAATCTTCAGATGTAGCAAACGGCGGATCTATATAAATAAGCTTTATCTTATTCTTTAATTTTCCCTTAATTATTGGATCATCATCTTGATAAATAGTTTTCAGAAATTGAAGATTATCTCCAAACACAAGAAGATTTCTCCAATCGGAATCGCCGACTTCTCCATATGACCTTTCTACCTGCAAAGGAACAGGAAAAGATCCATCTTCATTTGCAATTATATCCTCTCTTCGCATTTTCCCTGCATATGTTAATTCATATTCGTGATTAATCAATGGAAATAATTTATTTTTAAAATCATATGGTATATCGTTTCCGTTCTTTAAAAGCTCAATCAAATACGCTCTTTCATTTTCATTAAGCATATCCATTACCTCCGTTGTAAATAATATCATTTTTACCCTTATATATTTTTAGACCAAATTCTAGCATCTCCGCATCTTTCGATATCGTCCAATTAGATTCAATCTTTGCTGCCTATGATTCTTTCCTTGTTGCCAAGAATCTGTATCCTTACATAATGGTACTAGTCAACATCATAATTATACTGTAGGCCTCAAATGATATCAATAAAAGATTAGCACTTCATATTCATCTTAATTTCAATCATAATTGCCTTTCATAATTATTCAACTATTGTTGTAACATATTTCAATTTTCTGTTTTTTATAGGTTAATCGTCTTTTTTGCATATAACTGTCTTATTCTACATAGAAGATAATTGATAATTTACTGAATATATATTCTTGTCAACTAGAACCAAAGTTTTACTTTTCTATCCCACATCTTATCTTCCGCCTTATCTTTACCAGCAGCTCTACCGACACTCTCATCATAAATCCTCTGAAACTCCTCATAAAGCTCATCTCCAGCCAGCTTTATCTCCAGCCTTTTCATTACATCCGAGAACAACCTTATGCTGCCGCTTACATCAGCAATATCAAATCCGAATATATCAGCCTTAACAGAATCACTGACATTCTCATAACCACCAAGCTCTGATATTCTCCTGACAATCCAGCCAGCTTTGTCCACAGGTTCAGTTTCTCTAGTTTCCACAAATTCACTTTTATCTGTTACATCAGTCATACTTTCGCCAACTCTTGCCACATTCACATCAGACGAATTATGAATCTCTTGTTTTCCTATGCCATCTAAATCAGTCTGTTGTTTTCCAACAACTACTGCCGCCACTTCATCAACCGCAGTCTTTTCTTCCATATCCGGTATCTCAACATCCCTGTCTGCAACGATTTCTTCTTTCCCTGTCACCGCATAATAAGCCGTATACAAATCTTCTTTTATAATGTCATCAGCAAGCAGTATCTGCCTCTTAACATTTCTCTTCTCCTGCTTCAGCTCATCCAATTCTTCCTGCACTTCCATGTGCCATATCTGATATTCCCGGTACTGTTCTTCATTCTTTATACTGCGTTTCCGACTATAACTTTCTCTGTATATCTCCTTCTGCCTGTCCTCAATCTGCTGAATCCTATCTTCTTTCTCACTTATGAAATCCACAAGCTCCACAATACTTTTGATGTCATTATTCACAAGCAGCAGATATTCATCCTGTAACTGATGAAACCTCTTCAAATCCTCTGCATACTTTGCTCCACCAACTACAAAACGCTTCTGTTCTACAACCCTTAATCTGTATAGCTTTGCATAAAACTTCTTCTGGAATGGTGACAGCTTCGCCCTGTGCAGCCCCCTGATATCCGACGAATAAAAGTAAGGCTTTGCCATCCAAGGCATATCCACATGATGCCTTAGCATATCTTCTGAAAACATCTCGTCCATTTTTACAAGCTTATGATAATACCGAAATCCCGGTGCCTGTACCTCCATCCACGCGTCTTTCTTAAATACATATCCAAGTTTTTTCATCAGATATTTAAAATGCTCCACATTTCCGGCTGCATACGCACACATCTTAGCATCACGAAGTATAATATCCTTCATGGACATTTCCTTTTCCCACTTGTCCCTGCTGATATTCTTTGGATTTCTGCTATACTCTGCCGGCATTATGGAAAGTCCAAGCTCATCACAATATTTATTTGTAATCGGCTGCAGCTGATTCTTCCAATTGCCTTTAGGTGAATTATACTTCTTGCCGGTTGTCATACTCACACTATTCCAGA
>ENA-OOZN01001790-OOZN01001790.1-human-gut-metagenome-genome-assembly--contig:-NODE-1790-length-13000-cov-1.695249_pt1 | contig 13000 bp, 11 predicted proteins | sample MGYA00241187_ERZ501397 | MGnify/ENA primary metagenome ERZ501397 (study PRJEB25962, sample SAMEA2042921) | human gut metagenome | biome: human gut; feature: human-associated habitat; material: faeces... | reverse complement strand
AATGGTCTTGCGGAGCTTTGCCTCATCCAGCGGCGCGTCGGAAATAATCACGCAGATCCCCTTGCTGTGAGAAGCCGTGACCTTTTTGACCGGGAATTCCTTGCGGATGGCATCGTTGATGTGGCTCTCGCACATTCCGCACATCATACCGTCTACTTTTACAGTTGTTTTGATCATGTTGTTACCCTCCATTTCTGTTATTACAATGCTGTTAAAAGCATGATCTGTCATTATAAGTTAGAACTCACTAACAGAAATTATAGCATATGTTTTTTTCTTTTACAATAAGTGTAAGTTTTAATTGTAATTAAAATTTTATGCTACTTTTTTGCTTTAATTTCAGTAATTTTATGCCAATGCCTGGGCAAGAGCTTTCTGAATTGCTCCAAGGATTCCCTCTGAGGAATAAGTGGCACCGCTTGCAGCATCAATTCCGTCTGCTGACTGATTTCCCATAATCTGAGGATAAATAGTTTCCCATGCATAATCAAAGTACTCAGGTGAATCACTGTTACTCTGTTCAATAGATGCAATCTGACCGCCCTGAATCGTTACGGTTACATTTACTCTTCCACTGTATCCGTAGCTTGAGCCTGTATAAGTTCCGTCAATATATGGTCCTGTAGGTTCCGGCGTAGGCTCCGGAGTCTCTTCCGGTGTTGGTGTGGGAGCCGGTGTTTCCTCTGGCGTTGGAGTAGCTTCCGGTGTCGGGGTTGGGGTTGCTTCAGGAGTTGGCGTAACTGTTACTTCTGGTGTTGGAGTTGGTGTCACTTTTGTGGTGCCTTTTTCTGCCTGTTTCAGAATATCTTTCATTGCGTTTATGATACCCTTTGAAGAGTAGGTTGCACCACTGACAGTATCAATGCCATCGACAGACTGATTCTGAATGATCTCATTTTCCAGGATATCCCATGCTTTCTTAAAGAACATAGGCGTATCTGTATGCTCTGCCTCCAGAGACTTGATCATACCTTTTTTAATCTTAGCTGTCAACGTAATTGTCCCACTGTATCCTTTACCGGTTCCTGTATAGGTTCCGTCTTTGTAAATCTGTTCGTCTCCCGGCTTCGGTATTGGAGAAGGTTTCTTTGTCGGTTTCGGTGATGGAGTGGGAGTTGGCGTAACAACTGCCTGATTTCCTGATGGAATTGCCTGTGACAATGCATTCTGAACCGCAGTAATAATTCCGTTTGAAGAATAAGTGGCACCACTGACTGCATCTACGTTTGGAGACTGGCTTGCAAGAATTTTACTGATCACACCCTGTGCATTTGCAAAATAGGAGGCTGTTTCATTTGATGCATCTACAATATTGATAGCTGCAATTTTATGGTCAGTGACAGTTACCTGAACAGTGATCGTTCCTCCGAAACCGGTTCCGGAGCCTGTATAGGTACCGTCTGCATATCCACCGGCAGGAACTTCTGTAGTTGGTGTGACTGTGCTTCCTGCACCACCCCCTGCTGTACCTCCATTTGCAGCGGAACCTGTAGATGAATTTTTCTTTGTTCCTGTTTTAATCTTACTTGTTTTTTTTGTCTTTTTTGATGTTTTTGAAATTGAGGTTCCATTGGTTTCAGAAGAGTCTTCTGAATCAAAATCCTTACCTGCAGTTCCTTGTGAAATCAATTCTTTAATCTCATCAGTAGACATAACATTATTATCGGAAACTGATGTAGTCTCCACAGGACTTTTATCTGCCTGATAACAGGTTACACAGACTGCTGCAAAAACTGCTGCCGCAGGAATAAGCTTTAACCATGGACGGAAACTGTCCTGTTTGGGTTTCATTTCCGGAGTCTTATTATTTTTCTGCTCATTATTTTTGTCCATAAATTTCTCCTTCTTCAATAGTTCCAGAAAATCATATTCAAATGATTTCTTTTCAACTGTATAAAGTTTTACAGTTGAAAAGAAATCCTGCCCTTTCTGGTGGGATACAGGATTTCTTTCCTCTTGTCTGCGAATCCGATTGCAAATATCCGCCTGACTTCAGTCAGGTCAGATTATTTTACAGTTACTTTAACTGTTTTGGTTACGCCATTGCATGTTACTGTGATTTTGGCAGTACCCTTTTTAATACCCTTAATTGTACCATTGGATGATACTGTAGCAATTTTCTTGTTGCCGGATTTATATGTAACTTTTCCTGACGGAGCTGCTTTTGCTGTGATCTTAGTTGTTTTGCCGACTTTTACAGATGCAGATGTTTTGTTCAGTGTAAGAGTTGGATTTTTAACTGTTACTTTGCAGGTTACCTTTACATCTCCGCATTTAGCTGTGATGACTGCACTACCTTTTGCTTTTGCAGTAACTTTACCGGTTGTTTTGTTTACGGCTGCAACTTTTGGGTTGCTGGAAGTAAATGTAACTTTTGGTGCATCTGCTCCTGTTACAGTTGCCTTCAGTGTAGTTGTTTTTCCTTTGTAAACAGTGGCTGTTTTCTTGTTGAGAGTTACTGTTACCTTCGTATCTGCTTTAACAAGAGCCTCTACTGCTGCGTTCAGATGAGTTGTAGCTTCATCAACCTCTGCCTGAGTTGGCTTTTCTTTTGCAAGAAGATCCTTTGCTTCCTGAAGCTCTAACTGCATTGCCTTCCAGGAATCTGCTGTGTAATCTGCTTCTTTTAAGGCTTCTGCTTTTTCTACTGCTGCTTTTAATGCTGTTGTATCTGCTTCTCCTGCTTCCGGTTTTACGATGTTTGCATCTGTTGCATTAACTTCAAATACAGTATCTGCATATCCCATTGCATATACGGTGATTTTCCATTTGCCGGTTCCATCTGTTCCTTTTGGAAGCTGGCAGCGGTAGGAATCTGTCAGACCAAGCTGGATTCCCATTGCCTTGTGCATCCAGTTATCTGTTGCAAATTTTGTTCCGTAAGATGCCAGAACTTTATTACCATTTCCGTAGTAATCCCATTTTACAGCATACATTTTAGCACCAAGAGCACCATATCCGTCACCTGTAATATCTACTCTTAAGAATTCGCCGTAACTTCCACTTGCTTCTTTTACTGTTGCGGTAACATTGGATGCTGTCTGGAGTGCCTGATCTTTAAGTCCGGAACCTGTACCGTTTGTTCTGGCCTTGAATGTGAATGTTCCATCGGAACCTTTTACAGCTTCTTTTAAGCCGTTTGTTTCAGCGGTAACATCCGCAACTGCACTATAGGACTGCAAATTGTTTTCTCCAAATCCTCCGGCAACTGTGCTTCCGTCTTCCACAACTTTGAACTGGGATTTGAAGGCTTCATAATCTTCTGCCTTTACTGCGACAGGCACATATTTCAGACCTACAACGCTGTAATGGTCGAATTCTGCAACGCTTCCGTCAGCTTTTGTGATCTGTCCTCGCTCAGGCTGATTCAGCTTTACAGTTGTTCCGTCCGTAAGAACTGCATCATTAGCTGAGGTCCAGTAGGAAATCTCATAAGAACCGCCGTTTTTGTCATACATGATTGCTTCACACTGGTAGCTTCCTCTGTGCAGGCCATGGTTTACAGTAGCTCTGGTTACTGTGTCGAAACCGCCCTTGTCAAGTTCATCATGGCTGTCTTTTGTTGCATTGGAAGCTGTGTTTGCAGCATTGTAGACTCCCTCAGATGCCCAGTACTGTGCCCATGTCAGACCTGCATAGACATATTTGTAGCCTGTTTCTGCTGTTGCAGCGAATTCATCTTCTGCTGCTGCCTGATCGTCAACAAAAGGTGTTTCCTCATCGCCTGCAAAAGCATCAGCGGTGTCATCTGCTGCATCAAACTCATCTGTCTGTGCCTCAGTCTCCACAGCAGTATCAGATGTAAAATCCGCAGCCATAACCGGTAATCCTGAAACCATCATTGCTGCACTTAAAATTGCAGGAGCTGCCATTTTGATTAAATTTCCTTTGCGCATACCTTTAAATCCTCCTGAATATGAGTTAATAAATATATTTCCAAACTGTCCGGAAAACTGAAATTTTTGACAGTTCAGAAATCTTTATATAAGATAAACCTATTCACCGATGGAATAAGTATCTTTCAGTAATTGAAATCTTTCTTTCATGCCTTCCGTCATCCAGACATGATCAGAATCATCTACGAACAGACCGTCTGCATTGTATTTCTTCAAAAGTTCTTCTGCCTTTTCTTTTCCCAGTACAAAGCATGCGGTGGAAAGCCCATCTGCATCCAGACCGTCATCACACACAACTGTCACAGATGTGAGACCACTTCTTGCAGGATATCCAGTGGAAGGATCCAGTATATGATGATATCGAACACCATCTTCTATAAAGTATTTTTCGTAATCTCCGGAGGTAGATAAAAATTCAGTACCATTCAGAGTAACTACTCCCAGGTAATCACCTTCTGTATCCCGCGGATCAGTGACAGCTACCTGCCAGGCAGAGCCGTCGGGTTTGCTTCCATAGCTCATAACACTGCTGCCGCCCAGATTCAGGATCATACCTGATACATTTTTATCTGCATCAAGAATCTTCTGTGCTGCATCGCAGCCGATTCCCTTACCTGCAGCCCCCAGATCAAGGGTTACTCCCTCCGGCATGGTAACTTTATTTCCATCCAGAGTCACCTTGTCATATCCTACATTTTCAAGCAGGGAATTTAATTCATCATCTGAAAGAATGTGCGGATTTTCTCCGTCAATGTCCCACAGGCGGATCACTCTTCCCATAGTAGGATCCATGGCTCCGCCAGAAGCTTTCGACAAATCCAGTACCTGTTTTAAACAGGTGGCAGTTTCATCAGATACCGTTGTTGTATTCCCGGCATTTTGATTGATCTGATATATCTGAGAACTTTCTTTTGTCCAGGAGATCCAGTTTTCTTCCACATCTTTTAATGCAGAGATTACGTCTGCTGTGATGTCCTCACCTGTTGTGTAAAGAGTCTCTGATACTACGGTGTCCATAGCAAAGTCTGTTTTGGTGTATGTGTTTATTTCAGAGTTTCCCCATGCAGTCCGGGATGTGCATAAAAGAGAGGCTGTAATAAAAAGTCCCAGTACAAAAGAGCGTCTGTTTGTCATATATTTCTGATTCCTTATCCTCTTATTGTTATTGTCAACTAACTCTATAGACTATATCACTGTATGGAGTGTATGTCTACCAATACAGTTAGTTCTTACTAATCAATTTTTCTCAATAAGTTAGCAATTGCTAATTTTTATCAATAACAGTGCCTGTATGAATATTTTTCCTTGGGCAGACTGCAGTGCAGGCGTGACAGCAGATGCATTCCCCTGAATATGCAGTATCACCGTCAATATCCAGGTGTGCGGGGCATCTCTTCTTACAGAGAGTACACTTTTGCGCACAGTTTGGACGATTTCTTTTGAAAAGTGCTCCCGGAATAATCGGCATGATTGCAAATACTGCTCCCATGGGACAGAGAAACTGGCAGAAGAAACGCTCCTGTGTACACATTCCGGCCATGATCAGGATCAGCAGAACTGTTCCTACAATGTAGGTAGATTTCGGCAGTCTGCCTGTTGTAAGCATTGAGAATACATCCCATGGACTCATTCCCTGTAATTTAGAATAGAATCCTGTCATGCAGGAAAGAAGCAAGAACGCAAGGAGTACATATTTTACTTTCTGCAATCTGTGTACCCATTCCTCCGGATATCCATGTTTTTTCTTTTTTCCAAAGCATTTCGCACGGATAAACGCGGTAAGCTCATACAGAGCATCTCCCAGTGAGCCAAACGCACAGGCATAACCGCAGAAATGACGTCCGAACAAAATAGTAATGATCAACAGTAATGCCGTAATATCCAGAAAAGAGTTCCAGGTTACGCTCTGCTGTCCTCCGATTGCAAGAAAGATGGATTTGATTCCTGCAAATGCCGTAGAAAAAAGGGAGGGCGCTGCTATAAAAAATATAAGCTGTATGGCGGCACGGATCAGCCGTACCTTTCGTTGTTTCTTTTTCATGCGTTTTCCGCCTTTGATAATGCGTCATTTACTGCTTCTAAGATACCGGTAGAACTGAAAGTTGCTCCGGAAATGGTGTCAACATCTGTGCTCTGCTCGCTGATGACACTGTTTATGACATTCTCGCCCTGTGACAGATAAGCACTGTCCTCACCCGGTGCACTGACTACACTGACTGCTGTAATGGTATCATCTTCCAGAGTCACCTGAACAGTGATCGTTCCACCGTATCCGGTTCCTGAACCTTCAAAAGTACCGTTCTTATATACATTATCAGAATCATCGGCATCTTCAGAATCTGCCTGATCTGCATTTTCTTTATCCTCTGCAGAATCTTTTTCGGATTTATTATCAGCTTCCGAAGATACATCAGAAGAAGCATTACTTTCTGCTGCTGTTTTCTGTTCCTCATAAGTTTCCTTTAATGCTGTAAGGATCTGGTCCTGCTGTTTCTCCAGGCTCTCTGTTTTTGCAGTCAGGTCTGCAATATCCTGGGCCTGTTCCTTATCTTTTACTGTTCCGTTATAGAAAAATACCGCCATGATGATCAGCAAAAGTGCGATCAGACGCAGATAAAAGTTTTGATTATTCACGTTGTTTCCTCTCCTTCATTTTATTTTTGCCGGATATGATATCTATTTTTAAATGAAGCAAAACTTAATCATAACTAACTTTAAAAGTGTATCATTTTAGTATATAAAAATCTATATATAACAGATTCTGCTAATGTTGTTTTTTTCTCATTAAGATGACCCCGGAACAAAATCCGAGGTCATTTATTGTGTGAATTATTTACCTGTTATCGTTTATTTTACTTTTACTGTAAATACCTTCTTAACACCATTGCAGGTTACTGTGATTTTGGCAGTACCTTTTTTCTTTCCTTTTACAACGCCTTTGGAGCTTACTGTTGCAATCTTGGTGTTGCTTGACTTGTAAGTAACCTTTCCTGATGGAGTTGCCTTTGCGGAAATCTTTGTTGTTTTTCCAACTTTTACAGTTGCTGAAGATTTGATAAGTTTCAGGGATGGATTTTTAACTGTTATCTTGCAAGTTACTTTGTATTCTCCGCAGGATGCTGTGATCACTGCTGTTCCTTTTGCTTTAGCAGTTACAACACCGTTGCAGTTTACTGTAGCCACTTTTGTGTTGCTGGATTCCCATGTAATTTTATCGGTAAGGTTTGTTGTAACTTTGAGAGTGGTTTTTGTGCTGCCTTTTGTATAAAGAGTCTTGGAAGAAGTATTTAATTCAAATGTATTTTCTGCTTCTTTGTAAGTAAAAGTAAGATTATTCTTATATCCCACAGCAGTTATTTCAAATACAGTTGTGTCTGTTACCTGAAGATCTGTGAGGTCTAAAGTTCCATCTTCTTTTACAATGATTTTGCTTCCTTTTCCTGTTGCGGCATATTCTGTATCATCAACTTTTACTTTGCTGATGCTCTTAATGTATGCAGAGAACTCTTCTGCTGTAATGCCTTTTGCTGCAACCAGTTTTGTCTCGTTACTGTCATAAGAAGCCGGCATTTTGTTTGTATTTACTGTAAATTCAGTGACAATAGCTGCGTAGTTTCCGCTGGCATCTGCAATTTCAACCTTGTGTGTTCCCAGTGCAAGAGTTCCAACTGCAAGTTTTCCGTCTGTGCAGGAAACCGCAGTTCCGTCTACGGCATACTGTGCCTTGAAATCAGCAGGCAGTGTCTGGTCAAAGGTAACTGCTGCAGATGAGTCTGTATTCATAATATCTGCTACTGTTGCCTTAATTCCTGTAGTTGTCTGCACCTTTGCATCCGGAACATCAAAGGTGATCATTCCCTTATCTGTGTAATAAGTAACGCTGTCAATGGTTTTTCCCATGATTGATTTATAATGTGCAGAAGAAACAGGGCATCCGTGAACTTCTGTTGTATATCCGGTTCCCCAGGAAAGCATACTTCCACGCCAGATATTCTCCAGATGACGCAGGCCATAGTTAGTTCCGTCTGTAGTATTTACAGTTACACCATAAATCTTATCTGTGGTTGTATCGAGCAGTGATGAAAAAGTTTCCTTGTCCAGATCCAGTTCATAATCACCGTATTTTGTTTCTGTTTTTAATGTAGCATCAATTGCAACTGTCTTTGTCTGAGCGCCTTTCATTGCTGAGAATGAATAGCTGCCATCTGCATTTACAGTAAGTTCTTTGTAATAAGACGGTGTTTCACTTAAAATGTAATAAGAGTAAGAGGCATTTTCAATCAGGGAATCTTTTCCTGTATAGGTATTGCTGCTTGTCTGTCCTTTGTTTGTCACAGTAATTGTAACAGAGTCAGAATCTGTTACCTGTTTCTGGTCTTTCAGGAGGGAAAGATCACTGACCTTTACAGGGAAAGTAACACCTGTTACATCGGTTCCGTTGGGGTCTACATGATAAGCGGAATTTCCGTTCATCATTCCGGAAGTTCTTGATTTATTAAGGGTTGCAGATGTAAAGGCATCCACTTTTACATCATTGTTTTTCAGTTCTGCCTTATAGAAATCATCATATGGGATGTTCATAAGAACATAGGCTTCGCCCTGCTGTGCTTCTGCAGCAAAAGCATCCTGGACATCTTCGGTGGTAAATTCTTCCTGCGCATCCTCGGCGGCAAACTCTTCGGAAACAGAGAAATCTGTGCTGTCTGTAAGTACCCCACTGTCTGTGAAATCAGATGCCAGAACTGCATATGGCATGCTGGTCATTGCTACTGCTGCACTCATTACAACAGGTGCTATCTTTTTCATAAGATTTTTGTTTGTCATGGTTTTCTCCTCTTCTAAAATTTTTCTTTTTGCGGAATCACTCTTACCAGAGGGTTAATCAACTTATTAACCAAAGGGATTTTACTTTTACCAAAAGGGAGTGACTTCTGCCAAAGATATTCATATAGGATTGCTATAGGTAGGCTGTCAGCAGTAATCATGTGAATTAGTCACTACTAACTTATGAAATAGTAACATGTCTGTCTGAAAAAATCCACACTTTTTTACCGGGGATATTCGTCATTTTTTCTCAATAAATACTTCAGTAAAAATCAGTATTAGTTATATCTAACTTATGGTTGCGGGAATATTTTTTCTATGTTAAAATGTCTGAAGAATTCTGATAATTCCATTTTGGATTTTTTGAGAGGAGAAAATAGATTTATGAAGCAAAAAACAGCCTGCCTTGGGCTTTTTTCAGCTGTGGCGATTATTTTGGGATATGTGGAATCACTGGTGCCGGTTTTTGCGGGGATTCCGGGGATTAAACTTGGACTTGCCAATCTGGGAGTACTTTTTATTTTGAAGAAATATTCATTTAGGGAGGCTGCTCTGGTTTCTGTTGTCCGCATTCTGGTGATCGGATTTATGTTCGGAAATCTGTTCAGTATCTTGTACAGCCTGGCAGGCGCTGCGCTTAGTATGACAGTTATGACACTTATGCTGAAAAACACCTCCTTCAGTCTGATCGGTGTCAGCGTTGCAGGAGGTGTTTCCCATAATATCGGTCAGTTGATCATTGCCATGCTGATCGTACAAAATGCAAGTGTGTTTGTATACGCACCGGCACTTCTGGTGGCAGGTGTTGCTGCCGGGGTGGTAATCGGCGGACTTACTAACGAGATTTTGAAAAGAGTTCATCTATAACTTTAAAAGCATCAGTTATCTGAATTTATAATCTTTCAGATAACTGATGCTTTTTTCAATCTTCTTCTATATGTTCCCGTCCCTGGTTGATGATCGTGCGGACATGATCATCTGCCAGAGAATAGAAAATAGATTTTCCCTCTCTACGGCTCTTTACCAGTTTATTCTGTTTCAGAATACGAAGCTGATGAGAGATCGCAGACTGAGTCATATTCAATGCTTTAGCGAGATCGCAGACGCATACCTCTGCCTCAAACAAAACAAACAAAATGCGTATTCTGGTAGAGTCTCCGAAAACCTTGAATAATTCGGCCAGATCATAAAGCTCTGTTTCTTCCGGCAGGGTTTCATCTACAATTTTAAGCAGATCTTCATGTATTTCATTACTCTCACATAATTCTTCTTTGCATACTTCCATTTTCTTACCTGTTACCTTTCCGGCTTATCACAAAAGGTTTCTGCTGATTTGCCTGTTTCTTATAAATTCTTTACAAATAATGTACGGATCGCGTTTAATACTGCCAGGATCATAACACCTACATCTGCAAAAATGGCCACCCACATGTTTGCAATACCTAAAGCTCCAAGGATCAGGCAGAGAACCTTGATACCGATAGCAAAGTAGATATTTTCATATACAATACGGATACATTTACGTGCAATTTTGATCGCTTTGGAAATCTTCAGAGGATCATCATCCATCAGAACGATATCTGCTGCTTCGATAGCTGCATCTGAACCAAGTGCTCCCATCGCAATACCAATATCGGCTCTGGATAATACAGGAGCATCATTGATACCGTCACCTACGAATGCAAGTTTATCCTTTTCAGACTTCTGATTAAGAAGTTCTTCTACCCTGGAAACTTTGTCAGCAGGTAAAAGTTCGCTGTATACTTCCTGAATTCCCAGTTCCCCGGCAACCTGATCTGCAACACGTTTTGAATCGCCTGTCAGCATAACGGTCTTGCTGATTCCGGCTTTCTTCAGTTCAGCGATTGCCTCTTTTGCATGAGGTTTGATGATATCGGATATCAGGATATGTCCTGCATATTTGCCGTCAATGGCCATATGCACAACAGTTCCTACATGATGGCAATCCTGATAAGCAATGCCAAGTCTGTTCATTAATTTGGTATTACCGGCAGCTACAGATATGCCGTCAACTTTGGCAATCACACCATTACCACTGATTTCTTCAATATCAGTAACACGATTTCTGTCGATTGGTTTTCCGTATGCTTTCTGCAGGCTCTTGCTGATCGGATGGGAGGAAGAACACTCGGCAAGTGCTGCATATTCTAACAATTTCTCATCCGGCATTTCATTGTGATGAATACCACTTACTTCGAAGACACCCTGAGTCATAGTACCTGTTTTGTCAAATACAACATATTTTGTCTGAGCCAGTGTTTCCAGATAGTTGGAACCCTTGACCAGAATGCCCTGATTGCTGGCTCCACCGATTCCTGCGAAGAAACTTAACGGGATGCTGATGACCAACGCACATGGACAGCTGATTACAAGGAAGGTAAGGGCTCTGTAGATCCAGTCTCCCCACATGGCAGGTTTTCCCATAATAAGAAGTACGACCGGCGGGATGAGCGCAAGAGCAAGGGCTCCGTAACATACTGCAGGTGTATAGTATTTCGCAAATTTGGAAATAAAGTTTTCAGATCTTGACTTTCTGGAGCTGGAATTCTCTACCAGTTCAAGGATCTTGGATACTGTAGATTCACCGAATTCCTTAGTTGTACGGATCTTCAGCAGACCTGTCATATTGATACATCCACTGATCACTTCATCGCCTGCTTTTGCATCACGCGGAAGACTCTCACCTGTCAGTGCACTTGTATTTAATGTAGAAGTTCCCTCGGTGATCACTCCATCGATCGGTACTTTTTCACCCGGCTGAACAACAATAATGGTTCCGATCTCAACTTCATCAGGATCAACCTGTTCCATTGTTCCGTCTTTCTCTATGTTCGCATAATCAGGACGGATATCCATCAGTTCACTGATGTTTCGTCTGCTCTTTCCCACTGCATAGCTCTGGAAAAGCTCTCCAATCTGGTAGAAAAGCATAACTGCAACACCCTCGGAATAATCGCCAAGGAGAATTGCACCTACTGTGGCTACAGCCATCAGAAAGTTCTCGTCAAACACCTGTTTATTTAAAATACCCTTAAATGCTTTCTTCAGGATATCATAGCCGATGACCAGATATGGGATCATAAAAAGAACAAATCTCAGGTATCCCTCTGCCGGCAGTAAGGAAAAGACCACGATCAGCACTGCTGCTATGATAATTCTGATCAGCATTTTCTTCTGCTTCTTGTTCATATCAATACCTCTCTCTTCTTATAAAAGCAGGACCGCTGCAAAAAACTTTCCGGCGAAAAGCTCAGTGCCGGGATACGTTTTATGCAACAGTCCATCCTCCGGATAACTCAGGATTAAAGATAAATCTCGCAGTCGTCTTCTACCTTCTTGCAGTTCTTTAATACGTCTTTCATAACTGCTTTTGGATCCTGTCCGTCTTCGAATTCAACGATCATCTTCAGCATCATGAAGTTAACTGTTGCATCTTTAACGCCGGCTGTATTCCTGGTAGCTTCCTCCATTTTATTAGCACAATTTGCACAGTCTACATCGATTTTATAAGTTTTCTTCATAATATTTTCCCTTTCCGCTCATCTCTTTTATATTAACATATGAGCACTTGTTCATTTGTTTGATTTTATTATAGCATTATTTTCTCTTCTGTCAATAGTTTTGAGGAGATTTCTTTACGGAAATCAAAAGTTATGTTATAATCCATGTTATTATAGTTTAACGTGTTGCTTTAATGTTTTAAAAAACAGGATATTATTATCTGGCAGGTATCAAAATCATAAAAAGAAATAGGATACTCTTTGACAGAACATAACTGTCTGTACTGTTTGCGTACAGCAGTTCACAGCAGCAATATCGGAAAGAAAAAAAGGAGGGAGTATCAATATGGCGATACATGAATCAGGAGAAGATTATCTCGAAGCGATCCTTATGATCAAAAAAAGAAACGGTAATGTCCGCTCTATCGACATTGCGCATGAACTGTCTTTTTCAAAACCGAGTGTCAGTGTTGCAATGAAGAATTTGAAAGCCAGCAATTACATTACGATTGATGAAAATGGATTTATCAATCTGACGGAAACCGGGCAGGAAATTGCAGATAAGATTTATGAAAGACATACCTTTCTGACCGGATGGCTGACTTCTATCGGAGTTGACCCGAAGGTTGCAGCCGAGGATGCCTGTAAGATGGAGCATGCGATCAGCGCAGAGAGTTTTTCTGCTATTAAGAAGTCTATTGCAGGCACCCATGAAAATTATAGCAATCCTCGTAAATAATGCATTTAAGACAGTTCAGC
>ENA-OOZN01001786-OOZN01001786.1-human-gut-metagenome-genome-assembly--contig:-NODE-1786-length-13030-cov-1.756994_pt1 | contig 13030 bp, 2 predicted proteins | sample MGYA00241187_ERZ501397 | MGnify/ENA primary metagenome ERZ501397 (study PRJEB25962, sample SAMEA2042921) | human gut metagenome | biome: human gut; feature: human-associated habitat; material: faeces... | reverse complement strand
AGATATAATCAAAATATAGCTAATAAAGAGTGGTATAAAAATAATGTAGAAACTAGATGGACAGATGCAGTAGATAATTATGAAACAAGAAAAGCCATTGATGCTGAACTTACAAAGATTGATAGTGAAACAACACCAACTATAGACAAGATGGATTCAACAACACCAACAATGGGAATAGGTGTAGAATATGATACAACAACAACAGCATCATCAGGTGATAAATACACATATGTAATTAAAAATATTGATTTTGGTATTGTTGAAAGAGCAAGACAAAATATCGAACTAGAAAAACGTGTTAAATCAATGAAAGTTACATTAGCAAATGGACAAACATTAGTAAACGTAACAATCGATGCTGATGGAAAAATAGAAGGTGAAAAATCTAGTTTAACATATCTTGCACCTTCACCAAGTAATGCAAATGGAACAGTTAGACTTGAAATGGACAGTGAATTAATTCAAGGTTCAAAACTAGAAGTTACTTATGAAATAAAAGCAGTTAATAGAAGTGAATTAGATTACATATCTGAAGATTTCTATAAATATGGTGAAGTAAAAGGTAGTGTAGTAACTATTAAACCATCAAAGGTTATAGATTACTTAGATAGTGATTGGGATTTCAATTCAGATAATAATTCTGGATGGATATATGTAAATGCAACAGATGGAGATTTAGAAAGAAATAACATAAAATTAAAATATGATATTAACAATACTGAAAGCATAAAAGACAGAAAAATATTATATACAACAAAATTTGAAAAAGATTTAAAACCTACAGAAGAAGACAAAGTTGAGTTAAATACTTCTAAAATATTAACATCATCAGGAGATATTGAATTAGATAATGAGAGTGAAATTATAGAAATTACAAAAACAGGAGGAGGAACTCCAAAAGATTCAACACCAGGTAACTATGTACCAGGTAAAGGACCATATGAATCAGATGATTCAAGATCAGAAAAAATAATTATAACACCTAACACAGGTGAAAACCATAATTATATAGTTCCAATAGCAGTAATAATGTCAGCATTTATCATATTAGGTTCAGGAATAGTATTTATTAAGAAAAAAGTTCTAAATAAATAATATATAAAAAAGAAAAAGTAGATTAATATCTGCTTTTTCTTTTTTTGCCTTAAAGCCTACGTAAATAAGGGTTTAAATATATTTATAAAAAATTAAAATGAAATCAATAAATATAAAAAAGAGATGTAACAAAAATGTAAAAAAAATTTAACATTTTCTTGTAAAAAGTAAAAATAATATTTTCCGCAACACGATATATGTCACATTTTGTAATAAACAAAAAAATGGAAAAATAAGATATTGATTAAAAAATAAAGATGAAAGATAATAAATTATATTATTGAAATAGTGGGGGATATTATGAGAGAAAATTTAAAGAAGTTATTAACAATTATATTAATAATTATAACATTGTCATCTTTTGATGTCGTCTTTTTGGGGAACAAAATAGTAAAGGCAGTTGCTGACAGTCTAGAAACATATAGTGATAATACTAATAATGTAAATGTTAAATTTGAAGCATACTTTAAAGAAAAGGATAAAAAAACTCATAATGTTAAAAAGAATATAAGCAATCAAGATACAAGTTTATATTTATATATAAAAGTTCAAGATAGAGGGATTTTAGATAATGCTAAAGTAAAAATAGATGATTCTAATTTTAAGATAAAAACAAATGAGATAACTAATTCTAATATAAAAAATATCAACTTAGATTCAAATGAGATCGAACTAAATTCAATTACACATGGTAATGAAATAGAATTAGAAATACCAGTGGAATTTAAGAAAGTTGATAGCTTGAAATCTGAATATTTTTCTAAAGAAACTAATATCTCAATGGAAGGTACATATAGAAATGATGAAAAAGAAGAAACGATAAAAGGTAAGATAATAACAAGAATTGATTGGAGTGATGATGAAAATATTACATTATCAGAAAATATAGAAAAATGTGTTGATTTAAAAGATAATCAAATGTTATTAGAACAAAATATTATAAGTAAAATTGAACAAGGAGAATTACCAAGAGAAAATGAAAGTTTAAAAATTGCAGTACCAGAAATATCAAATGAAAAACCTACTAATGTAAAAGTAATATTTAATGGAAGTAAAATAGAAGATTCAAATATAAGTTATGACAATAAAAATGGAGAATTAAAAATAAATGTAATAGCTAATAAAGATGAAAATGACAATACTATTTGGAGTAAAAATAAAACAAATGTATATAAAGTTATATATCTATACGGTAATGTATCAAAAGAAAATGTTAGTAAAGTAAAATTAAAAACTGAAATGAATACAAAAGTATTTACGAAAGATGTAATATCAAATAAGGCAGAAGATGAAATAGAAGTAATTTTAAATGGTAATTTAGTAAGTATACAAAAAAATATAATACCAGGTGTTTATAAAGGATATATGTATGCTAATTCACAAAATAGAACAGAATACAAGGAAAATAATACAGTAGAAATTTCTAATATAGATAATATTCAAAATTTAAAAATATACACAGATAATACATATTTTGAGGATGGAAATAATACAAAATATGATGCTAATAATTTAATAAAATATGAAGAAACATATTTAAATAAAAATAAAATGATGGAAATATTTGGTGAAGATGGATATATCAATGTTAAAAATGCTACAGGAAATACAATACAAACAATAGATAAAAATACAGAAACAGATGAAAACGGTAAAATTACTATAAAATATGAAGAAAATACAAGCAATATAGTTTTAGAAACTTCTAAACCTGTAAAAGAAGGTATGTTTACAATACAAAATCAAAAATATGTAAATGGAGAAACAGGGTATGCAAAAGAGCAATTAAAACAATTCTTAAAACTAAATACTAATGGAAAAGTAGAAACTAATTTAAGTACAGATGAAACAAATATTGATATGAATTTGATGGATACGAAAACAGAAGCTAAATTAGAAGTAAATAATTCAAATATATCAACATTACAAAAAAATGAAAATATTGAATTTAGACTTACTTTAAAAACTTCATCACCTGAAAACGATTTGTTTAAAAATCCTACATTTGAAATAAAAATACCAAATGTAATTTCAAATATTTCTGTAAAATCTGTAAATACAGTTTCTTCAGAAATGTTTAATATAACAGAACCAAAAATAGTAGACAACGAAAATGGAGAAAAAGTTATAAGGATATCACTACAAGGAGAACAAACAGAATATACTAATGAAATAAATGAAACAGCAATTGTAGTAAATGCAGACATTGAAACAAATATATTAACACCTAGTCAAAAAGCTAATATAGAAACAACATATACAAATGAAAATGGAAATGAAAAAACATATAAATTAAATACAGATTTAAATATACAATCTAAATCTGGAATGATGATTTATAATAATATATCAAATTATAATAATGCTAAAGATTCAATATATACAATAGATGATAATGTCCCAATGGGAGCTTTAGATTTACGTAGTAATTCAAATGTTGCTACAGTAAAATCTGCAATTATAAATAACTTTGGACAAGATATTGAAAATGTAACAATTGTTGGAAGAATACCAAAAAATGGCCAAGCAGATGGTAGTGTAGATTCAACATTAATAAAAGGAATAGAAACGAATTTAAATGGAGTAGAAATACTTTATTCAGAAAACATAAATGCTAAAAATGGGGATGATAGTTGGAAAGAAGATCCTACAAATGCAAGTATATACATGATAAAAATTGACAATATGCAGGCTCAACAAGTTGCTGCTATACAATATGAAATACAAGTTCCAGAAAATATTGGATATGGAAAGAAATTGTCAGAAGAAACAAATGTAAAATATACAATTTCAGGAAATACTCAAACACAAAAATCAAGAGTACAAGCTAAAACAGAAGAACTAATTAATAAAAATGTAATGAATTTAGCAAATTCTGCAGAAACAACAGAAAATGGATTGACAGTAAATATTTCTACAGTTTCAGCAGGTTCTGAATTAAAAGATGGAGATAGCATATATGAAGGAGAGCACATAGTATATACAGCACAAATAACAAATAATACAGGAAATGAACTAAAAAATGTAGGAGTAAAAGCTACACAAACAAAAGGGAAAATCTATGGGCTTTATGCAGAAGAAACATACGATCCAAATGTTGGAGAAGATTCTAAAAAAGTTCAATATAGATATAAAGAACTAGATACTAGTGAAAAAGAATTTGCAAAATCAGAAACATTAGCAAATGGAGAAAGCAAAACTATAACATATGAAATTGTAGTACAAGAAGTAGAGGGCGAAAATGAACAAACATATGGCAAATTAGTAATAAGTGCTAATGGGTTAAATAATGACATAAATGTTGCAACTATAAAAAATAATATAAAACAGGCAGAAGTAAAAGCAACTTTAGAAAATGCACGTTGGGAAGGCGAAAAAATTTATTTAGAGCAATCAGTTCAATTAAATTTGACTATAGAGAATACAAGTGGAAAAGATTTAACAAATTTAAAAGGTATAATAAAATTGCCTGATGGAGTATATTGTAAAGATCCAGATGCGTTAATTTTAAGTACAGATGGTGATGATGATAATGAAGAAGAGCAAGGTGAAGATGAAATAGAAAACAATGAAAATGATGATGCAAATGAAGATGAAAAAGAAGATGATTCAGATGAGGCAGAAGATGGAAGTATAGATATAGGAGAAGGATCAATTATAGCAAATCGAACATATGATGACGATAAAAAAATAATGTCTTTTGAATTGTCAGAGTTAAAAGCTCAGGAGAAGGTAAAATTGGAGTTATATGTATATGCAGAAGATTTTAAAGGTGAGTCAAAGAATTTTAACTTTTTATATAGCATGCAATCTGAAAATACGTATAATTCAAATGTAGTAAATTTGGATGTAATAAACACAATAAGAGATGTAGTAGCAGAACAGACTGCTAATATTGATAGTGGTAAAACTTTAAAAGATGGAGATAAATTTGAATTAAAATTAACAGTAAGTAATAACGATAAAGAAGATTTATGGGTAACTATAAATGAAGAATTAGATGGTGGGTTAAATTTAAAGAGTGCAAAAATAAAGTATTTAGGAACAGAAAATGAAGTAGTAGTGTCTGGAAATGATGAAGAAGAAGATAATGAAGAATATGAAGAAGATATTACAACAGAGGAAAAAGAGAGTGAAGAGGATAGTAATGAAAATGGACAAGAAGAGATGAAAGAATATAGCAATGAAAACGAGTCGGAAGAGAATGAAAATGAGGATAAAGAAGGATTTAGTGCAAGTGTAGAACAAATAAAAGGCCAGCAAGAAATAAAAGCAAATTCCAAGATAGAAATTATAATGCAAATAGAAGTTGAAGAAGCAAATGTTGAGGGAAGTGAAGATCAAGAAGAGAATCAAGTTGTAGTTTTAAATAGTTTAGCAACTATTACATATGGTAAAAAATCAGAATATGAAGAGTATACAACTGATTGGAATCATACATTTACTGTGAATAAAGAATTTAATGTAATGACAGAAATTGATGATGAGAAAGAACAAGTGTCAATAACACAAACAGCAAATCCAGAAGATAAATCAATGTTACAAGATAAACAAAAAACAGAATATATCTTTGAAATAAGAAATAATAAAAATTTTGATATTGAAACAACATTAATAGACTATATTCCTAAAGGAATTGTTGTAGAAAAAATTACTTTAGATGGAAAACAAATCGGAAATACAAATAAGATTAAAGTAAAAAATTATGAGATGGAACCGGGACAAATATCAAATTTAAAAATAGAAGGTTATTTTGATAAAAAGAAAGCGGTTAATGATCCAATAGTAAATAGTTTAACAGCAGAAACAGATGGAGAAAGCATAATATCAAATAGTATTACATATAAAACAGATAAATCTAAGGTAAATCCAAATAACCCAACGAAACCGGATAATCCAAATAATCCTAGTAATCCAACAAATCCAGGAGATTCTAACAATGAAAATAATGCAGGAAATGGTCAATATTCGATAAGTGGAATTGCATGGGTTGATTCAAATAAAGATGGAAAAAGAGATGATTCTGAAAAAGTACTAGCTGGAGTAGGAGTTAAAGTTATAGACGCAGAAAAGGGAACATATGTAAGTGATATAAATGTAAAAACAAGTGATAACGGAGAATATAAAGTAAATGTAGATTCAGGAAATTATATATTGGTGTTTTCATATGATACATCAAGATACAATTTGACTCAATATAAAGCAAGTGGAGTGTCAAATGATAAGAATTCAGATGTTATTAGTAAAGATATAACAATTGATGGAAACGTTGAAACAGTAGGAGCTACAGATAATTTACAAATAGATTCATCAAATTTAATAAATATTGATATAGGTTTAACAGAGTCAGCTACCTTTGACTTAGAACTGGATAAATACATAAATGAGATTACTGTACAAACAAACAAAAATACAACAAAATATGGATATAATAAACAAAATTTAGTAAAAGTAGAGATTGGAGCAAAAGAATTGAATAATTCTACTGTAATTATGAGATATTCAATACAAGTAACTAATACAGGAGATGTGGCAGGTTATGTGCAAAACATTATAGATTATATGCCGTCAGATTTGAAATTTAAATCTGAATTGAATTCAGATTGGTATGAATCTAATGGAGCATTGTATAATACAAGTTTATCAAATACAGCAATACAACCTGGAGAATCAAAAAATGTTAATTTAGTACTTGTTAAAAATATAAATGAAACTAATACTGGAACAGTTGTAAATACAGCTGAAATAGGAAAAGCAAGTAATGCATTAGAACTTGATGATGTGGATTCTACACCAAATAATAAAAAAGCGGATGAAGATGATTATGGAAAAGCCGAAGTTATTATAAGTGTAAAGACAGGTTCTGTTGTAATGTATATATTTACAATATTCTTAAGCTTAGCAATAATTGCCCTTGGAACTTATGTAATAAACAAAAAACTTACAAAATATGATATAGAATTTTAAGAGAAAGGAGGTAAAGGATGAAATTTTATAGGAAAATAGTAGTAAATATTATTGTTATATTTATATTAGTACTAATTATACAATTTCTTTATAATATTTCCATGGCTGCAAATTTTGACATGAAAGATATGTTAGATAAAGCTAAAAATTTTTCTGAAAATGATAATGAATTTGTAACTAAATATCATGTTAAAGATGAATTACATAGCGATAGGGGAATAATAAGTGATAATGATAATTATTTATGGTTATGTTTAGGACATGGAAAGTATTCAGGAATAGACAATGTCAATGATATAAAATGTGCTTTAGATATTAATATGAAAAATGATGGAAGCACAAGCTTTGGAAAATATACAAGTAAAATAAAACATGGAACAGGAACTTCTCAGAATGATAAAAATAATACGACACAGGTAAAAAAATTAGCATATTTAGCTTGGATATCAAATGTTGATAAAAAAACTGGATATGCGGATACTCCGAGTACGAAGGGAACATTACATTGGTATATATATGTTGCAAATGATATGGACAAATTAATTGGAAAATTTTACTATAAAATAAAAAGAAGAGGTGGATATCCATCAGGAAAAGATAAAAAAGTAATGAATAGAGCTGAGAGATATGCCAAAACGGAATCATCAGAATCAACAGCAAAAATAACCAAGAAAACGACTAATCCCAAAATGACTAAAAAGAAATATAAAGGCACTGAATATATGTATATAGGCCCATTTAAAATAAATACAAAGGGAACAGTAACAAAGGTCACAACACAAGTTAGTGCTGGAACGTATGAAACTAAAGGAATAGCCACTAAAGTAGGAGGAGAAGTAAAAGGAAATTTAAAAAGAATACAAAATAATAAAAAATTTTATATTGCAACAAAAAGGAGTCAAATAAAAAGTGCAACTAGTGCAAAGGTTACATTGTATACGAAAGGAACACAAGGTGGAGCAACCATAATAGATAAAAATGGTAATTTAAGTAATGGATATATTCAAGCAAGATTATTATTTATAGGGCATAGTACAGGACAATCACAGCTTATTTTTGCAGGTAGAATAAAAAAAGGAAGCACAGTGACTGATAGTGTAACATGGGACTTAAATAAAACGTCAAAAGGACATTTAAGTGTGAATAAAATAGGAATATATGCTGGAGATGATGAATATGAAGATGTTCAAGGAATAAAATTTAAATTATATGTTATGAGTGGTAATAATAAAAAGTATGTTAAAATAAATGGTTCAAGTTCTATTACAAATGGTGCTGTTACAGTAACATCACAAAGTAATAATGAAAGTAGTTCTAATGCAACTGTATTTACAACACCTGCAAGTGGAACTGTTGATATAAATAATATTGCTTTAGGTAAATATTATATTGAAGAAACTTCAGAAAGTAATCAATATAGAAGAGATATTTACGAGGCTAAAGTGAAAATTGGTAGTTCTGATGAAACTAATGCAACAATAGTAAATTCGACAACAGTTGGACCAATAGAAGTAAAAACTAATACAGAAACATCTTTGACATTGAAGGATTATAGACAAAGAGGAGCATTAAAAATAATAAAACAAGATGAAGAGAGTGGAAAAAGATTGGCAAATGTTGGATTTAAAATATATAATAGTGATACATATAATTATTTAGTGTCTTCAAGAAATCAATGGGATGGAAAATATTGGATGGATCCTAGACCAGAAAATGGATTTACAGAAAATGAAGATAACGCAACAATATTTTATACAGATAACAATGGAGAAATATATATAGAACATTTAGATGCTGGAAACTATGTAATTCAAGAAATTAGTAATCCAAATTATGGCTATTTAGAAATGGTTGGTGATAGTGAAGTAGAAGTTGGTAAAGATGATAATCCTAAAATATATATAATAAATAATAAGAAAAATACAGGTAACTTAAATATAAGTAAATTGGATTATGATAATAGAAATTTAACAATATCTAATGTTGATTTTAAGTTAGCGATAAAAGATGATGATGGTAGTGAAGAATACGTGGTTATAAATAACATAGGAAATGGTATTGCACAAGGCACAACTCTAATTTCAGATAATTCAGGTATGAGAATGACAAAAAATAGTTCAGAAGCAACAACATTCAGAACAGATAATAATGGTCAAATAAAAATATTAAATATGCTTGAGGGAACATATGAAGTAAAAGAAATATCTGTAGGATACAATTTTGGGTATGATATAGATGGAAATTATATATGGTATAAAACCGATGAACCAGATGAAAATGGTAATTATATTGAACAAAAATTATCAGAAGATGAAGATGGGGAGATTGTTGTTACTGTTGAACATCAAAGTTCTTTAGAAACTAGTAATGTAAATACTAACCAGTATAATAGAGTTTATGTATATAACAAACGAAAATACATCAAAGTAAGTGGATTTGCATGGGAAGACAGAATAAATGATAATAAAGAAAGCAAAAAAGATTCACGATGGGTAGAAAATACAGATGATAAAAGATTACAATATGTACCAGTTACATTAAAAAAAGCAGATGGAAGTGTAATAGGAACAACAATAACAGATAAAGACGGAAAATACGTATTTGGTGATTATGAAAATGATAGTAATGCACAAAAGATATTAATTGAAGATTTAAAAGGTGCATATGTAGAATTTGAATATAATGGAATGGGATATAAATCATTAGATGATTATAATACACCGGAATTTTCATTACAAGAAAAGAAAAATTCAGATGGCAAAGTTATATCAAAAATAATAGTAAATGATAAAAATACAGCAACAGACAGTGATTTAAGAGATGATTTTAATAACAAATATGCAACAATAGGAAAAAATAGTTCTTTTAACAATAATAATCAAAAGACATATGATATAAGATATAATTCAAGTAATCATGAAAGCAAAGTTATTTATGGTAATAATTTGAAATATGGATATGAAGGACAAAAATATCCGATATCAGGTATAGATGATCAATACAAAATAAAAGCACATACAAAACAAAAGACAGAAAATATAATTTGTACAGATTACACAATAGATACACTTAGACAAAATGGAATATCAGAGGTTAGTGGTATAAATTTAGGTGTTGAAGAAAGAGAAATGCCAGATTTAGCTATAACAGAAGATATGGAAAAAGTTGATATTAGTTTAAATGGATATACACATACTTATAAATATGAACAAAGATATAAAAATGCAAATGAGTTTGCTGGTGGAGATGGATTTAATGTAAATGTAAAATTTGCAAGTAAATATTCAGAAAATTCATATACTAGAGAAGTATATGCATCAGATGTTGTATATAATAATCAAGCAGAAAATAAAGGAAAATTAAAAATTTCTATGACATATAAAATAAGATTAAGAAATGAATCAACAAATTTAACTAGTACAATAAAAACATTAGCAAATTATTATGATGCAAGGTATGATAGTATTGATGTAAAGGATGCAGAAGGAAATAGTTTAAAAGTAGAAACAGCAGGTGGAGGAAATGGTTTAAGAAGGGCGAATATTACAGTAAATCAACAACTAGAAAACCAAATTACTAGAGAAATATATATAACTTATAACTTGAGTAATGAAGCAATAAATAGTTTATTAAATGATAATATGACATTAAATTCTGTAAGTGAAATAGCATCATATTCTACAATTCAAAGTAATAAGGCATATGCTGGTATAGACATAGATTCTGCACCAGATAATGCAACACCAACAGATAATAATACATATGAGGATGATACAGATAGAGCTCCATCATTAAAATTACAATTGAAAGATCCAAGAGTAGTACAAGGTACAGTTTGGGAAGATGGTGCAATACAAAGTTTATTAAAGAAACAAGGTTATGAAAAACAAAGAGTTGGTGATGGAATATATGATACAAAAGAGAATACAGTAAAAAAAGTAAAAGTAGAATTAATATCTAAACAAGAAGGAAAAGTAGCAAAATTGTATAATACAAATAATGCTATATCAGATGCTGTAACAGAAACAGATGAAAAAGGTAAATATATCTTTACAGGTGTTATACCAGACAAATATTATGTAAGATTTACATATGGAGATAATAGTGTTATCTATGATCCTCAGGGAAATGTTAAGAAAAATGTAGTGGCAGAAGACTATAAGTCTACAATTTACAGAGGAGGAAATAAACAAGCCGTAGCAGCAATGACAGATTACTGGTATAGAGGGGAAACAAGTGATAAAAATGTATCAAGATTATCAGATGCAAAAGATACAATTGGAGTAAATCAAGATGGAACTGAAATACCAGATATAGTAAATAATAGAACAACAGAAAATGAAATTACATATGAGACAGCATCTAAGAGTAGGGGATTAAAAGAAATAAAAGCTGATACAAGAGAGTTTGATATAAAATTGGAATATGATATTAATTTAGATAATACAACAGAATATATAGATGAATTTGGAAATAATAAATTAATATTTAATTTTGATAATATTGACTTTGGTATAATAGAAAGACCTATACAAGAATTAAAACTAAAGAAAGAAATTGACAATGTTAAAATATCACTTGCAAATGGAGTTAATTTGGTAAATGGAAATCCAAAAACTGAAACTTTATCAGGAGTTAAAATTTTAGGTGATGATGTATATGTTGAAATGGATAATGAATTAATGCAAGGTGCTAAATTGACAGTAAAATACGCAATAAGTGTAGATAATAGTGGATGTGAAATAGATTATAATGACAAAGATTATTATATCTATGGCACAGTGCCAGCAAATAATAAAAATTATATGATAGCGACAGTAGTTGATATGTTTGATTATTTACCAGAGGATGTTACATTAAATACAACAGATCAAGAAGACTGGAAAATTCAAAAAATAACAAGTGATATGAAGGGAAAATTACTTTCAAACGAGGTATATAAGGCAGTAGAAAAACGTACAAATATAGTTCATTTAAATCCTGCAAAGAAAGTATTTGAAATGGAACCTGGTTCAGAACGTCGTAGTACAAGTTTGACAGTGGATAAATTGTTAACAAGTTCATCTGATGATTTAACTTTTGAAAATGATATAGAAATAATCAAATTAAGAGGAAGAAAATCAAGAAATTCTACACCAGGTAATTATAATCCAACAACAAATCAAATACATGAAGAAGATGATGATAATGTAACTTTAACAATAACAGGCCCAACAGGTAGTAACAAACAATATGTTGTTTATGGAGTAGTAGGAATAAGTATGCTAATTGTAATTGGCATAGGAATAATAGTAATTAAGAAAAAGATATTAAATAAATAGATTACAGGAAGTAGCATTTGCTACTTCTTTTTTTGAGCGTTAGTGTATTGCTTTTTTTGACATTATGTAATAAAATAAAAAGCATAAAAAAGCATAAAAGTAGAAATAAAAAAATAAAAAATAAAAAAACAGTAAAAAATGTAAAACAATTATTAGTAATCAGTTACTAAAAAAGACAAAAACCACGAAAGACAAGTAGTAAAATATAGCTTATAATTAGTAAAAAGGTGGTATGAAATATGTTTCAGAATATAAATGAAAGTACTGTAGAAGAAAGAAAAAGAGATACACTTAATAAGTGGTCAGAAGTCATTAGTAAAAATAATATAGTTATGTATGTAATTTCTTTTATGTTATCATTTGTAGGAATAGGTGGTGATTTTTCACTATTTAGTTTTAGTATATTAGGAGCATGTTTTTCATCTTCAATTCCACTTTTAGGAGTAGTTATAGTTTCATTAATAGGAAATGTAGTAAAATTTGGCGTAGGAGGAGGTTTGGAATATTTTCTAACAAGTCTAGTCTTTTTTATTACAATTTTCATACTAAAACCTAAATATAATGAAGATGAAAGAAATGAAAAAATAAAAAACAAAAATTCTATTGTATGTATAATGGTTTTCATTATTTCATGCGTAGTTTTA
>ENA-OOZN01001780-OOZN01001780.1-human-gut-metagenome-genome-assembly--contig:-NODE-1780-length-13070-cov-2.103726_pt1 | contig 13070 bp, 10 predicted proteins | sample MGYA00241187_ERZ501397 | MGnify/ENA primary metagenome ERZ501397 (study PRJEB25962, sample SAMEA2042921) | human gut metagenome | biome: human gut; feature: human-associated habitat; material: faeces... | reverse complement strand
TCACAATCTGTCGTAAAATACGACTCTCTATTATTAAATACCGTAACTATTCAGATTCTGATTTGAAAAATAGTTGCTAGATGTCCAGATTTTTAACAAACTGAGCATTCTCTTCGATGAATTCTCTTCTGGGCTCTACCTTATCGCCCATAAGAGTAGTAAAGGTCAGATCCAGTTCGGATTCCGTCTCTTCATCATAATTCACTCTGAGCAGAATACGTCTCTCGGGATCCATGGTGGTCTCCCAAAGCTGCTCCGCATCCATCTCACCCAATCCTTTATAACGCTGAATCTTGTTATTTTGGTCACGGCCTACTTCCGTCAGTATACTGTCAAGTTCTTCGTCACTATAGGCATACCATACCTTTTTGTTCTTCTCCAGCTTATACAGAGGCGGTTTCGCCAGGAACACATGTCCCTGCTTGATCAGCTCCGGCATAAACCGATAGATGAAGGTCAGCAGAAGAGTACTGATATGTGCACCGTCTACATCGGCATCGGTCATCAGAATGATTTTGTTATAACGAAGCTTGGTAATATCAAAATCTTCATGAATGCCGGTACCGAACGCTGTGATCATTGCTTTGATCTCGGCGTTGGCATAGATTTTATCCAGTCTTGCCTTCTCTACGTTTAAGATCTTACCGCGAAGCGGCAGGATTGCCTGGGTATCTCTGGAGCGGGCCGTCTTTGCAGAACCGCCTGCAGAATCTCCCTCTACAATAAAAATCTCGCATTTTTCCGGATCTTTGTTGGAGCAGTCTGCCAGTTTGCCCGGAAGACTCATACTGTCTAATGCACCTTTTCTTCTTGTCAAATCTCTGGCTTTTCTTGCTGCATCTCTGGCTCTCTGTGCCATGACAGATTTCTCCACAATCAGCTTGCCGATGGCCGGATTCTGCTCAAGAAATACACTAAGCTTGTCGCTGACAATACTCTCAACGGCTCCCCTTGCTTCGGAGTTGCCCAGTTTCTGCTTTGTCTGACCTTCAAACTGAGGTTCCCCGATCTTAATACTGATAACAGAAGTCAATCCTTCACGAATATCTTCACCACTTAAGTTATCTTCTTTTTCTTTCAGAAGGTTATTCTTTCTCGCATAATCATTAAACGTTGATGTCAATGCCATCTTAAATCCAGATAAATGTGTACCACCTTCCGGCGTAATGATATTATTTACAAAACTTAAGGATGTCTCATTGTAAGAATCGTTATGCTGGAATGCAACTTCAACATACACACCATCTTTTTCACCCTCACAATAGATCACATCTGGATAAAGTGCTTCTTTCCCCTTGTTCAGGTAAGTCACAAATTCTTTAATACCACCTTCATAGTGGAACGTTTCAGAAACCTGTTCTTCCCCACGATCATCTGTTAAGACGATTTTTAAATTCTTTGTTAGGAAAGCTGTCTCCCTTAATCTTCTCTTCAGCGTATTATAATCAAAATCAATCGTCTCAAAAATCGTTGCATCTGGATAAAATGTAACCGTTGTTCCAGTTTTATCTGTATCTCCAAGAACTTTCAGCGGATAACATACTTTCCCTCTCTCATAACGCTGTTTGTGAATATGTCCTTCCTTGCAGACTGTAACTTCCAACCAGTCAGATAAAGCATTAACCACAGAAGATCCTACACCATGAAGACCTCCGGATACTTTATATCCTCCACCGCCAAATTTACCTCCTGCATGAAGGATCGTAAATACAACTTCAACGCTGGATACACCTTTTTTCTTATTGATCCCAACCGGAATTCCACGCCCATTATCCTCAACCGTTACAGAGCCATCTTTGTTCAATGTTACGATGATCGTATCACAGAATCCAGCCAGAGATTCATCTACGGCATTATCTACAATTTCGTATACCAGATGATGAAGTCCTTTTTCTGATGTACTACCAATGTACATTCCGGGTCTTTTACGTACAGCTTCCAACCCTTCCAGAATCTGGATCTGATCAGCTCCATATTCTCCATTTTTTTGTGTACCCATAGTTTCCTCCTAATTTTCCTTTACAATTTTTCCTGCTTTTATCTGAAACATCCGTTGGATCGGCAGGTGTTTACTAATAAATTCATCCAGACCTGTACAGGTAATGATCGTCTGCGTATCCTTGATACTCTCTAGTAAATACGTCTTACGATTACTGTCAAGTTCAGATAAAACATCATCAAGCAGCAGGATCGGTGACTCTTTCATCACTTCTCTCATCAACTGGATCTGTGCCAGCTTCAAAGAGAGCGCTGCTGTCCGCTGCTGCCCTTGGGAACCATATTTGCGGATATCAATCCCATTCACAATAAAACTGATATCATCCCTGTGCGGTCCCACTGTCGTTGTAGAGTATTTTAAATCTTTTTGTCTCTTCTTTGCAAGTTCCGTTAAATAACTATCATACCCTACATCGCGGTCATATTCCAGTAAAATTTTTTCTTTCCCGCCAGTTAATTTATTGTGAATCTTTTGACAAACTTCGCCCAAATGTTTGATAAATTTTTCACGATATTTAATAACCTCTGAGCCATATTTTACGAGCTGAATATCCCATGCTTCTAATGTTTCTATCAGATTATTCTGAAAACGTATCTGTTTTAACAGATTATTTCTCTGAACTAGTATTTTATTATAATTTGTTAATTGATACAGATATAATCTTTCCATTTGGGATAATTCAATATCGAGAAATTTTCTTCTTTCACTTGGACCACTCTTTACAATCTTTAAATCTTCGGGCGAAAATAAAATTACCGGAATCTGTCCCAACAGATCACTGGATCTTCGAATCGGAATTCTGTCAATTGCCACACCTTTTGCTTTATTTTTTTTAAGATGCATATCTAACTGATGATCAATTCCCTGTTTTTCGAAATGAATTCTTATGTGAGCTTCATTCTCTTCAAACTTTATCAACTCCCGGTCCTTGTTTCCACGGTGTGATTTTGTTGTCGCACTTAAATAAATTGATTCCAGAATATTGGTCTTTCCCTGGGCATTATCTCCATACAATAAATTCGTTCCACTCGCAAAATTCATGGAAAGTTCGTCATAATTTCGATAATTTTTTAATTCCAAAGATTTAATAATCATACTACTCCAAACTATTTGACGATATGAATCTCCTGACCATCAAAAGATACAACTTCGCCACCATATAATTTTTTTCCTCTTCTTGTTTCAACTTCTCCATTCACAAGAACTTCACCATCCTGAATGACAATTTTTGCCACAACTCCAGAATCTACAAGTCCAGCTGCTTTTAATGCCTGTCCAAGTTTAATAAATTCATCTTTAAGTTTAATTTTCATCTCAAAAGTCCTTTCTTAATGATTAAAATTAACCGGCAGAATCAGATAATTGTATGTTCCTGCATCATCTTTGATATAACAAGGTGCTTTCGGATTTACCAGATAAATATTAATTTCTTCATCATCGATCACTCGAAGAACATCCATCAAAAACTTTGGATTAAAGCCAATTAACAGATCTCTTCCTTCTTTTTGGATCAGAATTTCTTCTTCCATAGATCCAAAGAAAGAATTAATATTTAATTTTAATGAATGGTCAGCAATATCGATAATAATTGGTTTTTTATCAGATTCACGAATCAAAAGACTCGCTCTGTCGATACAATTTAAAAATTCTTTTTTGTTAATTGTAATCTTTGTTTCATAATCACTAGATAACATCTGGCTTATCTTATAATATTCCCCTTCCAGCAATCTTGAAACAACTCTTGTATTATCAAATTCAAATAAAATATGTTTTGAAGTTACATAAATTGAAACATTTTCATCCATTTCTCCAGAAATGATCTTCACAATTTCTTGTAAAGTTTTCCCAGGAACGACAACTTTAAACGGATCATAATGATCTTTTAATTCAATATGTCTGATAGAAATTCGATGTCCATCTAAAGATACAACACTTAATTGGTCATCTTTTACTTCAAATAATTCACCCGTCATTAATTTCGTATTTTCATTATCCGAAATCGAAAAAATTGTTTGACGAATCACTTCTTTTAAAGAAAACTGGGATAAAGTGATATTTTGATTTTTTTCAATCTCTGGTAAAGAAGGAAATTCTTCACCTTCTTGTCCCATAATCTGAAAACATGCTTTTTCACAAGTGATCGTTGCTTTGTACTGATCATCTGTTTCTATTGTTATGTCATTATCCGGTAATTTTCTAACGATTTCAGAAAAAAGTTTTGCTTCAATTGCAATTTTACCAGGCTGATGAATCTGTCCATCAATGGTAGTTTCAATTCCAAGTTCCATATCATTCGCTGTTAATTTAATATTTCCTGTACTAGCTTCAATTAAAATACATTTTAAGATGGGAAGCGTGGTGTTGTTTGATACTGCTTTGGAAACAATAGAAACAGCATGCACTAAATCAGATTTTGTACATATGATTTTCATAAATGTGTATAACTCCTTTCGGTGTCAGATTGTTGTTAAATAAATAAATAAAAGTCGTAGTAATAGTCGTAGTAGCTGTGGATTTGGGGATAACCTTAAAAAACCGCTAAGTATAAAGGGTTATAAGGGTTGATAAAATGTTTAAAACTTGATGAAAATCAGAGGATAATCATAGATTTATCAACATCACCAAAATCAGCAAAAATACTAATACACAGGATATCCACAGGTTATCCACGAAAAATGTGGATAACTATCGAAAAAATGTGGAAAAAATAAAAATTAATCCATTTTTTTGGTAATAACATCAATAACCTTGCTTAATTCAGGGTCTTTGTCTAAGTCTTTTTCAATTTTTTCAATGCCATGAATGACAGTAGAATGATCACGTTTTCCAATGATCTCACCAATCTTAACAAGAGACTGATCCGTCATTTTCTTGCATAAATACATACAAATCTGGCGTGGATAGGCGATATCATGACTTCTTTTTTTGGAAATGATATCACTTGTCTGAATATTAAAATGTTCTGCAACTGTTTGCATGATCAATTCAGGTGTAATAGCTTGTTTTGTCTTGTTGTCGATCAGATCCTGAAGGGCGATTTTTGATAATTCAAGGTCGATCGGTTTCTTATTTAATTTAGAATAAACTTTGATCTTGTTTAAGGCACCTTCCAGATCACGGATATTAGACTTAATATGGGTAGCAATATAGTCAAAAATCTCATCATCAATATAAATATTGTCTAATTCCGCACGTTTTCTAAGGATCGCAACCTTTGTTTCATAGTTTGGAGGCTGAATATCAACTGGTAGTCCCCAGCTGAAACGGCTTCGAAGTCTCTCTTCTAAAACATCCAGTTCTTTTGGAGGTTTATCAGAAGAAAGAATGATCTGTTTTTTAGAGTTATAAAGTGCATTAAAAGTATGGAAAAATTCCTGCTGAGTACTTTCTTTACCAATAACAAACTGAATATCATCGACCAATAAAACATCGATATTGCGGTATTTGCTGCGCAATTCTTCTTGTTTTTTATGTTGAATTGAATTGATGACTTCGTTTGTAAAGTCTTCACTTGTTACATACAAAACATTTAAAGAACTGTTGTGTTCAATAATGTAATGTGCAATGGAGTGCATTAAATGAGTTTTTCCAAGACCAGCACCTCCATATAAAAACAGCGGATTATAGGCTTCCGCTGGAGCTTCCGCAACAGCAATACTTGCGGCATGTGCCATGCGGTTATTGTCGCCGATTACGAATGTATCAAAAGTATAGCGGGGATTTAAGTTATTATTATCATGTTCAGGTGCAGCAGCAGGAGTTTCTTGTGGTTTTTCTCCTTCTTTTTCAAGTTCGAACTCGATATCGTATTTCTTTCCTGTCAGATCAGAAATAGCAAGGGAAATATAAAAATCGTACATTTTTTTCTTGATAAACTGAATACCCCGCTCATCGTATTTTGCATCCAGAGACAGAATGATCTTATTTGACTGGACATCTTTGATATGTAATGGCTTAATCCAGGCATTGATCGCAGCACTGGAGACGTCATGCTCTTGCTCAAGCTTGACTAATACATCATCCCAAATTTTTTCAATTTCGTTTTTCATGGATAACATAAATCCCTTTCTAAATCATATTTTTATAAATGTGCATAATACGGCACTATGCATATAGTGTATAACAAAAAATTTCTTTTTTCAATCGAAAAATAAAAGTTGCCCACATATTGTGGATAAGTTGTTCCACATTATACACATGTCAAAAAACGAGAAAAAACAAAGGAATTTGACAAATACTGTGTTTATAATTCACATTTTATCACCAAGTTATACACAAGTTATCTACAAATTGTGGATAACTTGCGCGTAAAACACAATATATATGAAATTCTATAAGAAAGTGAAAAAAGCGTAGAATTTACTTGACTTTTTGGAGTTTCTCTGTCTATAATAGGAGTGATGTTTTTACGAATATATTATTCAGATATATAATCATAAAATTTTGTTAAGGAGGTGTTTTAGCATGAAAATGACATTTCAGCCAAAGAAAAGACAGAGATCTAAGGTTCATGGATTTAGAAAAAGAATGAGCACTGCAAACGGAAGAAAAGTTCTGAAGAGCAGAAGAGCAAAAGGAAGAAATAAATTATCAGCTTAGGTCGCAGAGATGTGACCTTTTCTTTTCTCTATTAATAAGGAAGAGAACCATGAAAAATTATCATTCATTAAGAAATAACAGAGAATTCCAGATGGTATATAATGAAGGAAACTCCAAAGCCAACAGGTACTTGGTCCTTTATTATAGGAAGAATGATCTAGAATATAACCGTCTGGGAATATCAGTAAGTAAAAAAGTAGGAAATAGTGTAGTCAGACACAGAACTACACGCTTAATTCGTGAAAGCTATCGTTTGAATCAGGATAATTTGAAAACAGGATATGATATGGTAGTAATTGCAAGACAAACTGCAAAAGGACAGAATTACCATACAATTGAAAGTGCATTTCTACATTTGATAGATTTGCATCATCTGAAGAAGAGTTGATTACAATTGAAGAAGATTTTAATATCCATTATCAGGTTTTACAGAAAATATTTATCGAGATTAAAGGGAAGAGGAACATGTATATATGTTCCGACTTGTTCGGAATATGCCATAGAAGCATTGGAGAAACACGGGGTTGTCAAAGGAAGTCTTTTGGCAATTTTTAGAATATTAAGATGTAATCCATTTTCAAAAGGCGGATATGACCCTGTTCCGGAAGTAAGGAAAGGAAAAAGGTGCAAAAAATGATGTTATTGGCACAAGCCCAGCAGAGCACGGGTAACGGAGGAATCTTAGCTCCGTTTGTAATTATTTTTGGTTGGATCATTCGAGCAATCTATGATGGATTAGCTGCAATGGGAATCTATAATGTCGGTTTATGTATTATTTTATTTACATTGGTTTCTAAATTGATCTTATTACCTGTTACTATGAAACAGCAGAGATCTATGAAGATCAATCAGCATATGCAGCCAGAGATTAATAAGATTACAAAAAAATATCGTAATAAAAGAGACCAGGCATCTATGATGAAACAGCAGGAAGAGATGCAGAAGGTTTATGCAAAATATGGTTCAAGTCCAACAGGTGGATGTTTACCAACATTAATTCAGTTTCCGATCATCATGGCACTGTATTATGTAATTCGTGGAGTTAATACTTATATTCCTCAGATCGCAAGAGATGTACAATTTAAACCAAACTTATTCTTAGGTATGGATTTAAATTCAGCACCAGGATTCAGATTAACACCATTATTGATCATTCCAGTATTATCTTTTATCTTCCAGTTCTTAAGTGCAAAGACATCTATGTCTACAACACAAATGGATGACAGCACACCAGGAGCAGGAATGACAAAAAGTATGATGTACACAATGCCTTTAATGTCATTTGTAATGTGTATTTCATTACCGATCGGTATCGGTCTTTACTGGTCAGCAAGTGCATTATTCCAGTATATCCAGCAGGTCGCTTTTAATTATCATTATGATCATGCTGATATGGATAAGATTATTGAAAAGAGCCGTGAGAAGGCTGCAAAGAAGAAAAAGAAAAAAGGACCTTCTCTATATGAAAAGATGTTAGGAATGCAAGCAGAACAGCAGGGACAGCAAGGAGCAGATTCTAATATCAAGAAGAGTGCAAACCTGAAATCAACACAGAATATTGAATATTCAGGAAATTCTAAAGGAGGAATTGCTTCAAAAGCAAATGCACTCAATAAAAACAAGGGAGGTAAATAAGGATGTCAGCAAAGAGATTTACTGGTAAAACTGAATCTGATGCAGTTATGAATGCTGCAATGGAGTTAGGAATTCCAAGTACAGACCTCAAGTATACAGTGATCGATTCAGGTAGTAATGGATTTTTAGGGTTATTTAAGAAACCTGTGATCATTGAAATTAAAGAAGAAGAAAAAGAGACAGAAGTTATGAAGTCTCAGACAATAGAAAAGGAACAACCAAAGAAAAAAGCTGAGAAAAAGCCATCAAAGAAGGTCGATGAGAAATCAAATCGTCAGCCTAAGAAGAGTCCAAAGGTGAAAGATGAAGTTCCTGTAAAGGAACCAAGAAAAAATAAGACACCAGAAAACATTGATCAGATCGTCAAAGATACAGAGAAGTATTTAGATGAAGTATTAAGAGCAATGGGACTTGATCCAAAGTTGAATCTTTACTACAACCGCAGAGATAACGTATTAAACATCAATGTATCTGGAGAGAAGATGGGTGCATTGATCGGTAAGCATGGACAGACACTGGATGCCCTGCAGTATCTTATAAGTCTTTATGTGAATAAAGAAAGCGATTCTTTTGTAAAGATTAAGCTTGATACAGAAAATTATAGAGAAAGAAGACAGCAGACTTTAGAGAAATTAGCTGGAAGCATTGCTTATAAAGTAAAGAAGAATAAGAAACCTATTTACTTAGAACCAATGAATCCAAATGAGCGTAGAATCATCCATTCTGCATTGCAGAGAGATCCAGAAGTGATCACAAAGAGCGAAGGTAAGGATCCTTATCGTAAAGTTGTTGTTATGCTTAAAAAATAAGATATAGGGCTGCCTTAATTTAGGCAGCCCTTTTTTGAGGTATATTATATGAAATCAAATACGATTGCAGCAATTGCCACTCCAATGACTAACAGTGGGATTGGAATTATCAGGATCAGTGGAGATGAGGCACTTGATATTATTGAAAAAGTATTTAAACCGAAGAAAAAAGATAAGAAGATCAAAGATGTAAAGACATATACGGCACATTATGGACATGTCTATGATGAAAGCACATTGCTAGATGAATGTATTGTATTAGTTATGAAAGGACCTCATTCTTATACAGCAGAAGATGTTGTTGAGATTAACTGCCACGGTGGTGTGGTTGTTATGAAGAAGGTTCTGGAAGCAGTATTTAAGGCAGGAGCAACGCCAGCTGAGCCGGGAGAATTTACAAAGAGAGCATTTTTGAATGGAAGGATCGATCTTTCTGAGGCTGAAGCAGTTATGGATCTAATTCAGTCAAAGAATGAATTTGCAATGAGTACATCTTTAAAGCAGTTAGAGGGTGCGTTAGGAAAGAAGATCACAGAGATTCGAAAACAGATTATTCACAGTGTGGCGTTTATTGAATCTGCATTAGATGATCCGGAACATTACAGTGTGGACGGATTTTCAGATGAATTGAAAGATCAAGTCGAAGTGATCATAAATCAGTTAAATGAGTTTTTGGAGAATGCTGATAATGGAAGAATTCTGAAAGAGGGAATTCAGACAGTTATCGTTGGGAAACCGAATGCTGGAAAATCATCTGTGTTAAATGTATTACTTGGAGAAGAACGAGCAATCGTCACAGATATTGCAGGAACAACAAGAGATACGTTAGAAGAATCTATTCAGATTAAAGGGATTCCGTTGAATATCATTGACACAGCAGGAATCAGAGATACGAATGATCTCATTGAGAAGATCGGTGTGGATAAAGCAAAAGATTTGTTGACAAAAGCGGATCTTGTATTATATGTTGTGGATACTTCAGATCCATTAACAAAAGATGATGAAGAGATTATGGAGCTGATTGAAGATAAGCAGACGATCGTATTATTAAACAAAGCAGATCTTGATCAGGTGGTGAAGGTATCAGATCTTAAAGAAAAAGGATTTGAGCAGATTGTGCAGATTTCAGCCAAAGAGCAGACTGGAATTGAAGAATTGTATCAGCTGATCCAGGATATTTTCTTTGAAGGACATGTATCCTTTAATGATGAGATTTATTTGACGAACATGAGACATAAAACAGAAGTAAGTGAAGCTTTAAAGAGTCTTGCTATGGTGTTGCAGAGTATTGAAGATGGAATGCCAGAAGACTTCTTCTCCATTGATCTTTTGGATGCATATGAGCATTTAGGATTTATCACAGGAGAATCTGTGGGAGAAGATCTGGTAAATGAGATTTTTGCAGAATTTTGTATGGGTAAATAAAGATGAATAATTTAGAAGAAAAATATGATATTATTGTTGTAGGTGCAGGTCATGCCGGATGCGAAGCTGCACTTGCAGCAGCTAGAATGGGATTTGAAACGATTTGTTTTACAGTAAGCATGGATAGTGTTGCATTGATGCCATGTAATCCCAATATTGGAGGAAGTTCCAAAGGACATCTGGTAAAAGAAATTGATGCATTGGGCGGTGAGATGGGTAAAAATATTGATAAGACTTATCTACAGTCTAAGATGTTGAATAAATCGAAAGGGCCGGCAGTGCATTCTTTAAGAGCACAGGCAGATAAGAAGATGTATTCTATTTCCATGACACAGGTGATGGGAAATACACCAAATCTTACACTTCGTCAGGGCGAAGTTACAGAGATTCTTGTTGAAGATGGGAAAATCAAAGGTGTTAAGACATATTCAGGAGCTGTTTACTATGCAAAAGCTGTTGTCTTAACGACAGGAACATATTTAAAGGCGCGCTGTATTTATGGAGAAGTCAGCAATCATACAGGACCAAATGGACTTCAGGCAGCAAATTACCTGACAGATTCCTTGAAGAGTCATGGAATCTCCATGAGACGATTTAAGACAGGGACACCAGCCAGAATTGATAAGAATACGATTGATTTTTCTAAGATGGCAGAACAGTTTGGAGACGAGAGAATTGTTCCATTCAGTTTTACAAATAAGGAAGAAGATATTAAGAGAGATCAGATTTCCTGTTGGTTAACTTATACGACGGAAGAAACACATGAGATCATTAAAGAAAATATTCACAGATCACCGTTATTTTCTGGTGCAATTGAAGGAACAGGACCTAGATACTGCCCATCGATCGAAGATAAGATCGTGAAATTCCCAGATAAGAATAGACATCAGGTATTTATTGAGCCAGAGGGCGAGTACACGAATGAGATGTATGTTGGTGGTATGTCAAGCTCGTTGCCGGAAGATGTACAGTATAAGATGTATCACAGTGTGCCAGGATTAGAGAATGCTAAGATTGTGAGAAATGCTTATGCAATTGAATATGATTGTATTGATGCGACACAGCTAAAAGCTTCATTGGAATTTAAAGAGATTGATGGGCTATTTTCTGGTGGGCAGTTTAATGGAAGTTCAGGATATGAAGAGGCAGCAGCACAAGGTCTGATGGCAGGTATCAATGCTGCACGCAAACTGCAAGAAAAAGATCCAATTATTTTAGATCGTTCACAGGCTTATATTGGAGTTTTGATCGACGATCTGGTAACAAAAGAAACACAGGAACCATATCGTATGATGACATCAAGAGCAGAATATCGATTGTTGCTTCGTCAGGATAATGCCGATCTTCGTCTGACCAAGATCGGATATGAAGCAGGACTGATCAGTCAGGAAAGATATGATAAATTATTAGTAAAAGAACAGCAGATCGAAGATGAGATGAAACGACTAGAGGATATTAATGTGGGTGCGTCTAAAAATGTGCAGTCATTACTTGAAGAGCTTGGAAGTACAACATTAAAATCATCTGCTAAAATGACAGAACTGATCCGTCGACCGGAGCTTACTTATATGGATTTGGCACCGATCGATCCAGAGAGACCAGAGTATGATCTGGATGTTCAGGAACAGGTAAATATTAATATTAAATATGAAGGATATATCAAACGCCAGCTGTCACAGGTAAAACAGTTTAAGAAGATGGAAAAGAAGAGAATTCCGGAAGATATTGATTACGAAGATGTTGGAAGCTTACGAATTGAAGCGAAACAAAAGTTATCAAAGATCCGCCCATCTTCCATCGGACAGGCATCTAGAATTTCAGGAGTATCACCAGCGGATATTTCTGTATTACTGATTTATCTGGAACAGATGCACCACAGGAGATAATAGATGGAGAGATTAAGAGAAAAAGCAGCTGCATTTGGAATTAAATTGAGCGATCATCAGTTAGATCAGTTTGAAACATACTATGAGATGCTTGTTGAGAAGAATAAAGTGATGAATCTGACAGCAATCACAGAGAAGAATGAAGTGATCGATAAACACTTTGCTGATAGTCTTGCATTGATCAAGAGTGGAGTTTCTTTAACTGGTCAAAAAATTCTTGATATTGGAACAGGTGCGGGATTTCCAGGAATTCCATTAAAGATCGCATTTCCAGAGTTAGAGATCGTGTTACTGGATTCTTTAAATAAGCGTATTAAATTCTTAAATGAAGTGATAGAAGCACTTGGACTTGAAAAGATTACAGCAATTCATGGAAGAGCGGAAGATTATGCCAAAGATGCAGCATATAGAGAACAGTATGATCTGTGTGTGTCCAGAGCAGTTGCAAATCTGGCAACGTTGAGCGAATATTGCCTGCCTTACGTAAAAGTGGATGGTATGTTTGTACCTTATAAATCGGGTGAGATTGATGAAGAAGTAAAAGAGTCGTCGAAAGCGGTAAAGATACTTGGTGGTAAGATTGAAGACGTAGTAAAATTCGAGCTTCCGGGAACAGACATCGGCAGATCGTTCGTGAAGATCCACAAAGTGAAGAATACGGCAAAGAAATATCCACGAAAGGCTGGAATGCCTTCCAAAGAGCCGATACGGTAAGAA
>ENA-OOZN01001772-OOZN01001772.1-human-gut-metagenome-genome-assembly--contig:-NODE-1772-length-13115-cov-3.152067_pt1 | contig 13115 bp, 11 predicted proteins | sample MGYA00241187_ERZ501397 | MGnify/ENA primary metagenome ERZ501397 (study PRJEB25962, sample SAMEA2042921) | human gut metagenome | biome: human gut; feature: human-associated habitat; material: faeces... | reverse complement strand
GGACCGATCAGGGTGACAACCTGGCTCTTTTCAATCTTTAAGTTGATTCCTTTTAACACCTCAAGAGAGCCAAAGCTCTTATGGACATCATGAAACTCGATCACTTCGGTTCACCCACCTTTCTACACGACTGGCTACCATAGACAGCAGCATGACAAAAACATAATAGATCAATGCGATCACCAGATACGGCTCAAAGAACCGGAAGGTCAGTACCGTGATCTGGTCTGCTGCACGAAGCAGTTCCACCGCTCCGATATAGGAAAGGATGGAAGACTCTTTTAACAGGGAAATTGCCTCATTTACCAGGCTCGGCAGGATATGCTTGACTGCCTGCGGAAGGATGATATCCTTCATCATGTCCCGATAACCCACACCCAGGGACATGGCAGCCTCATACTGTCCGCGGTCAATGGCATTGATTCCGCCACGGAAAATCTCGGAAATATATGCAGCTGAGTTCAGTGAGAAGGTCAGCACACCGGACTGCATCGTGGTAAGGGTCATACCGGTTAACTGCGGAAGGCCAAAATGCACGATACAGAGCTGTACCAGAAGCGGGGTACCACGGAAGATCGAGGTGTAAAAGTTACCAAACCAGACAAGGGGCTTGCATTTGCTGATTTTGATCAGCGACAGAAGCACACCCAGTATAAATCCAAGTACCGCCGCCATGGCCGTTATTTTTAAAGTAGTCAGTGCACCATGGTATAAGAACGGCCAATACTGCCAGACACTGCTAAAATCAAGCTTCATATGATTTCCTTTCTTTTCAAAATTAGTCCAGGATGAACTGCTCGCTTAAATGCTCCGCGATGATCTTGTTTAACTCGCCGTCATCCATCATCTCTTTCAGAGTGTTGTTGAAGGTCTCATAGTACGGAGACTCCTTCGGGAAGCCGATTGCAAAGCAGTCATCGGTCTTGTCCAGAAGGCTCATCTTTAACGTATCGTTGTTCTTCAGGAATTCGCTTGCGCCGGCGCCATCAATGATGCAGGCATCTGCACGTTTGCTCTTTACCTCCTCGATGCAGGCCGGGCTTCCCTGAATACCAACTGCGTTGACATCCGGGATACTCTCAGCTACCTGCTGATAGTTGGTACCAAATACATATGCTACGGTCTTGCCCTGAAGGGAATCCAGATCCGGGTAATCATCCTCTGCGCGGTAAACGATCGCATTTCTCGGATAGAAAAAGATCTCGGAGAAATCCAGAGTCTTCTCACGCTCCTCGGTCGGTGCCATGCCGCCGCTGCAGAAATCAATCTGGCCGGCCTGGATTGCTGCCATTAGGCTCTTAAACGGCATATCTACAAACTCAACGCTACCGTCGTTTTTCTCAACGATTGCCTTAACAATATCAATATTCATGCCAACATAGGTCTTGCTTCCGTCTGCTGCCATCTCAATGGATTCAAACGGAACAAAGGTTGCGGAACAGCCAACCTTCACGGTCTTGCCTGCAAACGGATTATCTGCAGATACCTCAGCCTCACTGCTCTCTGCTTCGCTGCCTGCTGCTTGTGTTGTCTCTGCTGCAGTGCTCTCTGTCTCAGCAGCTGTTTCTGTCTGTGTCTGTGTTGTCGCTGTCTCTTTCTTGCTTCCGCATCCTGTAAAAAGGGCTGCTGTCATTGTAAACGCAAGAACAAGTGCAAGTGTTTTTTTCTTCATTTTTTTCTCCTCTTTGTGATTTACTTCTGCTTCATAGAGATCTGTACACAAAGAAAAAATATTATGCCCTATCTTTTATAATACGGCCAAAAAAATCTCCGGTCAGATGTCCTGAACGGAGTAAAAAGTCAATGAAAATCAGGCTTTTTGTCAGAAAGCCCTCTAAACAGTACGACCAATTACTCGTGATCTGGGAATTCATTTCCCTGTACCAGACGATTGGCAGGTTTCCTGGCTGAAAGATCCTCATACAGATTCTGCCTTCCCAGTGCCATGCACCAGTGGCTTTCCATGCGGAAAAAGAATCTGCACTCCCTTATCACAGTGACGAGATCGTACAGGAATCACACCTGTTTCCCTTTTAACCAGTCTGGTCTTAACAAAACCGGCTGGCACCAACTGTCTTCTCTATGAAACTGTCATTTTTTTACGCTTCCACACCGCATGAATGATATAGCGGTCTAAAGCCTTATCCATGTTAGCACACCCATGTTTTTTTTGCAATCTCAAATGTGTTTTTCTGTTCTTTCCAAAAACCATTTCACAAACTTTGGATCTGACGGATAATACAGATGTGGAAAGCCCCAGAAATGATCGTCCGATGCATGAATGCACTTCCAGCTTCTTCCGGTCACCGGTTTTGTTGCAATGCAATCCTCTCCATTCGCTGTGCTGTCGAAATAGTGGAACTCATGCGCCTTTATTTTTTCCGGTTCCGGTCTTTCCGCTGTTCCCTTCTCCGTAAGCCCTTGCGGCAGTTGTACTTCCACATAACCAAAACGTACCAGTTTTCCCGTGTACTGACACTCTGCCGGGATCACACCTGCCATTTGATAAGTTGTTCCCTCCCTGTCCGTGAGCGTGTCATGCAGATACATAAATCCCCCACATTCTGCCAGGGAAGGTAACTGCTGTTCCAGCGCTTCTTTGATGGATTTCCGCATGCTCTCATTTTCTTCAAGCTGCTTAGCGTATAATTCCGGATAACCGCCGCCTAACAGTAAGCCATGAATGTTTTCCGGAAGTTTCTCATCATGCAGCGGTGAAAAAAATACCAGCTCTGCTCCATAGTGTTCCAGCATTCTCAGGTTGTCACGGTAATAAAAACAGAATGCTTCGTCTTTCGCTACTGCAATGCGGGGCGGTATTGTATTTGTACCGGAGTTCTCTCTGTCATATAATTTATTTTTTCCACTGAAAATTGCCTGAGAAAAAATTGTAACTTTCCCAGAATACGCTTTTTCTTCTAAATCTTTCTTTTCTTCCGGCTTTCCTTCTTCTGTTACAGTTTCTTCTTTTTCCCCAAAAGCACTTTCTGCAATCCCGATCATCGCATCGACATCCACATATTTTTCCAGCAATTGTCCGGCTTTTTCCAACTGAAAATTCAGTTCTTCCATTTCTTCCGGCAGAATCAACCCAAGATGTCTGGAACCTAATGTCAACTCTTTTTCATTTGGAATACATCCCAATGCTTTTATCGAAAGTTCTTCTTCGATCAATGGTGCAATGGTATCAAAAAACATTTTACTTGTCCGGTTTAGGATCACACCTTTGATCAGCTTCTTCTCATCATATTGTAAGAATCCTGCAATAAGCGGAATCACAGATTTTCCCATGCCACGCGCATCCACTACCAGAATAATCGGGACATCCAGTGTCTTAGCCAGATGGTAAGAAGAACCTTCCTCCCTGATACCGCCAAGTCCATCGTAAAGTCCCATAACACCTTCTAACACTGCAATATCATGCCCCGGTAGTTCCATCTCATACAATGCCTGTATTTGTAATGCATCCGAAAAAAATGTATCCAGATTTTTGGATGGAATTTTTAACACCTGTTCATGAAACATCGGATCAATATAATCCGGTCCACACTTAAAGGACACCGGATGTTTTTTCCTGCATAATAACTGTTTTAAAAAAGCACATGTGATGGTTGTCTTTCCACTGCCGCTTTTTACCGCTGCAATCATAACTTTAGGTATTTTCAATCCCATTTAAGATACCTCCCCGGTAAAATCAAAAGAGCAGATGTAGATCGGATTTTCGCCCTGCATCAGATGATAACCGCCGACTGTTTTCGCACGGGATACCTGCACCTGGATGATCTCGAGATCCGTGATACGGCTGTCTGTTTCCAGCAATGTCAGTTCACGGATCGTCTCTAAACTGATGCAGTTGATCACAATCCTCATTGCATGATTTTTTTCATACAAAACATCCAGAATTTCTTTTAATCTGCCACTGCTTCCACCGATGAACGCATGTGTCGGATGCTCACTCCGTTCTTCTGTCTTAAGACAGTCCGGTGCCTCACCGGCGATTACCTGAATGTTCGGCAGAGCGAATTTCTCGATATTTTTCTGGATCAGTTCCAGTGCAAGAGGCTTTTTTTCTATCGCATAAACCTGAATCTGTCCGCTTCTCTTTGCAATTTCTATTGCAATCGATCCTGTTCCGCTTCCGATATCATAGCAGACGGAATCCTTTTGTAAATGCAATTTGCAGATGGACAACGCTCTTATCTCCTCTTTCGTCATCGGAACTTTATCCCGCAAAAACTGCTCATCCTGTATCCCACAGGTAACTGCTTTTTTTTCTGCATCAGGATTTAGGATGAGACATATATATAATCCGGTTTCTTCCACATGCTCACATGCTTCCGGCGTTAATGCCAAAACTTTCTCCTGCGGATAGGACAGCTGGAAACCTGCAAGTACCTTACAGTTCTGCAAATGATATTTCTGTAACAGTCTGCCGAGTTTTTGCACATCCTCTTTTCCGGACATCAGCAAAAATGTTTTCGCAGAAAAACGAATGGTCTCTGTCAGATTTCCGATCCACTCTGTCTCCGCTCCGTGTCCATGGATACTTAAAACAGCCGCATCCTGATAACTGTACCCGGTCAATGCCGCAAAATAGGATACCGATGAAATTCCGGGATAGATACGCACACTGCTGTCACTTCTGCCCTTCAGTGTTTCATATAGTTTCCCGCATCCGCTGTAAAAACCGGTATCACCGGAAAAAAGAATGACCACTTTTACCCCGCAGCCGGATAACCGGTCCAGCTCCGGGACGATATCCGCTGCAAGATAGTAGGGATAACGGACTGCCTGCTCATTTTTTATTATCCTTAGCAGCCGTTCTGCTCCAAAAATGTAATCTGCTTCCCGGATTTTTTCTGTTGCTTCCATCGTGAGCGTCTGCTCATTTCCCATACCGGTTCCGATGAGGGCGATCTGGTTTTTTATTGTTTTTCCCGTGATTTCTGAAATTTTTCTGCACACCTGTGCAAAAGAATCCCCACTGTTTTGTTTTTCCGGATTGCCGATCACACAAGCAGTGATTCCTTCCGCCTCGGCTGCTTTTATTTTTTCCAGAAATCCCCCGGTTCTGCCACTCTCCTTTGTGACCAGATACTTTATATCAAACTGTCTAATCAGTGCGCGGTTCATCTCCAATGAAAAAGGACCCTGCATCGCAATGATCTGTTTTCCACAGATACCGTTCTTTTCACACAGCGAGAGGCTCTCCAATCCCGGCAATACACGGACAAACAGGCGGTCTTTTAACGCTTCCTTCCGACTGTATGTGGCAAGATCTTTGCTCCCGGTCGTGAGCAGGATGTTTCCATCTGTGAAGCTTAAGAAGTCTGCACATTCTGTGGCGTCACTGCACAGTATCACATCTGAGTGATTTTCCTGTATTGTATCCTTATTTAACGCAATATCCGAAGTCTCCCTCTGCAGCCGGATATATGGAATCTCCGTATTTTTCAGGCTTTCCCTGATGTTTTCCGAAACTGCCGTTGCAAACGGATGCGTTGCGTCCACCACCGCTGCCACCTCGCTCTGTGTGATGAACTTCTGCATTTCCTCCAGATCCATCCTGCCTTTATGAACCGTAACTCCATCCATCTCCGGCATGACGATCTCACCATATTCTGTTGCCACGGAAACAATACAGTGGATTCCATTTTCAGACAATGTCTGTGCTAACATGCGTCCTTCTGTTGTTCCTGAAAAAATTAGAATTCTATTCATGAATTTCTTTCTCCTGTTTACACGATTGTCACATGCAAATTAAAATACGGCATACTTTAAACCGCCGGATCCGGCAGCACATATCCTCTCGGTGTGACAAGTTTCCCACCTATGATTTTTGTTCTGGAATTTCCAATAAATACCGTTGTAAACATATTTACCTGACGCTCCCGCAATTCTGCGAGTGTGCAGACTTCACAGGCTGTGTTTTCTCTTCCGATATTTTCCACATAGCCGCAGGCTCTCTCCGGCTCCACTCCGTTTTTTTGTAAAATGTCACAGGCCTTCTTGAGATAATCTGCCCTGTGGTGGCTGGATGGATTATAAATCGCCATGCAAAAATCGCCCACTGCCGCTGCCGCAAGCCTTTTTTCGATAAGTTCCCACGGTGTCATAAGATCACTTAAGCTGATGACGCAGTAATCGTGGTTTAGTGGTGCTCCAAGCGCCGCTGCCCCACTGTTTGCCGCTGTGATCCCGGGGATTACCTCAAGTTCACATCCCGGATGCGCTTCCGACATCTCATAGAGCAGGGATGCCATTCCATACACGCCTGCATCCCCACTGCATACCATCGCAACCGTTTTTCCTTTTTCTGCTTCCTCAAAACACATCTCACAGCGTCTGACTTCCTGTTTCATCGGTGTGGATAAAAATTCTTTTTCCCGATATTTACCGCCTAATAATTTTAAATACACCGGATATCCGACGATCACATCGCTGCCGCACAATGCATGATCTGCCTGTGGAGTCATCATGTCCCCGGTTCCAGGTCCCATTCCAACGATATAAATTTTACTGCTCATCGATCCTGTACTCCTTTGCCAGTTCTCTTTCCAATTTCCAGTCGTATTTTACAATTGCGATCGTCATACCATTTTCTGCCTGCTTCCGCAAAATGAAAGTTCCTTCTTCGTTTGCCGCTTTCATTGCAGCCCGCTCGCAGACATTGTCCACGCCTGTCTTTTCTTTCACAAAGAAGGACTCCTGAAAGTCTCCCTTTACCTGTTTTAACTCCTCCGCGGAATAGGTTAAAAACGGAATCCGGTTTGCCATGCACCACCTCAGCAGGCCTTCCTCCTCTTTTTTCAGATCAATGGAAGCTGCTGCGCGCACAAGTCTTTTCTCAATGCCTGCATGATCCAGCCACTTTTGTATAAATGCATCCAGTTCTTCAAAGCTTTTTCCCCTGCGGCAGCCGATTCCTAAAATATATTCTCTCGGCTGCAATCCGAGTACTCCTTGCTCTAAGTCTGTTTTCTCTGATGAGATCACAATATCCGGCGTTTTTCCATCCAGTATTTTGGCTGAGACTTTTGCGATCCCCTCCCGGTTATAAATGGAAAGACCACATTTTTTTGCAAACAGATCCACAGAAAACGTATGATTCACATCGGTTGCCGTTGTGATGACCGGAATCCCGCCAATCTGTCTTGCAATCTGTTCTGCAAGCTCATTGGCTCCTCCCATATGCCCGGAAAGCAATGGAATCACAAAAGTTCCTGCCTCATCTGCCACAACCACCGGGCTGTCACTCAGCTTATCCGATACGAAGGATGCGATCATGCGCACTGCAATGCCACAGGCTCCAATTACAACGATGGCATTTTTCTCTGCAAACTGCTGTCTCGTCCAGTCGGATAGCGACAATCCACGGCTGTTTGTTTGTACCTTATTATTTTCCAGTGGCCCGCTATCTTTTTTGCACCGATTTTCAATCGTCACGGTACCATATTTCGTGATATCATGGTTCCCTGCATTGTCCCATTCTGCAGTTTTCATGCACGCAAAAGCCTGTCTGATTTTTTCTGCAAGTTTTGTTCCGTTCTCTGTAAATGTAATGATACTGATATTCATTCTTTTTCCCTTGATTTTTTCATCTTACGAAATTCCGTTTCAAAATCCGGCGCATACAGTCTGGATTTCTCATAATGCTGGTGTGCCACAATATCTCCCACGATGATCAGCGCTGTTTTTGTAATGTTATGCGCTTTTGCCGTCTCTTCTAACTGTTCCACCGTGCACAGATGCGCTTCTTCCTCCGGCCAGGTCGCCTTGTATACAATTGCTGCCGGTGTCTGCTCCGTGTAAGCGCCCTTTAACAGCTCGCGCTGTAGTCCCTCTAACATCCCGGCGCTCAGGAAAATGACCATCGCGCAGCCGTGCGCCGCGAAGGAGGCAATCGACTCTGCTTCCGGCACCGGCGTCCGCCCCGCCATCCGCGTAATGATCACGCTCTGCGTAATGCCCGGCAGCGTGTATTCTGCATCCAGCGCTGCTGCCGCACCACAGAAGCTCGAAACGCCAGGCGTCACATCGTAAGCAATCTTCTGTTCTTTCAGGCGGTCGATCTGCTCTCGAATCGCCCCGTACAGGCTCGGGTCGCCCGTATGCAGCCGCACTGTCATCTGCTGTCTGCTTTCCGCCTCTTCCATGACGGCAATCACTTCTTCCAGCGTCATCTGCGCGCTGTTATAAATTCTGCAGTCTTTTTTTGCAAACCCGAGCAGTGCCGGATTGACCAAACTGCCCGCATAAACAATAACATCCGCTTCTTCCAGAAGTCTGCGTCCCCGCAATGTGATCAGATCCGGCGCGCCGCAGCCTGCCCCAACAAAATGAACCACTTCTTTACTCCTTTACAATCACAGTTGTGAAATATCCATAAGCCTCGTTTTCCAAAAGACCGTCCTTGACGACTTCTCCCGGCAGACCGCCTGCTTTGCAATTTCCAGCGCGGTTTCCTGTTTTCCCATCACACGTGCCGCTGCGATGACGTCTGCTTCCTTCAAAATGCGTACCGCCTTGACCGTCATCAGCTCCGGATCTCCCGGACCCGTGCTCACTCCGTAAAAAATCCCCTTTATATTTCCTGACACTGAGTTTCTCCTAACACTCCAAACCGATTGCTGAACACCAGAACCGTAACTTCCACCGTACCGCCCAGCCGGTGCGCTGCATGCTGTCCGATCTTTTTCATCAGACTCTGCATGACCGCTTCTTTTTTCCCTTCCTCATCCAGAATTTCCAGGCAGGCGTCCGTCGTCGCAGCCTCCATCAGTCTGCCGATCGCATCCCGGCTTACGCCCGCCAGTGCGGCATGGGCGGCGAACAGCTCACACCGGCAGTCTGCAACCCTGGAATGCGTATTCATAATACCACCCGCCAGCTTGACAAGCTTGCCGATGTGCCCCACCAATATGACCTTTGAAAATCCGCTGCTGACTGCAAAATCGAAGGCTTCCCCGATATAATTGGAACACTGTACCGGCGTCATGGAGGCAAATTCCGGTCGATCCTTTAAAAATTCCATGCCGTAATTGCCCGGTGTCAGTAAAAGTGCATCTTCCCCCAATGCCCTTCGCTGACGTATTTCCAGACCGATGGTATCCACAAGCGCCTGCACGCTTTTCGGCTCAACAATCCCGGTCGTTCCGAGAATCGATATTCCGCCCTGGATGCCAAGCTGCGGATTGAAGGTCTTTTTGGCAAGCGCTTCCCCGTCCGGCACAAATACCGTCAGCAAAAGTCCGCCCTCATAGCCTGCGTCCAGGCACTCTGCCTCCGCCTCCTGCAAAATCATCCGCCGCGGGACAGAATTGATCGCCGCTGCGCCGACCGGCTGTTCCAGCCCTGGCTTTGTCACCCTGCCGACGCCGACGCCTCCGTCGATAACGATCTTGGTTCCCGCCGTTTTTTTTGCTTTGACACAGATCAGGGACTGCGCGGTGACATCGATATCGTCTCCTGCGTCCTTGCGCACGCCACAGCTGACCCAGCCGTCGCCGCTTTGAATTGCTTCCACCGCCGTCGTGACCCAAAGCCCCTTCGGCGTCAGGACGGAAATTTCTTCTGTTTTTTGTCCGCCAAGCAGCATCCGGACGGCAGCCTTTCCCGCCAGCGCCGCACACGTTCCTGTGGTGTAGCCGCAGCGCAGCTTCTGCTGTCCCTGCTGGATATAATGTTCAAACTCCATTTTCGATCCTATCTGCTGCCTCTGTTTTTGCCAGCTCCCTTTCCACCATAGATGCCTCCTGCACAGAGGAATTTCTGCTTTCACGCTGTAACCTATCATACAAAAAAATACACGCAAAGTAAACGTTATTTTTATCCAACTACCTGCCCTGCCGCAATCAAAAAGACACCGCCGTAATAAAACAGCAGCAGCACCGCGCCCTGCAGGCGGCTTTCACAGCCGCTTAGCAGCCGCCAGATCAGAATATTGTCTGAAACGAAAAATCCGACTGCGCCTGCTGCAGTTAGCAGGCTGCCGAAATCTCTCTGCTGCACACAGTAGGTAATCGCGCCCGCCGTCATCGCACTCAGAACCAGCCCATAGGCCACAACAGACAAAATCTCCCTGCCGCTTTTTCCGACGGTCTGTTTTCGGTGTATCAGGTACATCCCCGCCAGCAAAACGACAAGGCTGACCGCTGTAGCGATGCTAAAATGCGCTTCGGAAAAATACGCCGCCAGATAGCAGATATGCCCCAATGCAAACACGCACGCGCCGAAATTAAAAATCTGTTCCAGCAAGACGTCCGCGACCGCACAACAAAGCGTCGCTGCCAGCACAAAGCGTGCTGCCAGACTGTTCTGCTGCCATACCGCTGCGCCCGCGACAAGCGCTGCAATCAGCGTCGTCCCGCCTTTTAACATCAAAGTCTGTGTTGTTTTATGTTCTCTCTGCCGCTCATAAAGGCTGCCGCTCATAAGCATCAGAGCCGCCGCTGCTCCTAAAAACAGCGTCGGCTCCTCCTGCAGCCATATCCGGAAAGCTTCCATAGGAATCCTCCATTTATACACTGCGATACTTTGCTACATATACAGGGAAGCTGTCCGCTCCCTTGATTTCCTTTCCTGCTGAAATCGTTACGTTTTTGTCCGTAATGACATATTCTACATTAGCACCCTCGCCAACGATTGTATCCTGCATCAGGACGCAGTTTTTCACCTTAGCACCTTTCGCAATTCTGACGCCACGGAACAGAATACTGTTCTCCACTTCGCCTTCGATGATGCAACCGTCTGCGGACATGATGTTCTTCGCTTTGGAGCCCTGGATGTAACGGGTCGGGTTGTCGTCACGGATCTTGGTGTAGATCGGGTTGCCGCCAAACAGACCGTCCAGATTTTCATCCTTTAACAGCTTCATATTCTCATCGAAATAGCTCTTGATATCACTGATGCGCGCCAGATAGCCATTAAATTCAAAGCCTCTGACATTCAGACGCTCCAGGTTCGGTGCCAGCAGATCACGGTCAAAATAAACCATGCCCTTACTATAGGCTTCGCTGATCATATGTACCAGAAATTCCCTTTCAATGATGTAAATGTTCATGGAAAGGTTCTGAACTCCCTCGTCCTCCGGATTGATCCGCAGCTGACGGATTCTGCCGTCATCGTCCAGTTCAAACGTGTAGTACAGATCCTTTGTAATATCAAACGGCTTTTTCATTCCGACGGGAATTTCCTGCTTCTTATATGCGATCGTCACATCCGCACCGCTTTCGATATGCTGCTCCAGCATCGCTGTAAAATCGAAGTTTACCGCAAGGTTAGCGTCAGACATCACGACATATTTTTCTCTCGCATCCTTTAACATATCCAGAATGCTCGCCAATGCTTCGATTCTTCCGTTGTATACTTTCACGGTATTGGAAGCAAACGGAGGCACGATATTGAGTCCGCCGTATTTACGGGTTAAATCCCATTCTCTGCCGGAGCCGAGATGATCCATCAGAGAGTGATAATTTTTACGGACGATCAGAGAAACATTGTCGATTCCGCAGTTCACCATGCTTGATAAAATAAAGTCTACCATACGGTAACGGCCTGCAAAGGGAATGGAAGCCATCAGACGCTCCGTAACAAGCTCCGGAATCAGACCATCATAGCTGTTGGGGAAAATAATTCCCAGCGCGTTCGCATTGGAGTTTACCATTGTTCTTCACCATCCTTTACATTTTGATCGATCATCGCTGCAGGGCCGACCTTTGCGCCGTCTCCGATATAAACACCGGAACCGATGGTTGCAACGCTGCCTGCGCCGTCTTTTGGCATCTCACCTACAACCGCGTTTTCGCCGATCACGACATTTTCTGCAACAATACAGTGTTTGACGGATGCGCCCTTTTTGATGACGGTGCCTCCCATTACAACTGCATCTTCGATCTCAGCGCCCTCTTCTACCGATACACCGGAGAACAGGATCGAATGCTTGACATGTCCTGCGATCCTGCAGCCGTCCGTCACCATGGAGTTTTCCACAACGCCGGTATCCAAAATCCTGTGACCGGTTTTCCCACTGTTTCGACTGTAGATTTTCCAGTCATCCTCAAATAAGTCAATGCCGCTGTGCTCCGGATCGAGGACCTCCATGTTTGCTTCCCAGAGAGAACTGATGGTTCCGACGTCTTTCCAGTAGCCGCTGAAATGATAAGCGTACATATCTCTGCCGTCACGCAGCAGGCTCGGAATGACGTTTTTGCCGAAATCGTTTTCAGATTCCGGATCCGCCTCATCCTCGATCAGATATTTCTTTAAAACATCCCAGTTGAAAATGTAGATTCCCATCGACGCAAGATTTGACTTAGGTTCCTTGGGTTTTTCCTGGAATGCTGTGATCTTGTCGTTTTCGTCCGTTACCATCAAACCGAAACGAGAGGCCTCTTCCCACGGTACTTCCATAACAGCAACGGAGAATTCTGCGCCCTTTTCTTTATGGAAGCGTAAAAAATCGCTGTAGTCCTGTTTGCAAATCTGGTCGCCGGACAGGATGATGACGTATTTGGGATTATAGCGCTCGATAAACGGGATGTTCTGATAGATTGCGTTCGCTGTTCCCTTATACCAGTCGGATCCGGATGCCTTCTGATAAGGCGGCAGAACATGCACGCCTCCAATTAAGCGGTCCAAATCCCAAGGCTGTCCGTTTCCAATATATTCGTTCAGCACCATAGGCTGATACTGTGTCAGAATGCCTACTGTATCAATCCCGGAATTGACACAATTGGAAAGCGGGAAATCGATAATCCGGTACTTTCCACCAAACGGAACGGCAGGCTTTGCAAGTTTCTGGGTCAATGCATACAGACGCGAGCCCTGTCCGCCTGCAAGCAGCATTGCAATCATTTCTTTTGCCATGAAATCTTCCCCCTGTGTTTATTCTTGTAATATATTCAATATTACCATAAGAGACCATTTTTTCCCAGTCTATTTTTGTACTTTTGCAAAATTTTATTCTTTCCTCACAGATCTTTTTCGTCCTGTTTTCTTTTTTTTCAATTGAATACCGTACAAATCCATGCTATACTATTATAAATGCTGTTGCAGGCGCACAGCATCAGAAAGGAATGTGATCCCATGGCAGTAAATGAATCCGCGGAAATCTA
>ENA-OOZN01001768-OOZN01001768.1-human-gut-metagenome-genome-assembly--contig:-NODE-1768-length-13136-cov-1.792065_pt1 | contig 13136 bp, 8 predicted proteins | sample MGYA00241187_ERZ501397 | MGnify/ENA primary metagenome ERZ501397 (study PRJEB25962, sample SAMEA2042921) | human gut metagenome | biome: human gut; feature: human-associated habitat; material: faeces... | reverse complement strand
TTCCGGCAGGTCCGCATGTGCCCTCGCTGGGACTTGAACCCAGGACAAACACCTTATAAGGGTGCTGCTCTAACCAACTGAGCTACGAGGGCAACGGGAGGAAGTATACCCCGACCTCTGCCCGATTGCGGCAGCGTCGACAGATGACCATTGGAAGACCGACGGCAACACGCCAGCAAATCGTTATTTATAAGTTTATAAATAACGTACTAACCTATTAATTAAATCAATGGACGATATACCCATACAGTACACCTCGTCACAGCCATTTCACCGACGAAAGGACACCCATGCGCTACGGTCATTTCGATGATGCCGCAAAGGAATACGTGATTGAAACCCCGGCGACTCCCCTGCCGTGGATCAACTACCTTGGCAACGAGGACTTCTTCTCGCTGATTTCCAACACCGGCGGCGGCTACAGCTTCTACAAGGACGCCAAACTACGCCGCATCACCCGCTACCGGTACAACAACGTGCCGGCAGACAACGGCTCCCGCTGCTATTACCTGAGCCTGATGGACTCCGATTCCGCCGATGCCAAGCCGGTCGAAACCTGGTCGCCGACCTTCCTTCCGTGCAAGACCCCGCTTGATTCCTACAAGTGCCGTCAAGGCATCGGCTACACCGTGTTCGAAGCTTCCAAGCGAGGCATCGAATCCAAGCTCACCGCCTTCGTGCCGCTGCACACCAATGCGGAAATCAATCGGCTCGACGTGACGAACACCACCGACGAGCCGGCCGTCGTCGACGTGACCGGCTCCATGGAATGGTGCCTGTGGAATGCCGTGGACGACTCGTCCAACTTCCAGCGCAACCTGTCCACCGGCGAGGTGGAGATCGAACGCGAAACCGATGCCACGCTGCTGTACCACAAGACCGAATTCAAGGAGCGCCGCAACCATTACGCGTTCTACGGCGTCAACGCGCCCGTCGTCGGTTTCGACACCAGCCGCGACGAGTTCCTCGGCCAGTTCAACGGCTGGGACACCCCGCAGGTCATCGCCGAAGGCAAGGCTCACGATTCCGTGGCGCACGGCTGGTTCCCGATCGCCGCCAACCGCGTGCGTCTGGAACTCGAGCCGGGCGAAACCGCATCGCTCGTGTTCATGCTGGGCTATATCGAAGTGGCCAAGGACCAGAAATGGGAGGATCCGAACGATCCGGCCAAGGTCGGCATCATAAACAAGAAGCCGGCCCATGAGCTGTTCCGCCGTTTCGCCACCGTCGAACAGGTCGAAGCCGCCTTGAAGGAGCTCAACTCCTACTGGTCCGAACTGCTGACCACCTACAGCGTCGATTCCGGCGACGAAAAGCTCGACCGTATGGTCAACATCTGGCACCAGTACCAGTGCATGGTCACGTTCAATATGTCCCGTTCCGCCTCCTACTACGAGTCGGGCATGGGACGCGGCATGGGCTTCCGCGATTCCAACCAGGACCTGCTTGGCTTCGTGCATCTCATTCCGGAACGCGCACGCGAGCGCATCATCGACATCGCCTCCACCCAAATGGAGGACGGTTCCGCATGGCACCAGTACCAGCCGCTCACCAAGAAGGGCAATGCGGACATCGGTGGCGGCTTCAATGATGATCCGCTGTGGCTCGTGGCCGGCGTGTACGCGTATCTCGCCGAAACCGGCGACGTGAGCATTCTGACCGAACCGGTGCCGTTCAACAACGTCGAGGGCTCCGAACAGCCGCTACTTGAGCACTTGCGCCGTTCAGTGAACTTCACCATTACGCATAAGGGCCCCCATGGCATTCCGCTCATCGGCCGCGCCGACTGGAATGATTGTCTGAACCTCAACTGTTTCTCCGATACTCCGGGCGAAAGCTTCCAGACCGTGGAGAACAACGACACCGGCGTCGCCGAATCCGTGTTCATCGGCGGCATGTTCGTGCTGTACGGCAGCCAATATGCCGACATCCTCGAGCATTATGGACGTCTGGCCGGCATGTCCGACGCCGAAATCGCGTCCGAGGCGGCCAGCGTGCGCGCCGAAATCGGCCAGGTTTCCAAGGCCGTCAAAACCGCCGGCTGGGACGGCGAATGGTTCGTGCGCGCCTACGACGCCTACTCGCGCAAGGTCGGCACGCATGAGGACACCGAAGGCCAGATCTACATCGAACCGCAGGGCATGTGCGTGATGGCCGGCATCGGCCTCGATGACGGCAAGGCGCAGCAGGCGCTGAAGTCCGTCAAGGAACGCCTGACCTGCGATTGGGGCACCGCCATCCTCGCACCCGCCTACTCCACCTACCGCATCGAATTGGGCGAAATCTCCTCCTATCCGCGCGGATACAAGGAAAACGGCGGCATCTTCTGCCACAACAACCCGTGGATCTCCATCGCCAACGCCATCGCCGGCAATGACGACGAGGCATTCGCCGTCTACCAGCGCAACTGCCCGGCGTATGTCGAGGACAAGTCCGACGTGCGCAAGGTGGAACCGTACGTCTACTGCCAGATGGTGGCCGGTCCCGAGGCAGCGACCCCGGGCGAGGGCAAGAACTCCTGGCTGACCGGCACCGCCGCGTGGACGTTCGTGGACGTGTCGCAGTATCTGCTGGGCGTGCGACCGACGCTCGACGGCCTGGCCATCGAACCGCATCTGCCGGAACGGTTCGACCAGCTGACCGTGACGCGCGTGTTCCGCGGCGTGACCTACCGCATCGCCATGAAGCGCACCGGCGAGCGCACGGTGAGCGTCGACGGAGCGAAGATTGGCGGTAATGTGGTTCCCGCTTTGAGCGATGCCAAATCCGTCGATGTCGAGGTCACGTTCTGATGTGAGCATCAGAACGTGCTCACAAACGGGGCGGGCCTACACTCTCCTCAACATGAACATGGATTGCCGGAGCATCTTGCATATAGGTTGTTCCAGCGATCCTCCATCGGTTTCCTGCAACCTTGTGGAAGGCAGGAACCGATCAGAACAGTGCGAATCCGTGTGCCGCATAGAAGGCCGCATGGATTCGCACACACAATCCGTCTAAGGTAGCGATATGCAGTATTGTGAAGACATCATCACCGGCATCGATGGCAGTGAGGCCACGTTCGTCCGGTACGTTCTCGACAACAGCGAGGAGATCGATCCCAAACGTCAACGCCCCAGCGTTCTGGTGATTCCGGGCGGCGGCTATGCCATGACCTCCGACCGCGAGGCCGAACCGATCGCCATGCAGTTCCTCGCGGCCGGATGCAACGCGTTTGTGCTGCGCTATTCCGTCGCGCCATCCGTCTTCCCCACGGCTTTGCTGGAAGCCGCGGAAGCAGTGCAGCGCATACGCGCGCATGCGGACGACTGGCATTGCGACCCCAGTAAGATCGCGGTAATCGGATTTTCCGCAGGCGGTCATCTTGCGGCCAATCTTGCGACCACGGCGGGTGACGACACCATGCGGGCACATGGCTATGACCCTGACGCGGTGCGCCCGAACGCATTGATGCTCGGCTACCCGGTGATCACTTCAGGCCCGCTCGCGCATCGTGGCAGCTTCGACTGTCTGCTTGGCGACAACAGCGATAATCAGGTGGCGTTGGACGCGGTGTCCATCGAACGGCATATCGACGCGAAGACGCCGCCCGTATTCGTATGGCATACCATCACCGACGATTGCGTACCGGTCGAGAACACGCTGATGTTGGTCGATGCCTGCAAGAAGGCCGGCGTGCCGGTCGAGGCGCATCTGTTCCCCCAAGGCGGGCATGGTCTGGCGCTTGGCACTGCGGAAACGGCGTGGCAGGGGGTTAATGGCATCGAGCCATGCGTCCAGCAATGGCCGGTGTTGGCCAACGCGTGGCTACGGCGACTCTTCGCCTAGAGGCCAGAGGGCGTAATAGTATTGGATGGTTTTATGAGGGACACGATGAGCAGGGGTGTAAGGAGCTGGCTATGAGCGTCGCGGCATGGGATGGATTCCTGAATGACCAGAGCAACTGGCCGGCCGCCTCACGCATCGACAACGCTACGGGGGCCACTACCGCCAGGGACACGCTGGGCGACAAGACCTTCGTCAAACGCAAGCGTATGAGTCAGGAGGAACGCCACCTGCAAATCCTGCAGGCCGCCGTCAAAATCATCGCCACCAAGGGGTTCTGGGGCATGTCGTTGCAGAACATCTCCGACGAGCTGGGCATCACCGAGGCGGCGTTGTACCATTACATCTCCTCGAAGGACGATCTGCTCAACATGGTGCTGTCGGAATGCTACGACACCATCGATGCTGACGAATACAACGCGGTGACGGCCGCCATCGTCGACGCCGACGGGCACCGCGTCTACTACTACCCGCGCTATTGCCTGAACATCGTGCTGTACAATCTGCAGCGCCCCGAGCTCGTGCAGCTGTATTCGGTGCTGAACGGCGAGGCGCTGAACCCCTCGCACCCGGCCCACGATTTCTTCATCGGCCGCCATTTGCGCCAATGGGAGATGATTTGCTCGATGAACTGGCTGCTGCCGCCGGACGTGGACGAGGAACGGTTCTACGACCTGTACACCCTGGCGATGAGCGCCATGGACGGTCTGCAGTACCGTTGGCTGGGTGACAATTCGATGAATCTGCTGGAGCAATGGATGAGCATCTCCGACATCATCTTCCCCGATAGCGAATGGCAGGGCTTCCGCGACCCCTCGGAGCACGACCCGAAGAACGAATCCTGCCTGCTGCCGCTTACCTTGTCGGCACGGCAGTAGCTCTGACCCCGAAGATCAGCAGAGCATTACAGCGGAAGATCGATATCGACCGCCCACCGCTCTTGTGCATATTCGCCATCGGCGGGGCCGTTCACGGGAAGCGGACCCGCCGATTTTCGTATCGGAAGCATCCGCGACTAGCGGATCGGCACCTTCTCCATGCCTTCGACCTCGGTTTCGAAGGCGTAGTAGGCTCCGATCAGACCGGCGTTGTTGGTGTGCCGGCAGCGCTTGACAACCGTGTGGAAATCGCTCCACTGCGGGATCTTGTCGAGCGCCGCATTGACCAGCGGCAGCAATTGCTGTTCACGGCAGATGCCACCGCCCAGCAGCACGCATTCGGGGTCGGCCACGGCGACGATGTTGAAAATGCCGATGGCAAGATAGTCGATCCACCGGTCCACGATCTTGCGCACACGCGGCTCATCGAGACGATGGAACAGGGTGGCCGGCACGATGGAGCCTGTCGGCACGTCGAATTCCTTGGCGTACTCCTCCGCCAGCACGATGGTCGACAGGTAATCCTGCATGGTGTGGAATCCACCGGTCTCATAGTTCGGGATCATCATGCCCAGCTCGCCTGCACGCCAATCCTTGCCTCGGCGGATCCTGCCGTCCAGGAACAACGCACCGCCCACACCGCTGTCGATGGTGATCAGCGCAAAATCGTCGAGTTTGACGGCGTTGCCGCTCAGCTTCTCCGCCATTGCCGCGCAGTTGGCGTCGTTCTCCATCCATGTGGGGATCGGGTCGTCAAGATAGCCCTGCAGTTTTCTGCCGATTTCATGGCCGTACAGTATGCTTAGCGCGCCGGCGGTAACGGCGACCTGCTTCTCCGTGTCGATGAAGCCGGGCACGCTTATGGCGATGCCGTCAAGAGGGGCACGCTGCTTGGAAACAATATGCGCGAGCGCCTGGTAGAAGGGCTCCTCGCCGTCGACCGGAGTCGCGATAGTACCCGGAATGCCCATGCGCCCGTCCTCGAACACCACGTATCGGGTGAAGAACGTTCCGATTTCGAACGCAAGGATGCGCTTCTTTGCAGTCATATCGTTATCTAACCCATCTTTAATAAGATCCTGCCTTGGTACAGTATAGCGTTCCCGCCCATACTTAAGCGCTTCCGCCCCATCCCCCGATACGCTCAGCCAACACCCCTTTGCGTACCACCAATGCAATGGCGGAATCGAAGTGCGTCATAGCATATTCGTCTGCCATTGTGCAACATATGCCATAACAACTTGTCAATATTTATCGATACGGTTGCCTATTGGAGGCTCTTGCAATACACGCTTTTATGACTCCCGCCGCTTACGGCGGCAGCCCCCTAGATGCCCCCATCAATGACGTTTTCCACGTCGCGCGAAGACAGGAGAAATAGATGAGAAACAAGGCAATCGCATGCCTTGGCGCAATCGTCGCTTGCGCAACGGCTCTCGCCGGAATCCCGGCCACCGCCATGGCGGACGACTCCGCCGGCCTGACTCCCCAATACACCTACAATTCCCAGAACGATAACGGCATGACCTTCGAAAAGGTCAGCCACGCCGATCAGGGCCTGAGCCAGGCCGATGGCGTGGTCGATTACACCGGCGACGGCACCATCGCCCCCTATACCACCGGCCTGAGCACCACCGGCAACGGCGACCGCGGCCAGTCCTACAGCTATGCGGCAGCATCCTCCGGCGACTGGGTCTACATCGGCACCATGTACGGCGGCCTCGGCGTGCAGGCCATTCTGAACCGCGATATGACAAGCCTCGGCCTGACCTCCAAGCAGGCCACCGCACTCATCCAGACCATGTACGCGGGCAACATGTACCTTGGCGAACCCGACGGCAAGAGCGCCGGCGGCATGCTGTTCAAGTTCAATGTGAAGACCGGCAAGACCAAGATCCTCATGTCCAAGAGCACCGGCATCGACGGAGGCAAGGGCGTGATCCCGACCTTCCGCAGCGCCTTCAAGATGAACGGCAAGCTGTACTTCGAGGGCATGGTCATGGACACCAACAACAAGGATCTCACCCAGCAGGAGATCCAGACCGCCATGGCCTATCAAAACGGATTCCCGTGCATCTACGAAGTCGACCCGGCCAACAACGACAAGCTCACCAAGGTGTATGACAGCGTCGACGTGGATGGCTTCCGTTCCCTGGTCAAGGGCAACGTGTTCACCTCCACCCGTGCCATCGGCTCCTTCGGCAATACGCTGATCGCCGGCGACCTCAAGCCGACCGCGGACGGCAAGGGCAAGGCGCTGCTTGTGGCATCCAAGACCCCGTCCGATCCGAACTCCTACAAAGTGATCGCCGACATGGCGAGCTTCGACAACCTGCCCGCCATCCACCGACAGGATGTCAACGGCGGCGGCGGTATCTATCAGGTGCAGGAGTTCAACGGCAAGCTGTACGTCGTGGTCTGCACCGGCGACACCAGCACCCTGAACGAAGAGACCGGAACCATGCGCTCCTTCGCCATTTACGTGGGCGAGAACAAGGGCGATTCCACCAACAAGGCCGATTGGACCTGGCGTCCGCTCGTAGGCGACACCGCCAAGGGCGCCAAGTACTACTACGGTCTTGACAAAAGCCGTGTGAGCGCCGGCGCCTGCACCCTGCAGGTCTACGGCGACCACTTGTACATCGGCGACTACAACGACGTGTCCAGCGCACTGCAGGGCTTCGTCACCAAAAGCAACTTCGTAACCCAAGCCACCAACCTCGAACAGTCCGTCAACCTATACCGCATGGACAAGAACGAGAACGTCGAGATGCTCGTGGGCGACAAGAACGACACCTTCCCGAAGGGCGGTTCCACCGGTCTGGGCAGCGGCTACGACAACCACATGAACCAATACACCTGGCAGACCACCGTTCACGAGGGCAAGATGTACCTGTCCACCATGAACACCACCACCTTGCTGGAACCGATCGCACAGTTCACCAACGGTGACATTCTCAACATGAACGAGAAGGATTGGAACAACACCGTCCACTACCTGCGCGTGTTCCTGCGCCTGCTGTGGGGCATGGGCCCGACCGACCCGGCTTCCGCCATCGCCACGCAGAGCAACGATCAGAACGCCAAGGTGACCACCCAGACCATGCCGTCCACCGACAATCCGGAGGCGCTGGTCGACTGGGCCCGCATCCAGGCCGGCAAGGACGCCTCCGCCGCGCAGCCGCAGACCACCGACGCCAAGTCCGTCTCGTCCGCCAAGCCGATCAGCCTGACCGCCGCCCAGACCAAGGAACTGGTCGACGGCATCAAGGACGGCAGCATCGTTCCGGGCAGCCTGGCAGCCTCCGGCTCCTCCGATGAGGCCTCGCAGCTCTTCGACATCAACAACGAGCTGGACAACCTCGGCTCCCAGCTGTCCGACAAGGGCTCCGCCGATTTCGCCAACAACTACGGCGAAGTCACGGACGCGTTCTTCAGCATCGCCGACATCATTCCCGACAAGTTCAAAGGCCTGTACGAGATGCTGGTCAAGCTGACCAGCAAGGCCAACCTCAAGGCCTACGCCAAGTCCCTGCCGTACCTGGCCAAGTCCAAGCGCGGCTTCAACCTGTTCGAGATCACCGACCGTTCCGCCGCGAATGAGGGCGTGACCGTCGGCACCGTTACCGACAACGGCTTCGGCGACCCGTTCAACCACGGTCTGCGCATCTTCTGCGACACCGACGACTACATGGTGGTCGGCACCGCGAACCCGTTCTACGGTACCCAGCTGTGGCGCGTGCGCAATACGCAGTACGCCGTGAACGTCTCCGCGACCGAAGGCGGCTCCGCCTCCGCGGATGTCGAGCGCGCGGCCAAGGGCAGCAAGGTCACGCTGACGGCCACCGCGAACAAGGGCTACCACTTCAAAGAGTGGAACGTGCTGAAGGGCAACGTCTCCATCGAGAACAACGCCTTCGAGATGCCTGACGGCAGCGTCTCCATCCAGGCTGTGTTCGAAAAGGACGCTGTTGAACCGACGACGCCAACGACCCCGGCAAAGCCTGCCACAGACACGAAGCCATCCACAACACCGACCGGTGTCACGTCCACCCCTTCGACCGGCTCCTCCGTGCTCGGCATGGCGGTCGCCGCGGCTGTGGCACTGATTGCAGGCGCCGCGATTCTGCTGAAGAAGAAGCAGGCGTGATGATGACCGGCGGTGTGATCGCAGCCACCCGATGAACGCGGAACGGCGCCATACCACCGGTTCCTGACGAAGAAGGCCGATGTCCATCAAGGGCATCGGCCTTCTTCATATTCGGCTTCGTCGAGTGGAGTCGTTCCGCTCCGTCTAACGTGGTCTACAGCATTGCGATCACCGCAACGCAATCACATCCACGCCATACGGCTTAAGCTCGATCAGATCGTTGATGACGGTGCCGGTCAGCAGCTCCGTGCCACCGTTGAGTTCGCTGAGGCACAGACGCTTGTCGGCGGCGCTGTTGTTGATGAGGAACGCGTAGCGGGTGCCGCCATCGCCATAGCGCACGGACAGGCTGACATCCTCCGGGGTATCAAGCGACTTCAGATCCAGCTCCTTGATGATCGGAGCCATGAACGCGCTCATGCCGGTCTCGTCCAACGGAGTGCCCACAAAATAGGCTTTGCCCTTGCCATACGCATTGACGGTGAGCGCGGAATGCCCAGCATAGAATTCGTCGCCGCCGTACGTAGCAAGACGCTCGGCACCTTCGCGATGAATAATGCTCGCCACGATCTCGCCCTTGGCATCAACCGTGCCGCCATGCACTTCGATGGTTTCGCCCGGCGCAAGCGCATCGATCTCTTCGACCCATACGCCCATAAGCCTGCGCAGCTTGCCCGGGTAGCCGCCTGGCACCACCAGATCATGCTCATCATGGATGCCGGCCATATAGCCGGTGATGAAGGTGCCACCATCCGCCACATAGGCTTCCAACGTTTCAGCCACACCAGGCAACACGGTGATCAGCGCCGGGGCGATGGCCAGATCATACTGGCTGAGCCGCGCAAGAGGCGTGGTGCTGGCGATCATATCCACCGGCACATTGCGACGCCACAACGCACGGTAGAAGCGATGAACCTCATTGGGATAGTTGAAGCCGGTGGTCGGGCCGACACAGCCTTCAAGCGACCAGTAGCTCTGCCAGTCGAACATGATGGCTACACGGGATTCGATGCGCGAGCCCATGATCCGCCTGCCGATGCGGTCCAGTTCCTCACCCAAGGCCGCGGTCTCCTTGAACACGCGGGACTCCTCGGTGCCGTCATGCGCGATGACCGCGCCATGGAATCGCTCGCAGCCGCCAAGGGACTGCTTCATCTGGAAGAACCGCACGGTGTCGGCGCCATGGGCCACGGCCTGCCAGCTGAGCTTACGCACTTCCCCCCGGCTGCTTGACCTTGCAGAACGGGAACCAGTTCTGCTGGTTCGGGGTCTGCTCCATCAGCATGAACGGCTTGTTGCCGCCGATGCCGCGCATCAGGTCGTGGCACATGGCGGTGAAGCTCGGCGGGGTGTCCATGCCCGGATAGTTGTCCCAGCTGACCACGTCCATTTCCTTGGCCCATTCGAAATAGTCGAGGTCTTTGAACGTGCCCATGAGGTTGGTGGTGATCGGCGTGGCCGCGTCGTAAGCACGGATCGCGTCGCGCTCGTTCGTATAGCAGGCCAGCTGCGCCTGGTTTTGGAAACGACGGTAGTCCATCTGCAGGCCGGAGACCACGCATTTGGCGTCGCTGATGCCGTCGCCGTAGCTGACGGGCGGCACCACGTCGCCCCAATCGTAGATGGTGTGGCTCCAGAAATTGGCGCAACACGGAGCGCTGGACAAATATCATCTCTATTTATATACTTATAAATAGCTGTTCAAGGAGGATCATGAAATTCAACACCAACGTCCCGTTCTGGCAGTTCATGAACACGTTGGCGCGCTTCACCGCGCTGAATCTCGTCTACCTGGTCACCCTGATTCCGATCATCACCATCGGCCCGGCCCGCGCCGCCCTGTACAGCACGATGTTCGCCTATGACGAGCATGACGACGTCAATCTGGTACGCGAGTATCTCACCCGCTTCAAACGCGAGTTCAAGCAGGGACTTGCGGCCTGGGTGCTCGTCGCCATCCTCGCCGCCGCCATCCTCTTCGGCCTGTCGTTCTGGAAGGCGTGGGATACCAACACCTCCTACATACCGCTGATTCTTCTGGTCATCGCCGCCGTGGTCGTGGCGCTGTTCGCCGAATACGCCGCACCGTTGCAGGCACGCTTCGCCAACACCACCGGCAGGCTCTTCTCGCTATCGGCGATGTTCCCCTGGCGAGCCTTCCCCTGCTCGCTCGTCCTCGTCGTCATCGACGTACTCGCGGCCGGCCTGTCATATTTCGTACCGCTCATACGCGTTCTCGCCATCCTCTTCGGCATCGCCTGGGTGGCGTATGCGAAATCCCTCATTCTGCTGTGGGGCTTCAAACGGTATGGCGGAACGGGCAAAGTGGAGAATCCGCAATATGTCAATGCGCACGAGTGACGTTGCGGCGGCGCTCAGGAATCATGCTTTGTCGGTGATGAACGTCAGCGGATTGTCGATGAATTTGCGCAAGCCGACTTCCGCGGCACCGTACAACGCCGGATGGTCGGCCACCAACGGGATGGACACGCTCACCTGCATGTCCGACGCCCCCAAGACCTGCGATTCCAAACGGTTTTCGAGCGTTTCGTAGAAGAACGGCCCGAAATCGGTCCACCAACCGCCCAGCAGCACGGTATCGACATCGGCCAGATTCAGTGCGGAGCCGATGGCCGAGGCCAGCGCGTCGATGGCCCGTCCGACGGCCTCCACGGTCCGCACATCATGGGAATGCCATGCGTCCAACAGACGCTCCAGTGCCTCACCGCTCGAAGCCGCATTCTTTTCGGCCACTCCGGAAGCCTCGACCAGCGCGCGACGGCCAGCATACGTTTCCAAACATCCGCGTCGTCCGCATCCGCACAGCGGACCGTCTAAAGACACCGACACGTGACCGATCTCACCGGCGAAACCGTGGCTTCCCGACACGATCTCACCGTCACGGACGATCGCGCCGCCGATGCCGATATCGCACGACAGATACAGGAAAGAGTCGGCGCAATCCACGCCATCGAACACGTCCGCACGCGCACAGGCATATCCCGGAATCTGCGCGATGGCGGCCAGCTTCGCCTCATTGCACGGGGTAACGTCATACCCTCGCATAACGTCGAACGTGGTCAGATCGACATTCTCCCAACCGAGATTGCGGGCCATGAGCAGCCTCTTGTCGGAGGTGACCAAGCCCGGCAGCGCACACGAGACGCCCGCGATGATGCATCGTTTCGATTCCAGATCCTCAGCCATCGCCTTGGCCATGGCGTCAAGCTTGCCGAATACGACGTCCGGCTCGACGCCGCTCATGTCGGCATCCACCCATTCGTGCCTGAGTATGTCGTGGTTGATGTCCAAAGCCATGCATCCATAGCCGTCGGTGTTGACCTGCATGCCGACGCCGCACACCTTGCCGCCTCCCAGCATCAACGGCGTGGACGGGCGCCCATAGCTGGCCGAGTTCTGCGGCTCACCCTCCTTGACGACGCCCGCATCGATCAGCAGCGACACCAGCAACGACATCGTCGCCTTGGTCAGCCCGGTCTCCTTGGCAAGATCCGCTCGGCTCATCGGCCCGGAGGCACGCAGTAGCGTGTCGATCACCACCGAAAGATTGTGATTGCGCAGATCGTCCTGATTGATCCTGCGAAGAGATGCCATAGCCGTTCCCGTCCCTGCCCTGTTTGCCGTGTTGCCGCATCAGCATGAATTCCCCGAACCGATGTTCCAGAGCCTTTCCTGATGCTACACTACTATAGTATAGTTTATTCATCTAACTATTAACCGTGCGCCACCGGCGAACGGCACATGCAAGGAGGCAACACAAACTATGGCAAGGACTCTGGTTGCAGGCGTCGACACATCGACGCAGTCCTGCAAGGTACGCGTGACGGACGCCGAAACCGGCGAGCTTGTACGATTCGGGCAGGCCAAACACCCGAACGGCACATCCGTCGACCCCTCATACTGGTGGAGCGCATTCCAAGAGGCCGCCGAGCAGGCCGGCGGCCTGGACGACGTATCCGCGCTGGCCGTCGGCGGCCAGCAGCACGGCATGGTGATCCTCGACAACCAAGGCAATGTGATCCGCGATGCGATGCTGTGGAACGACACCAGTTCGGCGCCCCAGGCTGCGGCTCTGATCGAAAAGCTCGGCGCAGCGCCCGCACAAGACGGCGAGCCGGAAGACCCAATCGCCCGAGGCAAGCAGCGTTGGGTCAAGGCCGTAGGCTCCTCCCCCGTCGCCTCCTACACGCTGACCAAGGTGGCGTGGGTGGCCGAGAACGAGCCTGAGAACGCCAAGAAGATTGCCGCCGTCTGTCTGCCGC
>ENA-OOZN01001755-OOZN01001755.1-human-gut-metagenome-genome-assembly--contig:-NODE-1755-length-13184-cov-2.180821_pt1 | contig 13184 bp, 11 predicted proteins | sample MGYA00241187_ERZ501397 | MGnify/ENA primary metagenome ERZ501397 (study PRJEB25962, sample SAMEA2042921) | human gut metagenome | biome: human gut; feature: human-associated habitat; material: faeces... | reverse complement strand
CCGGATTGTTCCGTACTTCGTACTCTCACAATCCTCAAAAACATTCGTAATCCGCGCATTTTTCTTAAAAAATGGCTACTTACTCATGTTTCTTGCGAGTCTCAAGGTCAGAAATCTTCCTACAAGCAAGCCTGCGTCAGACTTCCGACTTTTTGACGTTTGGGTATCATGTATGTGTTAATTGTATAACAAAAGCATAACAAGTACTAATTCGTATTATTTGCGGTATGATAAAAAAAATCTATCGGTTATTCTAAATTTTATTAAAATAAGAAAAAACGACTGTAATACGGATTCACATTGCATATCGGGCGGTGGAATGGTAAGATAAAACATATGTTTGAAAAAAGGAGAGGGATAGCATGAAAGAAGAACTGACGATCCGGGTGGCAAAGCCGGAAGATGCAAAAGGACTTCTGGAGATCTACGCGCCTTATGTGGAGAAAACAGCGATCACATTCGAATATGAAGTACCGTCGGAGGAAGAGTTCGCCGGACGGATCCGTCATATTCTGACGAAATACCCATATCTGGTACTGGAAGAAAACGGGGAGCTGTTGGGGTATGTGTATGCAGGGACATTCAATGAGCGGTCTGCTTACGACTGGGCGGTAGAGACGACGATCTATATCCGGGAAGATCAGAAAAAGAGAGAACTTGGAAGGAAGATGTATGCGGCGCTGGAACAGGTGTTGAAAAAGCAGAACATCACAAATCTGAATGCCTGCATCGGTGTGCCAGAAGTGCCGGATGAACATCTTGACCGCAACAGCATGGATTTTCATCATCATCTGGGATACCGGCTGGTGGGAGAATTCTATCAGTGCGGGTATAAGTTTGATACCTGGTATAACATGGTGTGGATGGAGAAAATAATCGGCGAACATCAGAAAAAACAGCCGGCGATGATCACGTTTCCGGAACTTTTAAAGAAAGATCCGACACCATGGGAAGCATAAAATCAGAGAAATAGTGGATGAAGCACAAAAAGAAAAATATGATGTAAGGAGAATTATATTACATGGAAGGAAATTTGACGAAGGGGCCTATTCTGAAGACGCTGACCAAACTGGCGATACCGATCATGGCGTCTTCCTTTCTGGGAACTTTATACAACATTACCGATATGGCATGGATCGGACTGCTCGGCTCAAAAGCAGTGGCTGGTATCGGTGTCGGAGGCATGTTCACCTGGCTGTCTCAGGGATTTGCATCTATGGCAAGAATGGGCGGACAGGTGCAGGTGGCGCAGTGTGTCGGAAGAGGAGATAAGGAAAAGGCTCATGGGTATGCCCAGGCGGCGGTTCAGCTGGCAACGGTGATGGGGCTGGTGTATGCACTGGTTGTACTTATTTTTACAAAGCAGATGATCGGATTTTTTAAACTGGAGGATCCGGAGGCGTATGCGGCGGCATTTGTCTACACAAAGATTGCCTGCGGACTGATCGTCTTTTCATTTTTGTCGGTGACACTGACCGGTATCTATACGGCGCAGGGAGATTCGAAAACACCGTTTTATGCGAACCTGATCGGTCTGGCGACGAATATGATCCTGGATCCGCTTCTGATTCTCGGACCGGGACCGCTTCCGAAACTGGGTGCGGCAGGAGGAGCCATTGCAACGGTAACGGCGCAGTTTATCGTTATGAGTATCATGATTCTTGGAATCGTGAAACAGAAGAAAGAAAATGTATTAAAAGGTATTACCCTGTTCGCAAAAATTCCGGCAGAATATCTGAACGGGATCTGCAAAATCGGAATTCCTACTGCGATACAGGGAATGGCATACTGCGTGATATCGATGGTAATCACCCGCATGGTATCGGCCTTTGGTGCAGAAGCCATCGCCACACAGCGTGTGGGAGGACAGATTGAATCCATATCCTGGAATACGGCAGACGGATTCGCCACCGCGTTAAATGCGTTTATCGCGCAGAACTATGGTGCGGGAGAGATGGGGCGTGTAAAGAAAGGATATCGGGCATCTCAGTGGACAGTCGGAATCTGGGGGATTTTCATTACGCTGTTGTTTGTGTGTGTTCCGCGTCCGATCGCAAATATTTTCTTCCATGAGCCGAAAGCGATTGCCACAGCGGTTGATTATCTGATCATCGTTGGATTCAGCGAAGCCTTTTTATGTATTGAGACAACGACAGTAGGAGCGCTTTCCGGACTGGGAAGGACACATCTATGCAGTGTGATCAGCATAATCTTTACCAGTGCCCGGATACCGCTGGCGATCATTCTTGGAGGGACTTCGCTGGGACTGAACGGTATCTGGTGGGCACTGTCATCGACTTCCATTGTTAAAGGTGTGCTGTTTGTGATTGTGTTCCAATGGGTAACCCGCACAAAAAAACAGGTGGCTGCCTGACGGAAAAACAGATACAGAATGTCAGAACGGAATCGGCAGAGACTTGGGGTCTTCGGTATTCCGGTAGGCAGAAGGAGTACAGCCTTTGCAACGTCTGAACTGAAAATAACTCATATTTTCGAAACCGGCGTTTAATGCAATCTCAGTGATGGGAAGCCGGGTGGAGAGCAGCTGGGAGGCCGCCTGGTTGACCCGGTATTCATTCAGGTAGGAAAACGGTGTTTTTCCTGCCTTTTCTTTAAAAAAACGGCAGAAATAATTCCGGTTCATATGAATTGTGCCGGCAAGGTCTTCCAGAGATATTTTTTCTCCGTAGTGAGATTCAATATAAGAAAATACAGCTTTTAACGGATTCACATCACCGGAAGTTTCTCCTGCCTGTGTACCGGGGATAAAGGACTGGCTGGCAAACAGCAGTTCCAGAATCTGCAACAGCGTGATCTTGATCGAGAGAGCGGCAGTCAGCGAGGTATCGCAGTTTCGGTACTCGTCGGCTGCTTTTTTTATGAGTGCAGCAATCTGAGCAGTGAGTTCCGGAGCAAGTGCTTCACTATCGGGAAACAGATATTTTCCGGAGCAAAGAGGTACCAGATAAGAGGTCTGGCAGGAATCTGTCTGAAGAAAATTCAGCATATCCAACCGGAAAACCAGCGCATAATGGTGGGAAAACGGACTGTTTCCAAACAGTCCGTGCAGTGTGCCGGGATTAATAAAATAAATATGTCCTTCCTGGAGCAGCCGGGTACGGTTCTGGGTACGAAGTACAAGACTTCCTTTGGTAACATATATAAATTCCACTTCCTCATGCCAGTGATATGGCACAAAGTATTGCCCGTAAGGATCTTCCTGAGAGTATGCCTGAAACGGAAGACCGAGAGAACCATGAGAGTGACTTTCGTGATAAGATAAGCTATTCATGTAAATACAGTCCTTTAATTAAAATTTAATCGAGTAATTATCTCAAAATGCTATGTTTATATTCTAAAGATAACACATGATTTTCAAAAAAGAAAGAGATGACGCATGGATCACAGGGATATCGTGGATTATTCGTTACTGTTCATTGGTAATATCCCACGAAGCGTGTTACCGGGATCGGAGTGAACAGTAACGATTGCTCTGTTTTGTGTATTTCTTATGAAAAAGGGAAGAAACATACAGAAAGATATTACATAGGTGTCAAAAACAGAGCAACAGAAAGTGAATATAGTATAAAAAAATAGCAATATATTACAAGAAATGTGAAATGAAATATAGTATCCTGAATATATATGAAAACGAGTCTGAAAATACAGAAAATTTTCGGAAGAAAGAAAAGAGGACAAACATATGAGCAAAGCATGGTGGAAAAGTAGTGTTATTTACCAGATTTATCCAAGAAGTTTCGCCGACAGCAACGGAGACGGTATCGGCGATCTGAATGGTATTACCGAACATCTGGATTATCTGAAAGAACTGGGCGTGGATGTGATCTGGCTGTCACCGATCTACAAATCCCCGAATGATGACAATGGATATGATATCTCCGATTATCAGGATATCATGACCGATTTCGGAACAATGGAAGACTTTGACCGGATGATCGCTGAGATGCACAAACGAGGCATCAAACTGGTGATGGACCTGGTAGTAAACCACAGCTCCGATGAGCACAGATGGTTCCTGGAAAGCAAAAAATCAAAAGACAATCCGTATCGTGATTATTATATCTGGAAAGATCCGAAAGACGGCAAAGAGCCAAATAACTGGGGAGCATGCTTCGGAGGTTCTGTCTGGGAATTTGACGAAGAAACAGGGATGTATTATCTGCATTGCTTCTCCAAAAAACAGCCCGATCTGAACTGGGAGAACCCGGTAGTACGTGACGAAGTATTTAACATGATGACCTGGTGGTGTGAAAAAGGTGTAGATGGTTTCCGTATGGACGTTATCAGCATGATCTCCAAAGATCCTGCATATCCGGACGGAGAGATCCGTGATGGACTGCATGGCGATATGTCACCATATGTATGCAACGGACCTCATGTGCATGAATATCTGCAGGAAATGAACCAGCGTGTACTTTCCAAATTTGATCTGATCACTGTTGGTGAAACACCAGGTGTTACCACAGAGGAAGCAAAGAAATACGCAAATCTGGATGGAAGCGAACTGAACATGGTATTCCAGTTTGAACACATGGGAACAACAGAAGGAAAATACGGCAAATGGACCACTAAGAAACCGGAAATGAAAAAAGTCCGTGCTGTCATGAATAAATGGCAGAATGACCTGGAAGGAAAAGCATGGAACAGTCTGTACTGGGATAACCACGATCAGCCGCGTGCCGTATCCAGATTCGGTGATGACAGCCCGATGTACCGTGAGGTATCCGCAAAGATGATCGCAACCTGCCTGCATATGCTGAAAGGTTCTCCATATATCTATCAGGGCGAAGAAATTGGTATGACTAATGCATATTTCAAATCCATTGATGATTACAAAGATATCGAAGCTATCAATGCATACAAAGAGTATACCGAGAGCGGTCTGATGACAGAAGAAGAGATGCTGAACTGCCTGAAAATGGTCAGCCGTGATAACGCAAGAACTCCGATGCAGTGGGATGACAGCGCAAATGCTGGGTTTACCACAGGAACGCCATGGATCAGTGTGAACAAAAACTATACACAGATCAACGCAAAGGCTGCCCTGGAAGACAAAGACAGTGTATTCTACTACTATCAGAAACTGATCCGGCTGCGTCATGAGAATGAGATTATCGTAGAAGGTGTATTCCACGGACTGCTGGAAGACAACGATGATATCTATGCATACGAGAGAACACTGGGCGATGAGAAACTGGTGGTAGCTTGTAACTTTACAAACAAAGAAGTACCTTGCGATCTGTTCGAAGGAAAAGAAGGCGAAGAACTGATCACTAACTACAAAAACCATGTAGCAGGTGTTCTGCAGCCATATGAAACAAGAGTAATTCTCTACAAATAAATATAAAAAGCAGGAAAATATACCGCTGATTCGGAAGGAATATGTATAAAAATTTCGAAAAAGCGAAAAACCAGGAATGGGGTGTCGAGCGAAAATGTCGTTCGACGCCTCGTTTTTGACAAAATAAGCACTCCCGGTTCCATATAATAATACTTGTTTTCCGGTAAGTATTCCAGGTGGGACAGGGGGTGCTTTTTGTCTTATACGATCTATCCGGACGTACTGTTTGTTACGAATCTGGTGATGGATTTTCTCTTACTGAGACTGGTAAAAAAACTGTGCAGAGGAAAGGCGGGAGTATTTGCTTCTCTTGGAGGGGCGGCTTTCGGAGCGTTTGGATACTGTCTGCTGATCCTCTTACCTGTCAGCCTTCCGGCGAATACGATACTGGCATATGTGGCAATCAACACGATCATGGTAAGGTTCGGATGCGGACTGCGGACGATAAAAGGACTCTGCGGAGGAGTCGCGGGGCTGTACATAGCAGGATTTCTCATGGGAGGCATGATGGAAGTCCTGAAGCGCTTCCTTGGACTGGACAGAATGTCGGAAGTGCTGCTCGCGGGAACCGTCTGTTACCTTGCGTATGCTGCTGTATTTTCCCTGTATACGCGGTGGAGAAAAAAGGGAAAGATCCACTGTCGGGTGAAATTGCAGATGGAAGAGCAGGACAGAAGTGGATGCATTTTTTGATACGGGCAACGGCCTGTATGATTCGGTACTGCAAAGACCGGTGAGCATCATCCGAAAAGAAACGCTCGAAAAGCTCTGCGACGCAGATACGATGGAAAAATTACGGGAATTTCAGATGGGAAAGGCAGAAAGCGGACAGGATGTGTCCTTTCAGAGACTGCATCCGCATTTTCTGGTCTTTTCCAGCCTTGGCTGTTCATCCGGGTTACTGGTCGCTGTCACATTGGATGCCATGTACCTGGAGAATGAGGAAGTACAGAAAGTGATCCGCCATCCGGTGGTCGCTTTTTCAGGAGAGGACAGTTCTTATTTCGGGGACTGTCAGATGATTTTACATCCAAATCTGATAGACAGTTAGGAGGAAATTCTATGATGCAGGCAGCATTACCCAGTCATTTTCGTATGCGTATGTTACCGGGTTTTTCCCGTGTGATGTGGAGAAAGCCGGGAGAGATCTATTATATCGGCGGAGCAGATGTCCTGCCAAATCCGTTATCTCCCCAGCAGGAATCCGCAGTGATAGAGAGTCTGACAAAAGAAGACAGCCAGCAGGCGAGGGCAAGTCTGATTGAACACAATCTGCGCCTTGTCGTCTATATCGCACAGAAGTTTGATAACACCGGTGTGGGAATGGAAGATCTGATCTCGATCGGAACCATCGGACTGATCAAGGCAATCAATACCTTCAATCCGGAAAAGAAGATTAAACTTGCGACGTATGCATCCCGCTGTATCGAAAACGAAATTCTGATGTATCTGAGGCGAAACAGCCGGACCCGCATGGAAGTATCGATCGACGAACCGCTGAATGTGGACTGGGATGGCAATGAACTGCTGCTTTCCGATATCCTGGGAACGGAGGAAGATGTGATCTACCGGGATCTGGAACATGAGGTGGAGTGTAAACTTCTGGTGAAAGCCATCAATAAGTTAAATGCCAGAGAAAAGATGATCATCTGCCTACGTTTTGGTCTGAATCAGCCGGATGGAAAAGAAAAAACGCAAAAAGAAGTGGCAGATCTTCTCGGAATATCTCAATCCTACATCTCCAGACTGGAAAAAAGGATCATGGTGCGGTTAAAAAAAGAAATTGTCCGCTATGAATAAACAGTTAAACTATGTTTAGCGCTTGAAAGAAATGTCTGAAAACAGTATAATATAGAAAAACAAAAGCGAAAGTGAGGAGTTGCACCATGCATTGTGTGAAAAAAGTAACGGATGATTTATACTGGATCGGCGGTAGTGACCGCAGACTGGCTTTATTTGAAAATGTATACCCGATTCCAAGAGGAGTTTCTTATAACTCTTATGTCCTGCTGGACGAAAAAACGGTTCTGTTAGATACCGTGGACGCATCCATCAGCGGATTGTTTTTTGAAAATCTGGAATATGTACTGAACGGAAGGACACTGGATTACCTGATCGTCAACCATATGGAACCGGATCACTGCGCGGTCATCGGAGATGTGGTGAGAAGATACCCGGATGTAAAACTGGTATGTAATGCGAAAACAGTTCCTATGTTAAAACAGTTCTTTAATTTCCCGGTGGAAGACCGTACCGTGATCGTAAAAGAAATGGATACCTTATGTACCGGAAAACATACCTTTGCCTTTGTGATGGCACCGATGGTACACTGGCCGGAAGCAATGGTTTCTTATGATACCGTAGACAAGATCCTGTTTTCCGCGGATGGTTTCGGAACCTTCGGAGCGATCAACGGAAATCTGTTCGCAGACGAAGTGAACTTCGAGAGAGACTGGCTGGATGACGCCAGAAGATATTTTATCAATATCGTCGGAAAATACGGTGTACAGGTGCAGAACCTTCTGAAAAAGGCAGCAACACTGGAAATCAAAATGATCTGCCCACTCCACGGACCGATCTGGAGAGAAAATCTTGGATGGTTTATTGAAAAATACGACACCTGGAGCAGCTACAAACCGGAAGATCAGGCAGTGATGATCGCCTATGCATCCATCTATGGCAATACGGAAAATGCAGCAGAGATCCTGGCATCCAAACTGGCAGACAAAGGGGTAAAGAACATCGCGATGTACGATGTATCTGTGACCGATCCTTCCGTGATCGTATCCGAATCTTTCCGTTGCAGCCATCTCGTATTTGCAGCACCGAGTTATAACGGCGGTATCTTTACCAAAATGGAAACGGTCTTGTCGGAACTGAAAGCACACAGCCTGCAGAACCGTACCGTAGCCATCATGGAAAACGGAACCTGGGCACCGGTTGCCGGAAAACAGATGCGCGAAATTTTTGCCGGTATGAAAAATATTGAACTCTTAGAGGAAGGTGTAACGATCCGTTCTGCGGTAAAAGAAGCACAGGAAGCATCCCTGGAAGCACTGGCTGAAAAAATCGCTTCTTCCTTACAATAAAAGGCAGGACAAAAAAGTCAAAATAATATACTTTTTTGTCAGTTTAATAGAGGAATTCTCCAAATTTTTATAGTATATTTATTTTAAACTATAATTATTCAGTATTCTCACAGTTACAAAATAAAAAATTAAAGGAGGTTTTTACAAACATGGGAATGGAAGAGTATAAGCTGGAAGCACATCCGGTAAGCAAAAAAGAAGCGATTATTCAGGGAGACTGTTATCGAATCACGATGCTGACATCTGCACTGGTACGTCTGGAATACAACAGCGAAGGTGTATTCGAGGACCGTGCAACACAGTCCGTACTGAACCGTAATTTCCCGGTACCGGAATTCAAGGTCGTTGAGGATGAAGAGGAGCTGGTTATTTATACAGATTCTCTGGAGATTCATTACAACAGAAAACCATTTGCAGCAAACGGTCTGTCTATCAAAGTCGTAGGCGGCGGTAGCGGCTGGGGAAGAAACTGGAATTACGGAGATGAACCGAGTGATCTTCTTGGAACAGCCCGCACACTGGACGGATGCGACGGTGCTATGAAACTGAGTGATGATGCTTATTTGAAGGGTGACACACCGATGAACGAAAAATACAGCGGCAAAGTCAAAATGGAGCATGGTATCATCTCAAGAAAAGGCTTTGCTGTTGTGGATGACAGTCATTCGATGGCACTGACAGAAGACGGATGGGTAAGTCCGAGACAGGGAGATGGCGAGGATCTGTATTTCTTCGGATATGGACATCGTTATCTGGAAAGTCTGAAAGATTTCTATTATCTGTGTGGAAAACAGCCGCTGCTGCCAAGATATGCATTTGGTAACTGGTGGAGCCGTTATCATCGTTACACAGAGGAGGAATATAAAGAACTGGTAGAACGTTTTGAAGACGAAAAACTGCCGTTCTCTGTAGCTGTTGTTGATATGGACTGGCATATCGTTGACGATGTAGATCCAAAGTACGGAAGTGGCTGGACAGGATATACCTGGAACAAAAACTTCTTCCCGGATCCAAAAGGATTTATGTCCTGGCTGCATGAGCACAATATGAAGATTACACTGAATGTGCATCCGGCTGACGGAATCCGTGCATATGAGGAACTGTATCCGCGCGTGGCAGAAAAGATGGGAATCGATCCTGAAAGTGAGATTGCAGTACAGTTTGATCCTGCAGATCCACATTTCATGGAAGTGTACCTGAAAGATCTGCATCATCCGCTGGAAGAAGAAGGCGTGGATTTCTGGTGGCTTGACTGGCAGCAGGGAACTGTTACCAAAGTGCCGGGACTGGATCCGCTGTGGATGCTGAACCATTATCATTATCTGGACAGCAGCTGGAAGGGTAATCGTCCGCTGACTTTCTCCAGATATGCAGGTGTGGGAAGTCACAGATATCCGGTAGGATTCTCAGGTGACAGTGTAATCTCATGGGAAAGCTTACAGTTCCAGCCATATTTTACCAATACAGCAAGCAACGTTGGATATGGATGGTGGAGCCATGATATCGGTGGCCATATGATGGGTATCCGTGACGATGAACTGATGGCAAGATGGGTAGAATACGGAGTATTCTCTCCGATTAACCGTCTGCACAGCACCGATAATCCGTTCAACGGAAAAGAACCGTGGAAATTTGACAAGATCACACAGGGTGTTATGGAAGATTACCTGCGTCTGCGTCATGGAATGGTTCCATATCTGTACACCATGAACCGCAGAGCAAATTACGATGATCTGCCGCTGATCCAGCCGATGTATTATCTGGAGCCGGATCGTGACGAGGCTTACCAGGTTCCGAATGAATATTACTTCGGTTCTGAATTGCTGGTATCCCCGATCACAGAGAAACAGGATCCGGAAGTTCGTGCAGCGAAAGTAACAACCTGGCTGCCGGAAGGAATGTGGGTTGATTTCTTCACGGGTATGGTATACCAGGGTGGCCGTATGATCGATCTGTGGAGAGGTGTAGAAGATATGCCTGTTCTGATGAAAGCAGGAGCTATCGTTCCGATGAAAGATATGGCTGATTATGACAGCAGCACCGATAACCCGAAAGCTATGGAAGTTCGTGTATTCCCGGCAGAAGACGGAACCTTCACTCTGTGGGAAGACCAGGGAGATACCCCGGTTGATAAAGAAGAAAACTGGGTAGCTACACAGCTGACATTTACCGGCGGAGAAGAAGATACCTTTACCATCGGCAAAGCACTGGGTAACGTATCTGTGATTCCGGAAAGCAGAAGCTGGAAGGTAGTATTCATGGGCGTAGAAAAAGCATGCTGCAAAGTAACCGCAGACGGTGAAGAAGTAGCTGTAAAAGTTTCCTATGACAAAGCAATTGCAGCTCTGACTGTAGAAGTTCCGGAAACAGCAGTAGGAAAAGAAATCGTGATCACATTTACAGACGGTATATCTCTTGCAGAAAACGATCTGGCCGGACGCTGCTATGCAATGCTTGATAAAGCTCAGATTCCGTACAACCTGAAATCTGATATTCAGGCAATCGTAGAAAAGATGGGCAAAGACGGTGTTGCAACACTGGCAACCATGAACCTGAGCCCGGCACTGTTCGGTGCAGTTCTGGAGATCCTGAATGCATAAGGGTGTGTGACGGAGCAGTTACATAGATAGGTAAATATAGATTCCCTGTCCGGATAAGGCGATAATGGAACGCCTGTCCGGGCAGGGAATTTTTGCGCATTGGATAAAGGATAAGGATTGCCGGTGATGTGTGGGAAAACGTTGATTTTGTGCGAAATTTTGTGTGGAAAAATAAGAACTTGAAAAAATGCGGGAAGTGTGCTACAATATTCTCTGGAAAGAGAGTGTGAATGAAAAATGAAAAAAAGTACAACTTTCCGCTGGATTTTCTATGCCGGCGGGCTTCTGATCCTGGCGATGGGGATCGTTCTGAATACCAAATCAGGTCTTGGCGTTTCGCCGATCATTTCTGTGGCTTACAGTATTTCTACTATATGGAACCTGAACTTTGGAAATACGACATTCGGGCTGTACACGGTGTTTGTTATCATCGAACTGCTCTTACATACCTGCCATAATTACCGACAGCGGAGAGAAGAAAATCATGCGCTGGATGCGTCAACGAAGAAATCATTGCCGCTGATTCTGGGTATGGACCTTTTACAGCTGCCATTAAGTCTGGTATTTACCCGTTTTATGAATCTGTTTTCTTCCTGGATCCCGGCACCGGAACAGGTGGGGATGCGATTTGTTGTACTACTTTGCGGTATCATCCTGACGGGAATCGGAGCGGTAATGTCCTTAAATATGCGAATCGTGCCAAATCCGGGAGACGGAATCGTACAGGCAATCGCAGATACGATCCGAAAACCGGTTGGATTTACAAAAAACTGCTTTGATCTGTGCAATATCTGTATCACGATCACGGTGAGCCTCATGTTTGCTCACAAACTGATCGGCGTGGGAATCGGAACGGTGGTTGCGGTTCTTGGTGTGGGACGTGTGATCGCGCTGTTTAATAAGATGTGTATGAAGAAGATGGTGACACTGGCTGGGGTGGAATATTAATTTAGCAGAGCGTGGTGGAAAATCGATGGTTTGGTAACCCCTTTTGTTATGAACAATGTTTTTTATGGATAAGATAAAAAAGAGTTTCTGTCTAATAAACGGAGCAGTTTGTTTATTAGACAAAAACTCTTTTATTTTTATGTGTACAACGAGCAAATGTCAAGATTTGCATGAGAACCTGATGACTATAGCAATATCAGGTTTTCGCATAGAAGATATATGCTGTTTTATTACATATAGAATGATAATAATGAATCAATCTAAGAAATCGGTTTGGCTCATCCGCGGACGATACGGATCAGGTTTTTATCAAGCATCAGCGTCCGGTTCCAAGGATTGATGATCACTCCTTCGATTTCTTCTACCGAAAGGGCGGAGAGAAATAATTTTTCGATATCTGTGAGAAAGGTAGACATCACACTGCCGCCGCCTTTTAGTTCCTCGCCAAAACTGGTAAAGGCTGCCCACCATTTTTTACCGTCATCGGTCTGGATCGCCTGAAGGCGCATCTGGTTGTCGCCAACCGGTGGTTCGACTGCAACGATCAGCTGTCCGTGAGCAAGCATCCGTCTGCGGAGTACGGTGAGCGCGTGGGCAAGCATTTCCTGGGACGGCTGCTGCTGCAATGCCAGAATTGCCTGTTCGATCTGTTCGTTATCCTGTAAACCTTCGTCTGTATGTGAAGTTTTGTTATCTGTCATAGTGGATTTCCTCATCTTTCTGAAACATAATAAAAACAGTATAGCACAAAAAGTTACGGTTCGAAAAGACGGAAATAAGAAGAACTGTCAAGGAGTAAAACTTTTTTTATTTTTGTCGGAAATGAATAGACAGTTTGCCAGCTGAGAATCATTTTAGTTGTAAAAACAAATACAATTAGGAGGATTCTTATTATGGCATTGAACAAGGTAGAGATCTGCGGCGTGAATACATCCAGGCTTCCGGTACTGACCAATGAGGAAAAAGAATTGCTCTTTGAAAAGATAAAAAAAGGGGACAAAGAGGCAAGAGAACTGTACATCAAAGGAAATCTCAGACTGGTGTTAAGCGTGATCAAGAGATTTTCCGGAAGCAATGAAAATGCGGATGATCTGTTTCAGATCGGCTGCATCGGGCTGATGAAGGCGATTGATAACTTTGATACGACTTTGCAGGTGAAATTTTCCACGTATGCGGTACCTATGA
>ENA-OOZN01001747-OOZN01001747.1-human-gut-metagenome-genome-assembly--contig:-NODE-1747-length-13237-cov-1.418525_pt1 | contig 13237 bp, 7 predicted proteins | sample MGYA00241187_ERZ501397 | MGnify/ENA primary metagenome ERZ501397 (study PRJEB25962, sample SAMEA2042921) | human gut metagenome | biome: human gut; feature: human-associated habitat; material: faeces... | reverse complement strand
CCGCAAACCGTCCGTCACCTATTACACGCTGCACTTTGAAACCAATGGCGGCAGTGCTATAACCGACATGCGGGAAGAAAACAACACCCGAATCAGCCTGACAAAATACGTTCCGACTCGGCATGGGCATACCTTTATCGGCTGGTACAGCGACCAAAGCCTGACAAATCAGATTTCCGAGGTTTCTCTGACGAAAAATATGACCGTATACGCAGGCTGGCGCGCGGATGAAAATCCGGACATAGTCGTAAACCCCTTTACTGATGTTTCTGAAAAGGACTGGTTCTACAACGATGCAATGTTCGTTTACAAAAATGGTCTGATGCTCGGCACGAGCAAGACCCTGTTCAGTCCGCACGGGACAGTGACACGCGGCATGATGGCAACCATTCTCTGGCGCATGGAGGGCAGTCTCGCGCCGAAGGGCGAAAACAGCTTTACCGATGTGGAAGCCGGAAGGTGGTACGCCGACGCAATCACATGGACGACAGAGAATGGCATCTTTGCAGGCTACAGCAAGGACAAATTCGGCCCGGACGATCCCATCACCCGCGAACAGCTTACCGCCATCTTCTACCGCTACGCGGACTACAAGGGCTACAAGCTGACCGTCACGGAAAATCTTGACAAGTTTGAGGACGCGGACAAGATTACGGATTACGCAAAAATGGTAATGCAATGGGCAGTCGGCAACGGATTGATAAAGGGAAAATCCGAAAATCTGCTTGATCCACAGGGTACCGCGACCCGCGCGGAGATTTCCGCCATGCTTCACCGCTTCATTGAAAAGGCTAAACCGATGCAGGCGGACTGATAGGCCGAAAATTATCGAAAAGGAAACAGACTCACCTTTAAGGGTGTGGGCTATTTGCCCGCACCCCTTTTCGGTTATGTAATAACCAAATAAAAACGACCAACTTTTTACGGTTGCTCGCCTTTAGATTGCATTATTCACTTATTGCTGATATTCCGATTGGTTTGATTATTTAATTCGTCTTGCTGCCACAAGAAATCGTCCGTTATCAGTATGATAACTACATGTTGAAAGGATTAAGATCTGTTCCCCATAAACAGGATGAATTTCTGTATCATAAATAGAGTTAGCAATCAGCCAATCTTCAAATTTCTTATAATCAGCTTCCGAAAGTTCCCCGGCATAATTATAATAGCGTAAACCTTCTTCATCGGTATGCAGAATACTTGTCTTTACCGCTGCAAATACTTCATATTCCCGATATTCGTATAGTGTGTTAAAAGAGAATGTTCTGTTCGCTTTCCAAAAATCTATATCTGCATAATGGTCAAGCGTACCGAGCATAGTATCATTCTTCATATTGTGTCCATAGATAATGAAGCAATCGCTGTCTATATTACCATTTTCCCCAATAAAAGGGGTTCCGCAATGAGAGTCGGTATTATCAAATGCACGGTGAAGATAATATTCCGGGTCATTCGGTGTGAACATAACAGGATAATCTATATTTGTATTTGGGATTCTTAACCAACCCACAAAGTCTCGGTTCATTTCATAAATATCTTCGTATTGTTGCAATGGCTGTTCTCGATCTTCTGCAGCTGCTTGTTTGTACATATTGTCGTTAGTTTTATTTAGCAAAAAGTCTTGCTCTGTTTCTGATACGAGGGTAGCTAAACTTAAAAAAGCATTCTGTTCATGCCTTACCTTTAAAATCTGAGTTGCAAGCATAACAAATGAAAAGATGAATAATAGGAACAATACGATTTTCGTAATAGATAAAATATGATTCCGATGCTTTATTTTATGAACATTATATCGCATACTTTTTTCTCCCTTAACAGTAAAAGGGGATGAAGTTGCTCCGCAACTCCACCCCCCTGACTTTAACAAGAATATATATTGGCAGTGTTTGTCTTTACAGGTTTCATCGAATTACTTATGTTAAATCATTAAACAGAGCATCTGTATTTTTGTTACTTTGAGTTTATGCAATCGTCCTTCTTTTTTCGGTTTACCATTTGATTCTATCTTATTCATGCTTTTGTTTCCGCGTAGGATTACCTGTATAGCAGTGTTTTTTTCCACAAATACAAACACCCATAAATGCTATAAACGAGAGAATCATAAGACCAAACCATAAGCCGACAGTGCTTTCGTCACCGGTTTGAGGTACTGCATCTACCGGTTTTGTCGTAGGCTGCTTATTCGGCGTTGTCGAAGTGGTAGGATTATCCGGTGTATTAGGTGTATTAGGAGTATCAGATGTTGTTGGAGTGTTCGGTTTATCCGGTGTGTTCGGTTTATCCGGTGTGTTTGGTTTATCCGGTGTCTTCGGGTTATCCGGTGTCACCGGTGTGACATCTTTGTTATTGGTAAAGGCTGCCACAGCCGTTTTCCCACTACGGATGCTCCCATTGTCTCCAACTGCACTCACTGTATATCCTTCATTATCACTTTCTGTTACCGAATAGCGAATCCCCTCAGGCAATCTCTTTGCTGTGCTGCTTTCGCCATGCTTCAGCTTAATGACAGCAACGCCTTTATCAAAGCACATATCTCCGTATTGACCACTCACAGCGCGATCTAATTTAACAGTAAATGTAAATTCATGGTTCACATCTCCTGCATCACCAGTCACTGTTTTTGAAACAGTCAGGTTTCCGTAATTGTCATGATGTGAGCCGCCTCCGCCATTACTACTTTCATAAGTATTGGTGAACGCCACCGAGGCAGCGGCAGGCTGCTGTGCATCTGCTTTAAAAATCAGCTTAAAGCCAAAGTCATAAGCTCGGAATTGATTCCAGGCATTCGGAACCTCGATATAGCCTTTGACGTTATCCAGCGTAATGCTGCTGCCGTTTGCAATTTCTGCTCCGTTATTCATTGCTTTCAACACATTGGCGGTCGCCGCATCGGTGCGATCCATATAATCTTTGATGCCGCCAACTCCGTCATTGGATGTGGCGCTGTTATCAATAGCCGTGGACACCGTGCGGTCATTGCTATCCAGAGAGAATCGGATGCAGCGACTGTACAGGTAGTCATACGCCATTTTCAGAACTTCGGGGTCATTCTCCATGAGGAAGAAATCCGGCTTATAATCATAGCCATCCTCATCGGATACCTTTCCGAAGCCCCATGCCTTGAAATAATTCAAGGTATCATTGCCCAAATCACTGGAGGGGATATACCGATTCGTCATAGGCGCAACGATGGAATAATAGGTCGTGATTGCGCTTTGTCCCTTATACTTGCTTTCCTGCAAGGAGGGAGAGCCCTTGCCGCCTGTACCCAGCACATTATATTTCTGTGCTATCGTCAGATCATTCAACGAGTTCACGCCGTAGAATGCGCAAATGAAGTCAGCATAGGTGCGGTTAGCGTCAGCCTCCAAGTTAATCTCGTTGCCCTCCCAGTTCTTGAAGGTAAACGCCTTTTTGATAAGTTCCGGGAGCGCATTCATCTGCTTGAGCGTGATGTAGCCGGCGGTACTCACCGAAGTCTTGTCTGTCAGATTTTCAGTTTTGCCGGGATTGCTGTCAAAGTAGGAAACGACAGCTGGGTTAATGCAGCGGAGGGGCGATATGGCAAGACGGATATTGTTTCCGTCGAAGCCCTTTACATCCAGCGAACCGGCGGTCTCTGTCTGTCCAGCCACGAAGGGATATACCTGCTGCCATACATCGCCCCAGCCGAATCCGAGCTGATTCTCCATGGAAGGTGTATCCGACGGAGTATAGGTCTGTCCCACCGGAATCCAGTTGACCGTATCAAACTTATAATCCTGATAACGAATCGCCGTTCCTGTCTCATTGACAAACTTCACTTTGAAATTGCAGGGCGACCAGTTCAAGTACTTCTGCATCTGTGCTTCCATGTACTCAGCCAGCAGATCACAGTCGACAGTGATCTTGCCATCTGCGTCGATCTGATCGGATGTGATCGTATAGGTAAAAAAACCATCCGCATCCTGAACCGGCATGCCGTCTTTTTTGCTCCATCCTCCCGCAGCGGCGGCAGCACCCGTTACAGTCACCGTTGCAGAGAGGCCATTCTGCACTTCACCGTTATTTACAGAGAAAGAGGTAGACTTATAGTTTGCCTGTGTCGGGGAGGTTTCCGTTACGGTATACTCGCCCGGCTCTAAACCGGTTAGCACGGCACTCTGTCCGGCCTTGATGCTGATTTTACCGTCTGCCGAAATCGTCTGCACTGTGCCGCCATCCACGCTGTACTGGCCGACAGCAGCAGTCTTGTCCTTGGTGACGGTGAACTCAAACAGGGTATCCGCATCGGGCGTTCCTGTGCCGGCAACCTCTTTGCTGATGGTCAGGGAACCGGTGCTGCCCGCAGGATCACCCGCGAACACATTTTGATACAGCAGCTTATCGCCACCGTATACATCTTCAATCCTTTTACCATCTACTTTTGTTTCGATGCCATTATGCGTATGAGTAATTGTAGTAGTGCAATCCGGGCTTTCCACTTCATTTACAATATATCTGCTTTCCATAGAGATATCCTTGGAAAACGCATCATAAATATCTTTAATATGAAATCCACCGCCTGTATAATCGTCAAAATCCTTGGGCAGTCCCCATGTTTTGAAAACAGCATACTGATCTGCTCTCATGGAAAAACAGCCTTCCGCATCTGTTTTCAGCGTGCCGTCATCCATTCTGTCGCCTGTTTTGGCATCGTACAGTTCATAAGGGTAATTGCTTAACTTCTGATATAAATCATCTGTTTTTTTGTAGCCATCAAATCTACCTTCATCATTGTGTTTTTCGACAAATGACGGAACAAGTTCTGTGACCTGAAATTCATATTCCGCATTTTGGGGTTCATTGCCTTCAACTGCTTTTTCAATGCGGATTTCTTTATTCATGGGCATAAACGTGAATTCCAAGAATGCTCCCCACTCGCCCTGTCCCGTAAGAGACTTGTCTGTAACGCAAAAGTCATCTGTATCCAGTGTATGATTTTCATTATAATAGTACGCATAACCGCCGAGCGTGTCTACGCTATAGGACAGAAGCGTGATGCGGTAATCATAGCCAAACGGAATGTAAATATCGAATTCTCCATACGGAGAGCCATCCTCCGCATCCTCATCATAAATGCTCAGCGGAATGGAAACCACACCATCCTCATGCATGACATTATAGAGACTATAGGGATCATTGCTACCATAATTATTAAAATAAGTCGTGGGCAGGCGTGAAATATTCCCGTCTGCATCTCTTAGCTCAATTAAAAAATTAACATATCCTTTCGCATTATCAGGAAATCCCTCGCCGGGATTCGCCATCTGCTTGCGGATGGTATCTGCCATCCAGATCTCAATATCAAGATAGTTGCTTAAATCCCATTCAAAGGAGAACGATGCAATCGCAGGGTCATCTTCCGCTGTTCCATTGTATTCTGTAATGGTTTTACCACTCATTGGGCGACAGGTAAACTGATCTCCATTGTACTTATTCCCGTTTTCATCATTCCACACTTCTTGTGTATAGTAACAATCCGAGATATCATAAGAAACGGAATAGGTTTTTTCCTTATCTAAAATGAATACAGCAACTTTACCGCTGTTTGCAGCCATTTTGAAAGTATCAGATACAGTAGCCCTTTCAATCGTATTATCTTCTTGAGAAATCAGATAGTAAGTTTGGTCCCTGCCAACAGGAGTATCATCGATGGATACATCAAATGTAAGTTCATGCTCTTTGATGTGCTCCTCCGCCTGATAGATATTCAGCGATGCCAAGTGCTCACTCTGCACCGCATCCACATCTATCATAAGAAAAGTCTGCGTATCGGGATCAAAGGAAATACTATCGTCCTGGGTTAGAATTGCTTTAATATCGGCATAATCTTGATCGGAAGAAAATGTCGTAGCATCTTCCTCTCCGCAGATAAGCTCTCCGCCCTGGGCGTAGCAGTCCTCACTGTGGGTATGGCCTTCATTTTCTTTCAACCCACAGATATACTCACCACCTGGACAGACGCAGTCTGCCGTATGGGCATGACCTTCCTGTTCATTCAGAGAACATACCAGTTTTCTTTTTTGAGCATTTGAAGGTGTTGCCACTTCTTCATCTTCAGAATCTTCATCCTCAATGTAGTCATAGCAACTTTCATCATGTGTATGCCATTCTGTTTCTTCTAAACCGCAAATATACTCACCGCCTGGACAGACACAATCTTCTGTATGGGTATGTCCTTCTGACTCCGGAATCGTACAAAGCAAATCCCCTGCTTTCACATAGCAATCCGCTGCATGTACATGGTCTTCGGCGGATGCTGTTATCGGCAATGTACCGATAAGCATAGCGAATACTATAAATAGCGCAAGCCATCGATGCCTGCATTTCGTTTTCATAATTCTCCCCCTTTTGTTATTCGAATTGAAAAGCATGTATCTTGCTGTATGTTGTTTACGCCATATTATCATCTCCCATTCCGATACTGCATATAACGCTTTATAAGTTGCCAAAATGTGTAACTTTTTTGTAATAAGGTTTTTTCCTTTTAAAACACAGCGTTGCTTATTGAAGAAGGCTGACTTATATGATAAAATTTAATGGGATTTCGTAAGCAGAGCATTTACAAAAAAGTACACTTTCTTGCAAAAATCCTCTTTCACAAAAAATTAGTTTTTTCGTAAATATCTGCTTTATATCGAAATGTTGTAATAGGCATATTGCATTCTTCTGCCGCTCTTGTACCTGTAATTTTCCCATTTTTCCATCTTTGATAGACTGCATGAAAATTTTCCGGTAACGGTTTAGGAGGTCGTCCGAATTTTACGCCTCTGGCTTTTGCTGCTGCTATTCCTTCTGCCTGCCTCTGGCGAATATTTGACCTTTCATTTCCGCTACAAAGGAAAGCACCTGCAATACAATATCACTTAGAAATGTTCCCATTAAGTCCTTTCCTCTCCGTGTATCCAACAACGGCATATCTAAAACAATAATATCTATCCTTTTTTCCTTTGTAAGATATCTCCATTGCTTTATAATCTCCTCATAATTTCTCCCAAGGCGGTCTATGCTTTTTATGTATAATAAATCATCCTTTTTCATTCTTCTTACCAACCTTTTATACTGCTTTCGTTTAAAATCCTTTCCTGATTGCTTATCCATATAAATTTTTTTCAGAAACTCCAACCTCTCGCATAGCAATTATTTGCCTGTCCTCATTTTGATCTTTAGCACTTACACGCACATATCCATATACCATTTCTGTTAATCTCCTGCTTCTTCATGAAATTCGAGAACAAAAAAACGCTGTCTTAAATCCAGCGTATCATAAAAACCAATGTCCATATTTTTTATCATATAATAATCACTCACTTTTTGACAAACGATTTCTTTCCTCCTTTCATTCTATAACCTTTTTATCAAAAAAGCGGTACTCAGACCATTCTAAGTACCACTTCATATTATCAAAACTATATCATTCCATTTCACACTGATAATGGGTATAAGGACACCCAATATGCTTCAAATCCTTCTGGATCATTTCCGCAATATGATGAAACATATCCTTGGTTGCTGCAATCGCCGCAGGCTCCAGTTTATACACGACACTGTCATATACAAAATCAATATAGGCATACCCAATATTAGCCTTACTCTGGAACTCATTTCTGATTTTATTGATTTCATCGCTCCATTTTCTCAGAAGCTCACGAACCGCATGCGGCATTTCACTGCCTTCGGAAATAATATTGTTCGGTCTGATTCATTCATCCCATTTCACCCAAATTTCCTGATTCCTGCCATCATTGCTTTTCAGCATATATAACTTGCAATCGTTTTCTTTTCCAAAATGTGTATCCATAGCACCCTCACCGATTCTATATTCTTTCATATATTATATTCCTTAAAAAACAATCTGAAATTTTTATTCGGATATATAATAATTATATAAAATTATCCTTTATAAGACTATATCCCTTACTAGCTATTACAGTTTCTATGCATTTTTTCACCCTTATAAAGACATTCTCGTCTAAGCATTTAATTGTCATATTAGCCCGAAGCATATCAATCATAAAATAGATATCATAATTGAACTTACCCTGCATGACCCTATTCTCATTCAATAAACAAAGCAGCTCTGTTTCATCCCATCCTCCGTAAGTATTTATTTGCTGTTGAAGCATTTCTTTTATATCTGTTAAGGATATCTGTAGAGTATATCCATCAACTATATGCAGCACACGTTTTCCTTTTGTTAGAATGTCCATAATTTCAACAAATACATTCATTACATTAATATCAAAACTCGATTCTTCCATTTCAAAAACTGATAGTGTATAGGGATAATTCTTTATTTCTTCCTCAAAACTATAATTAAAAAAGTCCCCATCTATCCAAATAAAACCAATTTCTTTTTTGCATTTATGATTCTTTTTTTTTAAAGCCATATCTATTGCCTCTCTCTGAACCTTTATTCTAATTCTGATATATCTATAACATATTCTGCTAAATCACCACTATAGCTACCGATTATTCCTAAAACCGTAGCTCCTATTAATCCTCCTGCAATCCCACCTGCAGCTGTACCTAAGCCTGGTAAGGCAGCTGTACCAACAGAAGCCCCTAACATAGCTCCATATTTTGCTCCTATTGCTGAACCCGTCCAACTTCCTATGATTCTGATAATTTCTATACTCGTAGTTTTGCCTAATTTACGATCAGCATCCTTTAAATCTGATTCTATCGCTTTCCCTAAAGAGATTGTATCAGCTATAATGCCCGTTATCAACAAAGTTTTACCAGAAACTTTAATAACTTTTGCTGTTTGATCAAAGGACTTTAACGCATCATATGCTTTATTTGAAATACCAAAATGATCCCATTTGCCTGCATTTATAATTTGCCTTTTAGTAAAGCTATCCAGTGTACCAACATTAAGATGCGGAAAATCTCTATTTTTTCCATAAGGATGTCTATCTAACCTCAAAACAGGTTTACTTTCCTCTCTAAAAAGAAGTTGTAAATACTTTTCTCCATTTTTTGTAATCTTATAATCTTGTCTAATACCCGTTAAATCTGTTTGGAGAGGATCAATCCATATTGTTGACCATGTTAATGATTTAAAAGATGCTCTCGTAAAATATTCAATAAATTGCTCCAAAGCTGAGCATGTACGTCTTCCAAAAACACCATCTTCCTTCAATAAACTTCCACTTCCTCGAAAACCAAGTTTATTTAAATTTCTTTGTAATTGTAAAACATCTCTCTGATTTCCTCCTACAAACCACATTAAAACGTCAACTTTTCCTCTTAATCCATAGCATGACATACCAACCTTTTCAATCTGGGCAATTGCCGTTTTCATGCGTTCACCATTTGAGTCTAATATATAATCTCTATTTCTAATCCCTTTATCAATATCATCTTCCATTTCTTTACATACTCGTTCAAATCTCTTGCCAAGAATCTCTGAAAATTTCTTTGAATATCCATACGAATTAGAGCTTATAGTAGAATTGCCAAATGCTTCACTTAAAATATTGCTGTTGTAACTCCTACTACATATTTCTTTTCCATTCCGCCCAGTATATCTTCTGGGATTAGCATCATATTCACATTTAAATAAAACATCAAACAAAAAATTATCACCTTTTCCTTGTTCAATATCTAACAAATATGCAAGCTTTTCAGCGTTTCCATTTGCCGCTCTAATTACACTGCTTGAAATAGCTTTTTCCAATAGCCTAATCTTCTCAGAACTCGATACACCAGAATAACTGCCTCTTATTACCTTTCTCGCAGTCTTCTCGATCTCATTCTTTTTATATCCTGATTTAAGCCTTGTTTCTGATGCGGATAAACTTAAAATAGATTTTGCTCTATCTGCATCAGAGCAAGATCGTGCCCACATTTTGCAAACTTCATTTAATCCTTCTACGATATTGATTGTCTCCTCTCGATCTCGCTCATCAAGAAAACTCATAATCTTTGCATTATTTCTAACATCACTATATACTTCGGAAATTATCGAAGAAAGTTTATCACAAAAATTTTTAATGCCATTATAATAATCATAGCCCACAGAAAAATTAATAACCTCTGATAAGCCAAAAGCTTTATTTATTCTCTCGAAGTAACCTCTTTCTCCAACCGTATAACCACAATTACCAATTAATTCTGTACTCATTTTAACTCCTTTCTATAATATGACTTTATTTTATATTTAAAAAATACATTTTTCTTAGTCTCACAAACTCTCAAAAAAATATCAATATTAAATAAAAAAGAGGCACTCAGAATCCACTTCCAAGTGCCTCATCATTTATCCTACAGCTGATATATTCTCATGCAGTCGGTATTCTATCAATATCCTGTTTTCGGCAGTTTCCCTCTGCTTACCACAGGTGCGTAAATCTTCGTTGTAAAGGAATCTTCTGCCTTTACTTTCTGCATTTCATACATACCGCCTACCTCTACTCTATTCGTAAACTGATAGCCGTTCGGCAGATTCTGATATGTTTTACAATAGATAAAAGGACGTTCTACCTCGCAGAAGCCAACATCCACCGTACCAAATTCGTATTTAATATCAGTGATATATTCCCCTGCCATCAGTCCCTTTGTGCAATCGATTTCATAGACCTTATTGGTAAACAGATTATCCCGCAATACCTTAAAGCTGCCTGTTTTATTCGTCTTATAATAGATGGTATAGTTCAGGTTCTGATTGAATGTACCGGTAAACAGCCTTGTAATATATGCCGCATCCGCAGGCAGGCTCTCGTGCAGATAGAAGTTCTCCAAAGGCACCAGAGATTTATTCTGGATATGATAGAGATCATATCTGATTACACTTCCGCCCATTGTCTCCTGATAACCGCTTTTTTCCACATGCGTCTGCAAGGTCGTGCTTTTATTTTCCCTTTCAATCTCTACGATTTCTCCATCCTTCTTGATTTCAAAAGAAATCGTTTCATCACTCAAAAGGAAATACAGCGGACTGGTTGTTTCCTTCATGGTATACTTGCCATATCTCAGCCAATCAGATTCCGCAAAGCCTTTGCTGTCTGTTCTCAGAACAGTAACCTTTTCCCCGTCAGAATCATAAACCGTAAATCTTGCATCCTTTAAGCCATCCCCTTTTAAATGACCAGTGATAGCATTATTATCCGCAGCAGTTTTATGAATCTGTACTTTTCCTTGAATCGGCTTATTTTCCAGCTCTACATAGGTTATCTTTCCCCATTTTGTTTTTACTGTCTGTAGGCCTTTTGTCACGATATAACCTTCATTTTCCGTTTCTTCGATATAGTAGGTAGCATCACCAAGGAACATCTTATCCAGATGAATTTCCCCATTACTGTCGGTGATATATGTGCCGATGGATTCCTTATTCTTATCGAAGAGCTCAAACTTCACGCCGGAAATGGGTTTTCCCGTTTCCGCATCCGTTTTTTCAATCCGGATCGATGCCAGAGGATAGTTCTCCCATTCAATGAGTTGGTCATCGCCCCAATCCAACGCAACTTTTCTTACATTGGTATCCAGTGCATAGCCTTTCAATGTATTGGTTTCTCTAATAAGATAGGTGCCTGCGGGGAACTTATATTCCAGATTGATTTCGCCCTGTCTATTGGTGTAATGCTTCCCATAGGTCTTGCCGTCCTCACGTACAATCGTGAACTCTACATTTTCCATTGGCTCACCGGTTACGCTGTCTGTTTTTGCAATATGCAGTGTTGCATTCTTATCATTCTCAAACTTAACCATCGTAGGTATGCTGCTCTTTACCTGCACATTTTTACTCATTGCGGTATCAATGCAATAGCCTTCGGGTGCCGCAATTTCCTTTACCACATACCAATCCGGTTTCAGATCCGGAATTGTGATTCTACCGTCTGCGGCGGTAATATAATTACCAATATATGCACCGTCAATCTTTCTTACCTCAAACTTTGCACCCTCCAGCGGCTTCTGCGTTTTTCTGTCTACCTTCTCAATGATAAGGCTATTATACGGCTGATTAAAAAACTCCAGAGAATAAACTCTGCCTTTTTCGATATAAATCGTTTTTGCAGTATTGTCAAGAAGATATCCGTCCTTTGCCTTTACCTCCTGCACGATATATCCACCAATCAGCTGCGGAATATAAATACTGCCTGTTTCATCCGTACAGTATTCCCCATTGGACTCACCGACAACTGCCCCTTTCATATCTGTTACCTTAAAAATCACATCACTCAATGGTTCTTTTGTAACAGCGTCCATTTTTTTAATCAGCAGACCACCCAATGGTGCATTGGTAAACTCCACCGTTACTACAGAATTATCATCCTTTAGGGTTACTGTTTTCAGCGTATCATCTAAAATATGGTCGCTATCGGAAGATACCTCCGCCACGGAATACACACCTGGCTTTAGTCCCGCTACGGTAATTGTGCCGTTTTTCGACGTTGTATAAGTCCCGATTACAGTACCTTCTGTTCCTGTAGCACCGCTTAAATATCTGATCTCAAACCGAATGCCTGTCAGGGCAGCTCCCGTTTCTCGATCCACCTTTTTAATGATAATCGCAGATTGCGGACTATTCTCAAAGGTAATCTCCTTATCCTCCCCGGCCTTTAAGAATACCTCCAGTGCTTCTGCCTTCCGCTCATAGCCTGCTGGTGCTTGCTTTTCAAGGATACGATACCAGCCTGTATCCGTGTGTGATACCTGAAACTGTCCATTGGCATCAGATGTATATTCCCCAACCTTGACGGTTTCTCCGCCGGAAGATCCATTTACCGCACGATAAACCTCAAATCTTGCATTTTTCAGCGGTTCTTTTGTGATAGAGTCAATTTTGTTAACTGTCAAAGTTGCTTTTTCCGTATTTTCGAAGACCGCTTTAAAATCCTCATCCACAACAAGATTTACAAGACGTGCCTCCTGCCCGCTTTCATAGCTATTCGGTGCTTTCACTTCGCATACCTTATATGCCCCAGGCTTTAAATCCTTTAATAAAATCTCGCCCTTATCATCTGTTGTAAAAGGACTGCCTGTCACAAAGCCCTTGTCCGGATTTTCTAATTTTTCAACCGTAAACATTGCTCCTGCCAAGGCTTTTCCGGTCCGGCTATCTCGTTTTACAATTGTCAGGTCAGGTGCTCTATGATTTACAACCTGTACCTTCGTCAGCTTCTGTGCCCCCTCCTCTACGGTAACATCATAGACTCTGTCATTCGGCAAATACCCATTCGCAGGCCGAAGCTCCTGAATCTGATAGTGTCCG
>ENA-OOZN01001740-OOZN01001740.1-human-gut-metagenome-genome-assembly--contig:-NODE-1740-length-13266-cov-6.586254_pt1 | contig 13266 bp, 14 predicted proteins | sample MGYA00241187_ERZ501397 | MGnify/ENA primary metagenome ERZ501397 (study PRJEB25962, sample SAMEA2042921) | human gut metagenome | biome: human gut; feature: human-associated habitat; material: faeces... | reverse complement strand
CCCGCCACGGCGGCGGTGCTTTCTCTGGCAAGGACCCCAGCAAGGTGGACCGCAGCGCCGCTTACGCGACCCGCTGGGTGGCCAAGAACATCGTGGCTGCCGGTCTGGCCAGCAAGTGCGAGGTGCAGGTGGCTTATGCCATCGGCGTGGCAAAGCCCGTTTCCATCATGGTGGACACCTTCGGCACCGGCAAGGCGGCAGACGACAAGATCGAGCAGGCTGTGGAGAAGGTCTTTGACCTGACCCCCGCCGCCATCATCCGCGACCTCGGTCTGCGCAAGCCCATCTACCGCAAGCTGGCTGCTTACGGCCACATGGGCCGCGAGGATCTGGGTGTGAAGTGGGAGAACACCGACCGCGTGGAGGAGCTGAAGGCTGCCGTCGCGGCACTGTAAGACCGAAACTCCGCAAGCAAGGGCTGCTGCACAAAGGTGCGGCGGCCCTTTTTGCTGTGCCGGGGGGTCGGTTTGTCAGAAAAAATCGTACTTTTTGTAAAAAACTCACAGAGTCCAACGGATTTTGGAAGAACAGATGTGCAAGGCGCAGAAAATCCGCTGACGGGCGAAGTTTTGGGTGTCGAAACGGGAATTTTGTGATAGAATAAAGACGATATGGACTTCAAGTGGTCTGATCGTTCGGTTTGGTACAGGAACATGAAGGAGTGTAAATATGTCCAACGAAATTAATCCGATGGCATTTTTTCAGGAGCCCAGTGTTGCAGATCTGCGTCTGCTGGCCTGCCCCGGTGCGGAAGAGCTGACCGCCCTCATCGACAAGCATCTTGTCGAGTGGGCCAAGTCTGCCGGTGTGGAAAAAGAGAGCTTCATCATCCCCTGCGAGTGCCCCCGCTTCCAGAGCGGTGACGCCAAGGGTCTGGTCAAGGAATCCGTCCGCGGCGATGATATCTTCATCGTGATCGATCCGGGGAACTACAGTGTGACCTACAACCTGTTCGGCTATGAGAATCACCTCTCTCCCGATGACCACTTCGCCAACCTCAAGCGCCTGATCCAAGCGGTCGCCGGTAAGGCACACCGCGTGTCGGTCATCATGCCCAGCCTGTACGGCGGCCGTCAGCACCGCCGCGTCGTCCGCGAGAGTCTGGACTGCGCTGTGGCTCTGCAGGAGCTGCAGTCCATGGGCGTCAGGAACATCATCACCTTCGACGCACACGACCCCCGCGTCCAGAACGCTGTGCCGCTGCTCAGCTTCGACAACGCCATGCCGACCTATCAGGTCCTGAAGAGTCTGCTGAAGAAGAACCCGGAGATCAGCTTCGACAAGGAAAAGTTCATCGTGGTCAGCCCCGACGAGGGCGCTATGAGCCGCAACATGTATTTTTCCAGCGTGCTGGGCTGCAATCTGGGCATGTTCTACAAGCGCCGCGATTACACCCGCGTCGTCAACGGCCGCAACCCCATCGTTGCCCATGAGTATCTGGGCGAATCCGTGGAGGACAAGACCGTCTTCATCGCCGACGACATCATCGCTTCCGGCGAGAGTATGCTGGAGGTTGCCGGCAACCTGAAGAAGCGCGGCGCCAAGCGCATCATCGCCAACGCCACCTTCCCGCTGTTCACCAGCGGCCTCGCAAAGTTCGATCAGGCCGTTGCCGACGGGATGCTGGACTACGTGGTGGGTACCAACCTGACCTACCGTATGCCCGACCTGCTGACCCGCGACTGGTACGTGGACGTCGATGTCTCCAAGTATGCGGCGTACTTCGTCGTTGCTCTGAACCATGACATGTCCGTTTCCAGCATCATCGACCCCATCCAGAAGATCGAGGCTCTGCTGGCAAAGCGCAGCTAAAAGAGAGCTTATCACAAAAAATGCCTGTTGCATTGCAACAGGCATTTTTTGCTGTATCAACGATAAAATTTACAGCGTCCCATCCTTCAGGCAGCGGACGAGGGCGGGGACTTCATAGACGAGCATGAGGACCCAGCCGACGGCGTAGCTGTAAGGGAGGGCCTCGATGTCCATCTTCAGCACCAGCACAAAGACGGCGGCAGCGGCGACGCGGCCCGCCATGTTGAGCATGCTGCTGTTGAGGGTGATCTTCAGATCGCCCAGACCCCGGAAGCCGCCCTGAATGCCGTTGGTGAGGGCGGGCATCAGGTAGAACAGGGAAACGAGCCTCAGGAAGCGGACGCCCAGCTCCACGACGCCGGGGTCATCCACGAAGAGGCGGATGATGGGCTCCGCGCCGAAGAAGCAGAGGACCGCGATGCAGACGGCGTAAATGGCTTCGATCTTCAGACCACAGAAAAAGCCCGCCCGCACCCGATCCTTTTTGCCCGCGCCGCGGTTCTGGGCCATCAGGGTGGTGGTGGCGTGGCCGATGTTCTGCTGGGGGGTGTAGGCAAAGTCGTCGATGCGGCTGGACGCGGCAAAGGCGGCCATGGCGTTGACGCCCATGGTGTTGACGATGGCTTGGACGGCTATCTTGCCCAGTTGGACGGTGGCTTGCTGCATGGCGCTGGTCCAGCCGTAGCTGACGGTCTTTTTCAGCAGAGAGCTGTCAAAAATGAGCCAGCGGCGGCCCAATTGCAGCACCGGGATCTTGAACCGGATGTAGATGAGGCAGAGCACGCAGCACACGGCCTCACTGAGGACGGTGGAGAGGGCGCAGCCCTCCGACCCCCAGTTGAGGACTTCCACGAAGAAGAGGTCTCCGCCGATGTTCAGCACCGAACTGACCATCAGGAAGTAGAGGGCGCTCTTGCTGTCGCCCAGTGCCCGCATGGTGGCGGCGAGGAAATTATAGAAGAAGGTGAAGATGAGCCCGGCGAAGACGATGCGGAGGTAATTGACCGCGATGGGGAGGATCTCTTCCGGGACTTGGAGGAGCCGGAGCAGCGGGTTTGCCAGCAGGATGCACGCCAGCGAGAAGGCCAGCGAAAAGACCGTGCCCGCGATGGCGGTGGTGGAGACTTGGCGCTCCACCAGCTTGTTGTCACCTGCGCCGAAGGCGGTACTGACGAGGATGCCCGCACCGAGGCACATGCCGTTGATGAAGAGGATGGCCAGCGTCATCAGCGGGTTGGAGGTGCCGACGGCGGCAAGGGCGTCCTCGCCGACGAATTTGCCTACGATGATGCTGTCTACGGCGTTGTAGGTGAGCTGGAACAGGTTGCCCAGCACGAGGGGAATGGTGAAATTGACCAGCAGCGGGGGAATGGAGCCGGTCGTCATGTCTTTGGTCATAGGAGATTCCTTCTCAAATAATATTTTGTCTGCCGCTGAAAATGGCCAGAGCGGAGCGGCTGGTGCCGTTGGCGATGAGCTGAGCGGCGGCGTGGAGGGCGGCACCGGCGCTGAGGGAGGCGGGGATGGCGTCGGAGGCGAGGACCTTCTGCGCCGCCCGGGCAGCGTCGGCGCGGGTGACGGCGGCCACATTGTCCACAACGTAGGCGTTATAGTTTTTTGGGATGAAGCCGAAGCCGATCTCCGGGATGCCGTGGCCGCCGGTGAAGCCGCCGCTCAGGGCCTGACTCTCAAAGGGTTCCACGGCGACCATGCGGACATCGTTGGTCCACGCCTTGAGCGTTTCGCCCACGCCGGTGATGGTTCCCGCACTGCCCACGCCGACCACGACGCTGTCCACAAGGCTGGAACCCTCCCGCGCAATGGCTTTGGCGATGGCGGGGCCGGTGACGCGGCGGTGGTATTCGGGGTTATTGTCGTTGGCCAGCCAGTTCATGTAGTACCAGCCGTTTTCGACGGCCTTGGTCTCGGCCAGCGCCCGCGCTCCGGCCAGCCCGTTCCGGGCCGGAGAGTGGAGGATCTGGGCCCCAAGGCGGAGCAGATACTCCTGCCGCAGGGCGGGGGCGTCCTCCGGCATGGTGAGCACGATGGGATGCCCGGCGGTGCGGCTGGCCAGCGTCAGCGCGACGGCAAAGGCGCCCGACGAGGCTTCAATGATGGGCTGGCCGGGGGCAAGGGCGTGCTGTTCCGCCGCAAGGGCCAGCATCCCTTCGGCCAGCCCATCGCGGGATGTGCCGGTGGGGCCGTTGAAATCCAGATACGCATACAGCCGCCCCTTGAGCCCGCAAGCCGCAAGGTAGCCCCGCAGCTCCACGATGGGGCAGGGCAGGAGCGTCTGATAAAAATTCGGATGGATGGGCACGGAATTCCTCCTTTGGTGGGATACATTATAATAATCGTAACGCAAACGGGTCGGGGCGTCAAGCCGCACTTTGGCAAAAACGGAGAAATTCCGCGAAAAAATTTGGCAGAGTGATGAAGAAAAGCCTTGACAAGGGACGAACAGTCTGTTATACTCCGTATGTAAAGCAAAAAACCTTTACAAACAATGGGAGGTCAGGGCAGAAAAGCACAATGGCAAAGGATTTTGAGATGGGCTATCTGCTCGATTTTTACGGCGAGGTCCTCACGCCCAAGCAGCGCGAGATGCTGAACCAGTATTACAACGATGACCTCTCCCTGAGTGAGATCGGCGAGAACTTCGGCATTACCCGGCAGGGCGCACGGGACGCCATCAAGCATGGTGAGACCGCCCTGAAGGAGCTGGAAGCCAAGGTGGGCTTTGCGGCCCGGTATCGCCGGGTGCAGGAAAAGCTGGAAGAGCTGGAACAGCTCGTCATCGATGCACGATTCGAGTGCACCGGCCCCTACGCCAAGCTCACCACCACCGAGTACGCAGCCACGCTGACTAAGATGCTGGGAATCATCCGGTCCATGGACGAGGTCAACGAGAGCTGAAACCACATTCTTTTGAGAGGAGCACCGCACATGGCTTTTGAATCTTTGACCGACCGCCTTGCCGGTGTGTTCAAGAAACTGCGCGGCCACGGCAAACTGACCGAAGCGGACATCAAGGCCGCCATGCGCGAAGTGCGGATGGCCCTGCTGGAAGCCGACGTCAACTACAAGGTGGCCAAGGACTTCTGCGCCAAGGTCTCCGAACGAGCCATGGGGCAGGAGGTCATGGAGAGCCTGACCCCGGCCCAGCAGGTCGTCAAGATCGTCAACGAAGAGCTCGTTGCGCTGATGGGCGGCGAGGAAGCCGAGAAGCTGATCGTCAAGAACAAGGGCCAGACCATCATCATGCTCTGCGGCTTGCAGGGCAACGGTAAAACCACCCACGCGGCCAAGCTTGCCAAGTATTTCATCAAGCAGGGCCGCCGCCCCATGCTGGTGGCGTGCGATATCTACCGCCCCGCCGCCATTGACCAGTTGCAGGTCGTGGGCAAACAGGCGGGGGCACCGGTCTTTACGCTGGACGGCGAAAAGCCGCCGGTCATCGCCAAAAAGGCGCTGGCCCACGCGAAGGACTACGGCAATGACATCATCATCCTTGATACCGCCGGCCGCTTGCAGATCGACGAAGTCCTGATGCAGGAGCTGGTCCAGATCAAGGAAGCCGTCCCTGTGGACGAGACGCTGCTGGTCGTGGATGCCATGGCCGGTCAGGACGCGGTGAATGTCGCCAAGACCTTCAACGAGACCGTCGGCGTGGATGGCATCATCCTGACCAAGACCGACGGCGACACCCGCGGCGGTGCAGCCCTTTCGGTGCTGGCCGTCACCGGCAAGCCCATCAAATTCCAAGGCACCGGCGAAAAGCTGGATGACCTCGAAGTGTTCCACCCTTCCCGCATGGCCAGCCGCATCCTCGGCATGGGCGATGTGCTCAGCCTGATCGAGCGTGCGCAGGACGCCGCCGACGAAAAGGCCGCCGAAGAGACCGCCAAGCGGATGATGGAGAACAAGTTCGACATGAACGATATGCTGGCCCAGTTTGCGCAGATCCGCAAGATGGGCGGCGCAGGGGCCATGCTGAGCATGATGCCCGGCATGTCGGGCATCGACGCCAGCCAGATCGACGAGAAGGCCTTCGACCGCATCGAGGCCATGATCTACTCGATGACCAAAGAGGAACGCGAGAAGCCTTCCATCATCAACCCCAAGCGCAAGCGCCGCATCGCCGCCGGCAGCGGCACCCGCGTGGAAGACGTCAACAAGCTGCTCAAACAGTTTGAGATGATGCAGAAGATGATGAAGCAGTTCAAGAAAAGCCCCAAAGGCTTTGCCCGGCGGCTCGGCGGCATGATGGGCAGCCCGAACGCCTTCCGCGGCCTGAAATGATTTTGGTATACACCCCGCTGGGGTTGTACAGATAGATTTTAAACACCCCCACATCGGGGCACAAAGAATTTTTGGAGGATATTTACCATGGCAGTTAAGATTCGTCTGCGCCGCGTCGGCGCCAAGAAGGCTCCCTTCTATCGTGTGGTTGTTGCTGACAGCCGCTTCCCCCGCGACGGCCGTTTCATCGAGGAGATCGGCACCTACGATCCCAACAAGGAGCCCTCTGAGGTGAAGATCGACGCCGAGAAGGCTAAGCAGTGGATCGCCAACGGCGCACAGCCCACCGATACCGTTCGCGTGCTGCTGAAGAAGTCCAACGTTCTGTAAGTAGGAGGGCTGACTCATGCAGGAGCTGTTGCTGGCAGTTGCCCGCGGTCTCGTGGAGGACAAGGACGCCGTCAAGGTCACGGTGGACGAACCCCGCGAGGACGGCACCATCGTCTACCACCTGAGCGTGGCGGAGGGAGATATGGGCCGTGTCATCGGCAAGCAGGGCCGGATCGCAAAAGCCATTCGTGTGGTGATGCGCGCGGCTGCTGTGCGGGTCGATGAAAAGGTCCTTGTTGAGATCGACTGAGCACCCTACGAGCCCTCTGCCGCTTGGCAGAGGGCTTTTCTTATAAAAGAACGAGAACCTCTTCGTCATTGCTTCCCAATGCCACCTCCCCTACGAGGGGAGCGCAAGGGAGACGGAGAGGTTGAATAGGAGAAAAAAATGCAGCAATACCTTGAAGCGGGCAAAGTGGTTACGACCCATGGTGTGCGCGGTGAAATGAAGCTGGAGCTGTGGTGCGACGGCGTGGCGTTCCTGAAGAAAGTGGGCCGCCTGTACGCTTCGGCCAAGGGCGGCAAATGCTACAAGATCGTCTCCATCCGCCCGCAGGGGCAGATGGCGCTGCTCCAGCTGGAGGGCGTGGAGGACATGGACGCCGCCCGCGCACTGCGGGGGCAGGTGTTCTACTTTGACCGCGGCGACGCCACCCTGCCCGCCGGGCGGTGGTATGTGGCCGACCTCATCGGGTGCGAGGTGCGGGATGCGGACACCGGCAAGGTGTACGGCGTCGTGACCAGTGTGGACCACCCCGGTGCACAGGATATCTACACCGTCAAGGCCCCGAACGGCAAGGAATATATGTTCCCCGGCGTGGACGCCTTCCTGAAAGAGCGCAACCCGCCGGAGGGGTATCTCCTTGTGACCCCCATCCCCGGTTTGCTGGATGACGACTGCGACAGCGAGCGGGAGGAGGAGTGAGCCATGGGAATGCGTGTGGACATCGTGACCCTCTTCCCGGAGATGTGCCAGCAGGTACTGGATGCCAGCATCATCGGCCGCGCCGCCAAGCGGGGCTATATTGAGACCCACTGCCACCAGATCCGCGATTACACGACCAATAAGCAGAAGCAGACCGACGACTATCCCTACGGCGGCGGCTGCGGCATGGTGCTGTACGCCCAGCCCATCGCGGACTGCCTCCGCGCCGTGCAGAAGGAAGTGGAGGAACAGGGCCGCCCCAAGCCGCATATTGTATTCTTGACGGCGGGCGGCCAGCGCTACACCGAAGAGCACGCCCGGAGGCTGGCGGAGTACGACAACCTGACGCTGGTCTGCGGCCACTATGAGGGCATCGATGAGCGGGTGATCGACGCCTTTGCGGACGAAGAGATCTCCATCGGCGACTATATCCTGACCGGCGGCGAGCTGGCCAGTCTGGTCGTGGCGGACAGCGTGCTGCGGCTCAAGCCCGGTGTGCTGGCGGAGCAGAAAGGATACGAAGAGGAAAGCTACTGGGATGGGCTGCTGGAGTATCCGCAGTACACCCGGCCGGAAGTCTGGGAGGGCCGCGCGGTGCCGCAGGTGCTGCTGGGCGGCGACCACCAGAAGATCGACGCTTGGCGGGGCGAGCAGAGCCGCACCCGCACCCGGCTGCGCCGCCCGGAGCTGTATGAGCAGTGGTGCGAGACCCACCCCATCACCGAGCTGCCCAAGTGGAAGCGGGGCGAGAACGTCCGGCTCGTGAAAACGGAGGAGCAGTTCCGCGCGGCAGCGCAGCTGTTCTCGGAGGGCCGGCGCGATCTGGGCCGCGGCTGCTGGACCGAGGATGGGCTGGCCGAGTGGACGCCGGAGTGTTTCTACGATCAGCTCAAGGAAGAAAAGGCGCAGGGCTGGGCGTGCTACCTGCACTACACGAAAAATGAGCCGGATGGTATGATCAGCGTGGACCACAAGGGCGGACGGATCGAGCATCTGTTTATTGCAGCCAGCGCGCGGGGCAAGGGCATCGGCCAGAAGATGCTGGATTTTGCCCGCAAAAAGCTGCCGGAACACCCCCACCCCATCCTGACCGTGCTGGACAAAAATACCCGTGCGTTGGCTCTTTACCGCCGGATGGGCTGGAAGGTGTGCGGCGTGGAGCTGGTGTTCGACCCCGCGAAAGATCGCTTCGCCGCCGTGCACAGCGAGCTTCTCGTGATGCGGTACGAGGGCTGAAAAATGCTGCCGAAGGGGCGCAAAGGCGGTCGACAGTCGAAAAAATGTTGAAAACTTTTGTATTACCCAGCCAATGCCGGGGGAATAATTTTGTTATCTTTGTATAAATGGCGAAAAAAGCCCCGGATATCATTGGGAAAACCGCCAAAAATGCGTCGAGGGGCTGTACAACGGTTTCGGCTTGCGCTAAAATAGGTACAACGCAACAGGCACGAAACAATATTGCATTCCCGAAAACGATAATAGATAGGAGCGTTTTACTATGTACGTCAAAGAAGTTACCGTTGAAAATCAGGTTGGTCTGCATGCTCGTCCGGCTACCTTCTTTATCCAGAAGGCAAACGAGTTCAAGTCTTCCATTTGGGTCGAGAAGGAAGAGCGCCGCGTGAACGCAAAGAGCCTGCTGGGCGTTCTGTCTCTGGGCATCGTGGGTGGTACTACCATCCGCATCATTGCGGACGGTGCTGATGAGCAGGCTGCGGTCGATGGCCTGATCAAGCTGGTCGAGTCCGGCTTTGCAGAGTAATTCGAGCCTTTGATTTTTGAAGCGGCGGGAGATTATCCTGCCGCTTTTTTGGTATGATACACAACAAGGAGGTTTTGGCCATGAAAGGATCCACTGAGAAGTTCCTGCGCAGGGTGAGCGATGTCTGCGAAGAGGGCACCATCTGGAAGGTGTTCTTCGGCATCTACTGCGTGCTGTTCGTCATCAACATGCTGCTGTGCATCTTTTCCGAAAAGAAGCCGAGCTGGCTGAACTCGGTGCTGATCGGTGCCGGGATAGGCAGCACCCACTACTATATGGACAAGTATGCCCGCAAGAAGGCTGAAAAGGCTGAAGCATGACCAAAGCGGAACTCTACAAAAAAGCCTGTATGCTGCCGCTTCTGCCGGGGGTGTATATCATCCGGGACAAAAGCGACACCATTATCTATATCGGCAAGGCCAAGCGGCTGCGCATCCGGGTGAGCCAGTATTTCCGGGAGGGTGTGCCCCACGATAACAAGGTCAGCCAGATGATCGCCCACGCCTATGCGTTCGATGTCATCGTCTGCCAGAGCGAGTTCGAGGCGCTGGTGCTGGAAGCCAGCCAGATCAAGGCCCACACCCCGAAGTACAACATCCTGCTGAAGGACGACAAGGGCTACAGCTATATCAAAGTGACCAAGGAGGAGTGGCCGCGGCTCTCCTTCACGCTGCAAAAAGAGGAGGACGGAGCGGAGTACATCGGCCCCTATACCTCCAGCTTTGCGGCGCGGCAGATGGCCGAAACAGCCATGGATGCCTTTCTGCTGCCCCGGTGCAATAAGCGGTTCCCGCAGGACTGCGGCAAGGGCCGCCCCTGCCTGAACGCCCACATCGGCAAGTGCATGGCCGTGTGCAGCGGGAAGATCAGCTGCGAAAACTACAATCAGGCCGTCAAGAGCGCGGTCCACCTGATCCGCTACGGCAAAAAGGACATCCTCAAGACCCTGCACGAGCGGATGATGGAAGCGTCCGACCGGCTGGAATTTGAGACGGCGGCCCTGCTCCGCGACCAGATCAACGCCATCACCAAGGTGACGGCGGGGCAGAAGGTGGTGGTGGACCCGGACGTGGAGATGGACGTGGTGGCGCTGGCGGGCACGCCCAACAGCGTCTGCGCGGCGGTGCTCCGCTTCCGGGAAGGGCGGCTGACCGACAAGCGGGAGTTCCTCTTCCACGATACCGCCGACATTGCGGCGGCGCGGGAGGAGTTCCTGCCCCGGTACTATCTGGACGACGAGCAGATCCCCAAGGTCATCGCTGTGGACGAGCTGCCACAGGACAGCGACGCGCTCCAACAGGCGCTGACCGAAAAGCGGGGGAGCGAGGTGCAGCTCTATGTCCCTCAGCGGGGCGACAAGGCCCACCTCATCGAGATGGCCCACACCAACGCCGTGGAGCGCTTGGCGCGGGAGAGCGGCCGCTACGCCCGCGAGGAAAAGCTGCTGGACGAGCTGGCGCAGGTGCTGGGGCTTTCGAAGCCCCCCCGCACCATCGAAAGCTACGATATCTCCAACTGGGGCGACGGTTCCAGCGTCTGCGGCATGGTGGTCTTCCGGGACGGCAAGCCCTACAAGACGGGCTACCGGAAGTTCAAGATGCAGACGGTGCCGGGCACCGACGACTACGCTTCGCTGGCCGAGACGGTCTCGCGCCGGGCGGCGGCCTACGAACGGGTTCATGAGCTGGCCGCCCATGGGCAGGCCAGCGAGGATTACTTCGGCGAGAAGCCGGACCTGCTGCTGATGGACGGCGGCAAGGGCCAAGTCAGCGCGGCCAAGGCGGCGCTGGCGGGCACCAAGTTGGCGGATGTGCCACTGTTCGGCATGGTCAAGGACGACCACCACCGCACCCGCGCCATCGTGGACAGCGACGGGCGGGAGATCGCCATCAACATGAACCGGGGGACATTCACCTTCATCACGGCCATTCAGGACGAGACCCACCGGTTTGCCAACGCCTACCGCAAGCAGCAGATGAAGAAAAAGAGCTACGCCTCCGCCCTGACCGAGGTGCCCGGCGTGGGGCCGAAAACAGCCAAGGCGCTGATGAACCAGTTCAAGAGCGTGGCTGCGGTGCGGGAAGCCAGCACCGCAGCGCTGGAGAATACGCCCGGTGTGGGGCCGCTGTTGGCGCAGACCATTTACGAGTATTTTCACACCTAACAAAAAATCGGACGACCGAAATGGCCGTCCGATTTTTGCTTGGTGAAGAAAAGTTAGTTTTCAGAAGAGATATCTTGACCGAAATATTTTTCGCTCAGCTCTTTGAGGGTGCCGTCGGCGCGCAGCTCGTCGATGGCATTATTGACGGCCTCCAGCAGGGTGGCGCTGGCGTCGGCCTTGCGCAGGGGGATGGCGACGTGGGAAGCTTCCTCGGTCTGGGCGACGATCTTGAAGTCGGCGTCCGGATGGACGTTCAGGTAGTCATAGAAGGAGACATCGGCGTTCAGGGTGGCGTCGATGCGGCCCGCGGTCAGGAGCTGGATGGTCTCCTCCAGCGTGTCGATGCCCTGCACGGTGGCGCCGTAGCTTTCGGCCAGTTCCATATAGGTGGAGGCGAGGCTGTTGGCGGTGGTCTTGCCCTTCAGGTCCTCGAAGGTCTTGATGTCGTCGTTGTCCTTCTTGACGGCGAGGGCGGTGTGGATGTAGCCGTAAGGGGTGGTGAAGTCGTAGGTCAGGGCGCGCTCGTCGGTGACCTCGACGCCGTTGCAGACCATATCATAGCGGCCCGCATCCAGACCGGCGAACAGGCTGTCCCAGTCGCTCTCGACATACTCCGGCTCGACGCCCAGCTTCTCGGCGATGGCGCGGGAGACCTCGACGTCATAGCCAACGAGGGTGTCGCTCTCATCGTGATAGCTCCACGGCTGCCATGCACCTTCCAGCGCAACGATCAGTTTGCCGTTGGCCTGAATGGCGGCGAGCTGGTCCGCCGCAGCGGAGTCGGCAGAAGCAGCGCCGGAAGCGGTGGTGCTGGTGGAACTGCTGTTGGAGGAGCAGCCGGAGAGCGTGAGCACACCGGCGGCTGCCATGACGCTCATCAGGGAAATAAAGGTTCTTCTTTTCATACGATGCCTCTTAATTTGTATGTTCAATTTTACGTAAAAACTCTCTTGTACGTTCTTCCTTCGGATCCTCAAAGAATTCGCGGGAGGGAGCCTGTTCGACCACCACGCCGTTTTCCATGAAAACGGTCTTGGAAGAGACGTTGCGGGCAAAGCCCATCTCATGTGTGACCACGAGCATGGTCATGCCCTCCTCGGCCAGCTGCCGCATGACGGCGAGGACTTCGCCGGTCAGCTCCGGGTCCAGCGCCGAAGTCGGCTCGTCGAAGTAGATGATCTCCGGGTCGGTGGCAAGGGCGCGGGCGATGGCGACGCGCTGCTGCTGGCCGCCCGAAAGCTGGCGGGGGTAGTAGTCCGCCCGGTCGGCCAGACCGACCTTTTCCAGCATCTTCCGGCCGATGGCGTCGGCCTCCTCCTTGGGCGTTTTGCGGGCAACGATGAGGCCCTCGGTGACGTTCTGGAGGGTGGTCTTGTTCCGGAACAGGTTGTAGTTCTGGAAGACGAAGGCCGTCTTTTTGCGCAGACGGGCGATGTCGGCTTTGGTGATCTTGCCGAGGTCGAAGGTCTCGCCGTCAAAGACGAGGCGGCCGCTGTCGGCGGGCTCCAAGAAGTTCAGGCAGCGCAGAAGGGTGGTCTTGCCGGAACCGCTGGGGCCGAGGATGGCCACGACATCGCCTTTTTCCACGGTCAGGTCCACGCCCTGCAGCACCGGCAGCTCGCTGACCACCTTGTGTGCACCGGGGCACAGACCGGCTTTTGCGTAGGTGCGGAAGGTCTTGTGGACGTTCCGGATCTCCATCATTGCCATGGGTTCCACACTCCTTTCTTACTGGAAGCCCCGGGCGTTGAGCCGGTGCTCCAGCACAGCCTGCAGTTTGGTGATGACCGTGCAGAACAGCAGATACACCACGGCCACCTCACAGTAGATGGGCAGGAAGATGTAGGTGCGGGCGGCCACGCGCTGACCGGCCATGAACAGCTCGGCCACCGTGATGTTGGACGCCAGCGAGGTGTCCTTGATCATGCCGATGAGGGAGTTGGAGAGGGCGGGCACGGCGGTGCGCAGGGC
>ENA-OOZN01001737-OOZN01001737.1-human-gut-metagenome-genome-assembly--contig:-NODE-1737-length-13286-cov-2.845363_pt1 | contig 13286 bp, 9 predicted proteins | sample MGYA00241187_ERZ501397 | MGnify/ENA primary metagenome ERZ501397 (study PRJEB25962, sample SAMEA2042921) | human gut metagenome | biome: human gut; feature: human-associated habitat; material: faeces... | reverse complement strand
GCAAAGTTTCTGCTTTACTGGGCAAAATGGAGCGTTTAGCACAACGGAACAAAATCAATACTTATTTATAATGGTCTTTTTCTAGAGCGACCCTCTCGCAGCGACCAAAGACACAGATAGGGATTATTTTATTTCTATAGGGCGTATCCTTTGCCAACAAATGAGGGAGCAGTCTACTTAATCATTGTTTCTACATTTTCCTTCGTCACTTTCTTATACGGCAGATAGATACATCTATTATTTTCGAACTGAATATCCTCCATTTCCTTTCCGGTGACTGCTGCGATGACAAGCTCTGCCATTGCCTTCGCCTGCCCTTCTTTATCATTATAAACTGTTGCAGCGATTTTACCTTTCTGAACGGCTTCCAAACCTTCGTCTGTGCCATCGATACCGAAAAATACTGGTATATTTGATTCTGTATAGCCCAGTTTTTCGTAAGCATCAATTGCTCCTAATGCCATGGAATCACTGTTGGCTATAACCATTTCAATATTTGTTTTGTATTGTCCGATAAGCTGCATCATTCTGGTCTGTGCCTGTGCACGGTTCCAGTTTGCAATCTGATAACTTAGTTTTTCCAGAGAAATATCGTTGGCTTTCAGGCTTTCTACCACGCTTTCGGTACGAATAATTGCATCCTGGTGACCCATTTCTCCTTCCAAAATAACATATTGGATCTTCCCGTCATTATTGCGGTCTGCCTGCGGATTGACTTTAATAAAGTCTGCTGCAAGTTCTCCCTGCAGCTCGCCAGATTGTTTCGCCTTTCCTCCCACATAGTAAAGTTTATCCCATCGCCTCATATCCTCCTCAACCGGTTCCCGGTTAAAGAAAATAATTGGAATGTCTTTTTCTTTTGCAGCATCGATAATTTCTGATGGTTCAGTTCGATCTGCCAAGTTTACACACAACACATTACATCCATCGTTAATCATCTGCTCAATCTGATCATTTTGTACTCGCTGTGAGTTTGACGCGTCCATAATCGTCATACTTATTGCATAATCTTTGGATTCCATCGAACTGCACTGTTCTTTAAATGCATCTACCAGTTCTTCGATAAAGGTGTCCTTCTGATCATAACAGGCAACTCCTATATAAATCTGATTATCTGTCTGCGGCTGACTTTTACCGCATGTATAAAAAATCAGTGTTCCCGCAAATATGACCATTATTATTATTCCTGTGATTTTTATCTTCATGCTGTCCTCCGATTGATTTTTTATATTCCCAGAAACTTGATTTTGTGTAAAATCTTTATCGATATAATATATAATTGTGCTATATATTTTACTTACTAAGTGTAAATAACAAGTCCTGATTCTCTTTTGAAAAAAGATTATCTCTCGTGAGCACCGTATATGGTACTTCCTGATTTTTCATTTGATAAAATGTTTTACGAAGAGCGTTTACTGTTTCGGCAACACATTGATAACCGGCAGTAAATTCATCTGGAACAATGAGACATTCTGCCCATCGTGCGTCAAGATAATATACTGCCTCTGTGGAGTTACCGATTCCATATACGATTGCTCCATACAGATTGTTCTGTTTGACGGATTCCCCTGCTTCTACAAAACTTGTGTCATCTAATGCCAGAACGATGTCCACTTTTCTTTGTGACTGTAATGTTGTATTTCGTTTTATTTCCTCGTCACGGGAAACGGTCCACACTATTTCAGCTCCCGTGCCCTTTAATGTATCGCAGACTCCCTCTCTTCGATTGAGATCTGCTTCTGAATTACTGTTTTCCAGAAAAATTCCTATTTTCTTGCCGGATAGATTCCCATTATTTTTCTCAAGTAATTTTTGTACCAAAGCCACCCCCATCTCATACTGATCTGGCTCTGTTACCGGGATATCTGATTGCTTTTTGGTTTCGGCAAGACTTTCTCCCGCCAACATAATCGGAACTTTTTTCTGTATCTTTTTCAACTGCGAATACTCATTACTGTTTCCTGTCATTTTAACAATAATAGCGTCTGCTCCTTTATCAATCTCCTGTTTTACGACCTCCATTTCATCCTCTGATAAATTAATATTGGATTTACTGATAAGTATGGTATTTACTCCATATTCCTGGGATGCCATTTTTAAGCCGTATTTGAACGCCGACCACTGACTTTCTTCTATATCGGGAATAATGACAGCAATTCGTTCTGTCTTATCTTCATTTTTATTATACAGCATAAAAAATGCCAAAATGACAACAAGCATTCCTAAAATAATTTCTGTTAAAATAAAGCTTCTTTTTCCATTTTTCATCTTTTTTCTTTCTGCGTTATAACACACCTTAATTTTTGCTATGCATTATAGTCTAATAACATTTTTTATCTCAATTCAAAAGAACTAACTAAACACGCTCTAATATTACACTGTTATGAACTTGCATTAATAAAATGTAATTACGAGCAGCCACTCTTAGATGTGTTCTCAAACTTCTTCCTGTTTTCCTCTGAATAAATAATTGCCGGTATTCTGATAGAGACTGTCGTTCCTTCATCTAATTCACTTTCGATATGTAAACCGTATTTTTCTCCAAATAAAATTTTGATTCGGTTATTTACATTTACAAGTCCCACACCAGAGCCTTTTTTATGGACTCTTTGTGTGTCTGTGAGAAGGAATTCTATCTCTTCTTCCGGGATACCCATTCCATTATCTGCAATGGTAAAAAGAATCTCATCCTCTTCTTTTCTTCCCTGAACGATGATTTCTCCACAATCATCCATTTCTCTTACACCGTAATTGATTGCATTTTCAAGGATTGGCTGCAGGATTAACTTCACAATGCAACAGTCTAAAATATCAGAATCTACATCAAACGTAATCTGAAATTTGTTCTTATAGCGCACCTTCTGAATATTCATATAACTTTGCGCATGTTGTAGTTCATCTCGGATAGAAATGATGGTATGGCCTTTGGAAAGACTGATACGGAACAATCTGGCAAGCTGCGAGATCATGAATACGGCATCGTCATTCCTCTCTCCTTCAATCATCCATGTGATGGAGTCTAAGGTATTATAAAGAAAATGTGGATTAATCTGACTCTGCAAAACTTCAAGTTCACTTTTTCTTCTCTCCGTCTGTTCCCATACAATTTTCTGCATCAGGGCATTATTCTGCTTATAAGAATCCTGGATGGACCTTCCTAAATGCCTGATTTCACGGGAACCTCCGATATAAATCTCCGGCTCTTTTCCCTCTTCATATTCGGTAACAGAATTATTTAACTTCATAATCGGACGGGATATTCTTACGGATACCAGACGGTTAATAAGAGTAAGCATCATTGCCATAAGCAAAATCAAGATAAGCACAAAATGCTTTACATCAAGCATTTTGTTGGAAAAAATAGAGTATGGCATGACGCAGACCAGTTTCCAGCCAGTATAACCTATCGTATCTACGACAATCTCCCTGTGCTCTCCATTGATTCGTTCTTCATACACACTTTCTTTTGCTCGGGCAGCCTTTTTACTGCTCTCCTTTTTCATTCCATTATCAAGCTGTACCTGATGTGGATGATAAATAATCTGTCCGTTGCTATCACACAGATAAAAATACTGCCCGCTGTCTGTCGTATTAATCCGTTCCATCATTCGTGAAATTCCTGAATAATCCATGTCAACAAGCAGTACACCTAATTGTGTATTGGTCCCATCCGTCAATTCTACAACACGGCTTGATGAAATCACCCAGTAATATTGCTGCGTTCCATCATCAAATAGATTCTGTACATGAGGTGTGGAAAAATGGATATTTTCCATTTGATTCATTGCCTGAATAAACCAGTCCTGCTTTGTCACATTCGGATCTTCCTTTTGTGCCACAACAGGTTCTGCCTCCAGCAAACTGCCATACTGATTATAGATAGCAATACTTCGCAGATTCTCTTTATTAGCCTCATATAAAAGATTCATTCCGTTATGCATCTTGTCTGACTCACTCGACATATCACTTTCTTTTATAATATTATAATACAAGGCATCCGATACCTGCCGCATATTGATCAGATAATCTTCCACACTCTCTACGGTCTGATCCATTAACCTCTGATTATTTTCTAATATTTCCTTCTGGGACATACTGGAAAAACGCAAATACATCACGCTTCCCATACACAGCAAAATAACTGCTGACACAACTGAAAACGCAATCATCAATGTTGCCTGGATAGTTCCCGGTTTGTAGGTAAATATTTTACGATTGAATATTTTTTTCCTGGATATTTGGGGACTGAATATTTTCTGTCCGGATATTTTCTCAAATACTTTTTTAATTACTTTCATACTCTGTCCTGTATTTTGATGGGGATACCCCATACTGTCTCTTAAATACATAGCTAAAATAGTTCGGATCTGTGTATCCTACACTTTTCGCGATCATATAGCTCTTTTCACTCGTCTCTACAAGCATACGGGCTGCCTTCTCCATTCGATATCCTGTAAGATATGCTACAAAGGACTGCCCTGTTTCTTTCTTGAAAATACTGGAAAAATAGGAATTTGATACACCCAGTTCACTACATATATCATCTAAGTTAAGCGCTTCATTTGAGTAATTGTTATGTACATATTCCTTTGCCTGGTCGATAAGAGACTTCTTAGAATGATCTCGGGCGTTTGCCATATCTTCATGTAATACCAGACAAATATTTAAAAGCCATTTTTCAAGTATCTGCGCTTCCATATTGCTTAACAGAGTGTATAGCTGCCCTGTTCCACCCGATAATTTCTGAATATCCAGCTCATTATTTACCATAAAATGATATAACTCACTGATAAGTTCCATTACCGCAACATGATATCTCTCCAATGACTTTAACGGAATAATCTTTCGTTCCATATATCGTTCCACGGCTGATTTCACATCCGGCTTCTTTCCAAGACAGATCATCTTAAAGAGGTAAGCAAGTTCTGTCCCATCCGCTGCCTCCGTTGCCACTTTTCTTGTCGGAACAATTTCCTTTAAGTTAATTGCCTGATTACTTCCATATAAGACGCGGTAAGAAACAGCTTCTCTCGCACTCTGATAAGACTTCACAAGATCAGGAATATTATCACAGATCTGTCCGACACCGACTGTCACAACTGCTCCTATCATATGATGAACATATTTGCAGAATCGGTCACAGGAATCGGTCAGTTCTGAAACTTCCTTTTCACTTTCAAGCTGCACGATCATTACCGTGTCTCCAAGATAATTAAATCGCTTTGCTTTCCACTTTTGTTCTAACCGCTCTCCCGCCTGTTTATCTACGGATATTGCTACCAGCTGCGGATCCATATCTTTTGGAACCTGTGTTTTGGAAGCATGAATGAGTACACATCCATATAATGGCCCGGTAAAATCAATCTGATAATTCGTAAGATATTTGGTAAGTTCTTCTTCTGGAACTCTTCCCTCTATGAGGGTAGAATAAAAGTTTGCCTGCAAAAGCGGAAGAGAATCTTTATAATACTTCTTCAAAAGTTCCGCACTCTTTTTTTCATTGATTTCCTGATCTAATTTTTTCTTTAAATCTTCAAAAACTTTTGTGATTTCTGCAGCATTTAATGGCTTTAGCACATACTCCTCAATCTCGAGATGTACTGCCTCTTTGGCATATTCAAAATCATCGAAGCCTGTAAATAAAACGAGCTTTGTTGCCGGATACTTCTCTCTTATCTGACCACACAGTTCCAGTCCATCCATATATGGCATCCGAATATCTGTCATAACCACATCCGGCTGCATTTCCTCTAACATTTCTAAGGCTTTCAGTCCATTATTGGCATGCCCTGTCACTGAAAATCCCAGGTCGTTCCATTTTACCTTTTTTGCGATTATCCGTGTTACTTCTTCTTCGTCATCAACTAGTAATAATGTATACATACGTTTCTCTCCTAACTTACTGATATTATATCAATTTTCAAAACATAAGTAAATTGTGTCCAACAGAGATTCTTCAAACAGCTTATGCTCTCTTTAATCTAAACTAAGCGTCTGTCATAACAGCATTCAAACACGCTATAGCACAAATAGAGATGCCAGATACTATGCAAAGGGAGCATATATACTGGCATCTCTATTTCATATATTTATAACAAAAGAGGAAAGAAATTAACTATTTTTTCTGAACGTATTTCAGACAGTCAAGTGTTACTGCTACAAGAATGATGATACCTGAGAATACGAACTGAAGGTTTGTATCAATACCAAGAATGGTAAGAGAGTATGTTAATGCTGTAAAGATACATACACCAGTAACTACACCGGAAATCTTACCAATACCACCAGTAAAGGATACACCACCAACTACGCAGGCTGCAATGGCATCCATATCCCAGCCCTGTCCATAAGCTGCAGAACCGGAACCTACCATTCTGGCACATTCAAGCCAGGAACCAAATCCGTAAAGGATACCTGCCATAATGAATGCTCCAAGTGTAACTGCGAATACAGAGATACCGGAAACAGCTGCTGCCTCTGGGTTTCCACCAACAGCGTACAGATTTTTTCCAAATGTTGTCTTATTCCAGATGAACCATACGATTATGATTGCTGCTAATGCCCATAAAATAATCGTAGGGAATCCATTTACTTTAGGAATAATCATATTTGGAATGGTTGCTTCGATAGAACCAAAAGATACACCCTTTGTCGCGTATGTTACTAAACCGAAGATTACAAGCATGTTCGCCATCGTTGATATGAACGGATGCATCTTAAACTTCGCTGTAAAAAATCCTGCGATACTTGTAAATACCGTACACAAAACGATACATACAACTAATGCCAAAACAACTCTTCCACCAACTGGAATATTTGTAAAATCAAAGGTATGTCCAAATACAGTACCTGTATTTATACCCTGATGCATAATAATGGTTGCTGCTGTCATACCCATACCAACCATTCGTCCAACAGACAAATCTGTACCTGTGAGGAGGATCAGTCCTGCAACACCAAGTGCAAGGAACATTCTAGGTGAAGCCTGCTGGAGAATGTTCAGTACGTTATTATATGTGAGTAACGGGGTTCCTTTTTTGATTGGGGTGATTACACATAAGGCAACGAAGATTAAAATAATGGCAATATACAATCCATTCTGTAAAAGGAAGCTTCTGCGGTTAAAGGTATATTTGTAGTTTTCCCACTTCTGTGCCACCTCTTCTGCAAATGTGAATTCTGACAACCGTAATAAATCTATAAGATGATACTTATAAGTAAAGGCATCGTGTTTTCTGTCTTTAATTCGCTGTTTTTCTTTTTCCAGCTCTAACTTTTCATTGGAAATACGGTTTTTATGTACGTAGTTCTCTTCTTTAATCTCAACCTGGTCAGACATACCTGCCAATGCTTCTTTATGCTCTTTCTCTAACTGAGCAAGACGCTGTTTGTGATCTTCTAAAGCTTTTGCTTTTTCTGCTTCGCAGCTTTCTTTTACTGCATTATAATACAGTTTTTCAAAGTTCTCTTTCAAATAGCTTTCCGCATCAGAGATAAGTTTTGCGACCTTATCTTTGTTCTGTGCTTCTACCGCTTTTGCCTGACTTAACTTTGCTTCAAATTCTTTAATTTCAGATTCTTTCTCTCCTTTAGAGAGTGTCTTATCTCTTTTTACATTTGCGATAAGATTCTGGTACTCGATTACTTCTGCCGTACCATGTTCTCTTAACTCATCAATTTCTTTTTGGATTTTACCAACATATTCATCAATAGGCTGTCTCAGTTTTCTTTCCTGTTCAGCCGTAAGAATTGCACCATTAGCCATATCTATCTTCTCCCTTAATTATAGGTATTTTGCACTCAGTCTCAAAAGTTCTTCCTGATTCGTCTCCTTCGTATTTACAATTCCGGAAAGATGTCCGTTAGACATAACACCAATACGATTTGTAATACCAAGAATCTCTGGCATCTCTGAAGAAACAACAATGATTGTCTTTCCCTGTTTTGCCATCTGGATAATCAACTCATAAATTTCATATTTTGCTCCAACATCGATACCACGAGTCGGCTCGTCCATCATGAATACCTGTGGGCCTCGCTCCAGCCATTTTCCAAAAATAACTTTCTGCTGATTTCCTCCTGAAAGACTTGAGATCATATCTCCAGGACCCATACATTTCGTGTGCATAATCTTGATTTCATTTGAAGTTGCCTTTACCATCTTAGGGTCAGAAATCGCAACTCCCTTTTTGTATGCATTTAAGTTTGCGATTGTGGTATTAAAGGTTAAATCTCCTTTTAAGAAAAGACCATTCGCCTTTCGTTCCTCCGTAATAAGAGCAAATCCATAATCCATCGCTTCTTTTGCACAACTGAAGTTCATAAGTTTATTATTGAGATATACTCGCCCTGCCGCTCTTGTTCGTATACCAAAGATTGTCTCTAACAATTCTGTACGGCCAGCTCCAACCAGACCATAAAGTCCAAAAATCTCGCCTTCATGTACATCAAAGGAAACATCCTGTAAGTACGGCTCAAACTTTGTAGACAAATGCTGAACAGATAAAACAACATCTCCAGGCTGATTATCTACTGGTGGGAATCGGTTTTCAAGAACTCGTCCAACCATCGCCGTGATCAGTTCATTCATGTTTGTCTCTTTTGCACTTTTTGTCATAACAAGATTACCGTCTCGAAGAACGGAGATTTCATCACAGATTTCAAAAATCTCATCCATCTTGTGAGAAATGTAGATCAGTGAGATTCCCTGATCACGCAGCATTCTCATCATTTCAAAAAGTTTATCTACTTCCTGTACTGTAAGAGATGATGTTGGCTCATCTAATACAATTACTTTGGAATTATAGGAAATCGCTTTCGCAATCTCACACATCTGTCTCTGGGATACAGACATATTCCTCATCGGCTGTTCTAAGTTTACTGTCATTCCCAATTTTCGGAATAGCTTGGAAGCTTCATTCTTCATCCGCTTTTCATCGATGACTCCAAGTGAATTGACCGGATACCTTCCAAGGAAAAGATTATCCACTACGTTTCTTTCCAGGCACTGGTTTAATTCCTGATGTACCATCGCGATTCCATTTTCAAGGGCATCCTTCGGTCCGGAAAAGTTTACTTCCTTTCCATCCAGATATATATTTCCTTCATCTTTCTGGTATGTACCAAAAAGACACTTCATCATTGTTGACTTACCGGCACCATTTTCTCCCATCAGACCCATAACGGTTCCTCTCTTCACATCCAGATTGATGTGATCAAGTACTCTGTTACGTCCGAATGATTTACTCATACCACGTATCGATAAGATAATGTCTTCTCTCTTATCCTCCATACTTTTCTGCTCCTATAATTAAGATATTAACTATTACTTTGCTTCTTAAATATGGGGCTGTCTCACTCTCCGGCATCTATGTTGTTATGCCCTCTTAGCTCGGCAGCCCCAAAATGGTTTGTTTGTACTATTAAAGTTTTTTCATCATATAAGCACAATTCTAATTCACAGTCTTATGTAAGCCTGATACAGCTTTCTATAAATCTTCATATGAGTCTCTATACAGTTTCCTTCTATATAGCTTACATATAAATCCCTCTGTAAATTATTTGCCTTAAATGGCTGCGATTACTGATTTAAAATAGCTGTGTAAGAAGCTGCATTATCTGTCTTAACCATGTTGATTGCAAATGCATCGTACTGGTTTGGATTTCCAAGACGGTTTGTAACGTTAGACTCTGTCTGTCCATCACCACCGATGTACTCTACATCAAGATTTAAAAGATCATCATAGTTCTGTAAAAGTGGCTGATATGTTGAGCTTAAGAAGTTATCAGAAGCGTTGTAGATATTGAGCCATACTTTCTTTGTAGGATGTTTGGATGAATCTAACTGGTTAGATACTGGTTTCCAAACAACTGTAGAATCTGTGAAATCTTTGTAGTTATCTGCTGTAACTGCTGCATTTAATGCATAGTAAGAACGTTCTTCTTCACTATATTTATATACGTCTTCGCTAAGAACATTTCCTGCTTCATCAGCAGTTCCGATACCTGTGTCTACGTCAACACCATCAAGTGCGTTACGAAGTACTCTGAGTGTAAGGTAAGCCTGAACATCGGCATGCTGGCTGACTGTTCCGCCGTAACCTTCTGCGATAGCTGCTACCGCATCACTGTTTGCATCGTATCCAAATGTAGGAACTTTGTTGTCTTTTGACCATGCGTTAAACATTGACATTCCCATTCCATCGTTGTTAGAAACAACCACGTCAATAGAATCTCCAAAAGAAGATGACCATGTTCCAATAGCATTACCTGCTGTTGCTGCATCCCATGTAGCTCCGGCAGAGTTCTTCATTTCCTGAGAAGCAAGTTCTCTTACAACATATTTCTTTCCATTTACTTCAAGTTCTGCATCCTGAACCTCTGCAGCTTTTCCGTCTGTGTTAGTTCCTGTAGGAGCACTGTTGATTTCTCCATCTTTCTCAACGCCTGTTCCAAGAGCTTTACGAACACCTCTTGTACGAGCGATGGAATCGTTATGTCCGATATCACCGATTGCTAAAACGTATCCGATAACACCATCACCGTTACGGTCAATCTTATCAATATTTTTCTCGATATAATCTTTAACCATCTGACCCTGAACTTCAGCACCCTGGTTTGCATCGAAACCTACATAATAAGTATTTCCGTTGAAGTTCAGAGCATCTTTGTCCAATTCGCCGGTAGCACTGCTGGATGGCTGACGGTTGAACCAGCACAGAGGTTTGTCCTTGTTTTCTACGCTTCCACCCGTTGATGCCGTAGAATCTGCTGTTTCTGTTTTCTGGGTAGAATCTTTAGACTCTGATGGGGATCCTCCACAACCAGCCATGGATACTGCCATAGCTACTGCCATAATTGCTGCTAATGCTTTTCTTTTCATTTTTATTCCTCCCGTTTGGTGATTTTGCTAGATTCGCTTCGTTCCTAGCTGATGAATTCATTATAATCACAAGCGGTCTGAAAAAAAATAGAATATTTTTGGATTAGTTATTGAAATTTTTGGTTATTTCTTGTCGTAATTCCCCAAAACTCCAAGAATCATGCAAAAAAGCAGTCCCACAGAGCGCAAATTACCGCATGACAGATTTTTGTCGTACCTCGGGTACGCCTTCCCATCTGTTTCCTGTAGTTTGCGTTCTGCAGCACTGCTTTTTTTGTATTATTTCTTACTTATGCTTTAATCGGGGTAAGAGCTCTAAAATCCTCTTGCAGGCGAGACTGCATCAGCTTTCTGACGTTTTAGCATCTTTATATTTTCGTATCAGAATCATATAGCTTATGATCAGTAAAACAGCCGCACTGCTCCATGCACAGATCTCGGCATAGTATATTCCCTCTTCGCCGATCCATTTCGGCAGCAGCAGCGCAACGCTGACACGCATCACAAATTCTGCAATGCCGCTGGCAAGCGGAATCAAAGTATTGCCCAGCCCCTGGATCGCGGAACGATACACATGCAGCAAATACAGTATCCACAAAAAGACAGCCATGATAAACAAATACTTATATGCAATATCTAACACCTGTCGGATCTGCTCCGGTTCACCGGATACAAACAGAGACAATATATTACGCCCAATCAGCACCATCATACCGGAAATGAAAACAGAAGTGAGCACTGCCATATACGTACCGCTGCGCACACCTTTTCGGATTCTCTGATATTTCTTTGCGCCAAGATTCTGCCCTACATACGTTGTAATCGCATATCCATAGGAAACGGCTGCCATCTCCAAAATTCCATACAGCTTGTTCGTTGCCGTAAATCCGGCTACAAACAGAAAGCCAAAGCCATTGATCACATACTGCACCGTAAGTCCTCCCACAGAAATGATCACGTTCTGTATAGCAAGAGGAGTTCCCAGCTTCAAAAGCCGCAGACTCATAGACGGCTGCCTGTAAAAATCCTCCTTTTCCAGTCGGATATCCCTGATTTTCCGTAATACAAGCAGACAGTACAAGGCTGAAAATCCCTGTGCAATAACAGTCGCCACGGCTGCTCCGGCTACGCCCCAGCCAAAAACTGCCACAAACAGCAGGTCAAGTCCCACATTGATCACTGCTGCCACTGTCATTGCAATCAGTGGAGATCTGCTGTTTCCAAGTGCCCTCAGGATCGCCGCAAAGATATTATAGGCAGCTATAATCGGGACTCCCGCAAAAATCAGCCGCAAATATAGCATCGTCAGATCAATAACATTATCCGGTGTCTGCAAAAATAAAAGAACGTGATAAACTGCGCCTTCACTTACTGCAAGTACAATCACAGATAGTAATGCTGTCATAATATAGCTTTTCGCCACCGCACATTTCAGATTTTCCTTTTCCCCTGCTCCATAGTACTGCGATACAAGAATCGAAAAGCCCTGTGTGATACCTGTCATGATGCCCAGCACCAGCCAGACCAACCAGTCTCCGGCGCCTACTGCCGCCAACGCTTCTACTCCTACCACCTGGCCAACAATCATGGTGTCCGCCATCGTATAAAACTGCTGGAAAATATTTCCGAGCATCAGTGGTATGGCAAACGTTATGATCAGTTTTCCGGGGGATCCCGCAGTCATATTCTTTTCATTTGTTCCCATAAGATTAAGAATCTCCTTTTCTCTCTTTCTCCTCCTGCCCGCTATTTTACATGGGACCCTTGCAAAACACAATTCTATTTTTTCACAAAGTTTTTCCGATATTTTTGGTGGCTATTACTTTCTTTTTCCGAAGAGAAGCCAGAGCGTGTCTGAAAAATCATTTCCGCAATCAGGAAGAATCAACCGATTGTATCGTAATGCACAGGAGGCAGCGCTATGAGAGAGGTAAAAAGAGATTTTCCTTGGTTTTCCATTACAGAGTATGAAAAAGAAGCAGCGTATTTGAGACGCAGACTTGACACTCCCCACAGCTAAAGCAGGGGGATTCTTGTTTCTTCCACCACTGCATTGACGAATACCTTACGGTACTGCAATGTCTTACACAGTGTCCACAAGCTATGTTTATCCTGTTCCCGTATGCCCTACGGTACAGCTTTTCATCTTTATGCAGACTGCATCTGCAGTGCTTTTTTCAGAATATTAATGCCTGCATTCGTATCCCGGTCATGAACTGCATGGCATTTCGGGCACTCCCAGATACGAATGCTCAGATTTTTTATCCGTGGATTTCTGTAGCCGCAAGAGCTGCAGGTTTGACTGCTCGGATACATCATTGGTACTCTTTGAATTTCATTTCCATACCAGCTGGCTTTATATTCCAGCATTTTGAAAAACTTTGCCCAGGAAACACTTGCTATG
>ENA-OOZN01001732-OOZN01001732.1-human-gut-metagenome-genome-assembly--contig:-NODE-1732-length-13326-cov-11.481576_pt1 | contig 13326 bp, 9 predicted proteins | sample MGYA00241187_ERZ501397 | MGnify/ENA primary metagenome ERZ501397 (study PRJEB25962, sample SAMEA2042921) | human gut metagenome | biome: human gut; feature: human-associated habitat; material: faeces... | reverse complement strand
GTACCCATTATTACTATATATCTGCCCTGTATGAGGTAAAGATCACTCCATAACCGTAATTCTATTCAATGACAGGTATCAAAAAGTATTGAATTTATTGAAAAAAACACTTGATTATATGGAGAGGTTATTTCTTGGTTTTTTCGTTGCGAATTGCTTGAAAAGCAGAAAAAACACCTACTAATCATGCGTAAAACGCAGTTATAGTAGGTGTTGGTATAAAAATTTTTTGAAAAGAATATCTTAGGCAGCATTTTATTAGGTCCAGGAAACAGATTGTATACCATTTTCTTATAATCAGTATAACTCCTTCTCTCCCCACTGCCCTGAATTATCTTTTTATCAGGCTTATTTTTGCGTTAAAAACTGCAAGAAAACACTTGTCATCTACAAAGTAGAAATTATTTAAGGTTATTCAAACATTTTAATAAGCTTAATATCTATGAATATCTACAAAGTAGAAATTATTTAAGGTTATTCAAACGCGCATCTTCACCACGATTGCCTATCTTATCTACAAAGTAGAAATTATTTAAGGTTATTCAAACCTGTGTATATCCCGGAAAGAAGCGTAATCTACAAAGTAGAAATTATTTAAGGTTATTCAAACAACCTGCCTGTGGATGAGAATGGCCTATCTACAAAGTAGAAATTATTTAAGGTTATTCAAACAGGATGATAGACAACAAGCCATATTACATCTACAAAGTAGAAATTATTTAAGGTTATTCAAACCTAAAAAGCGTGAGAAGAACGAGAATAAATCTACAAAGTAGAAATTATTTAAGGTTATTCAAACACAGTATTGGATACATCAAACCATTCGAATCTACAAAGTAGAAATTATTTAAGGTTATTCAAACATTATATATATATGTGTTATAAGTATAAATCTACAAAGTAGAAATTATTTAAGGTTATTCAAAGTGAATGACAAGAGCGGAAGAATATTATCTACAAAGTAGAAATTATTTAAGGTTATTCAAACCTTAATTCGTCAAATCAAACAAATTATTAAACATATAACCTTATAAAAAGCAATTTATTTGTGTATTATTTCATATTTTATTGAATAACCTTTAAATAATGCTTTATTAAAGCCCATGTTTGCATCATGTAATAATAATAAAATCTTTTTCATCATTTTTTGCATATCCAAACCTTAGTACCTCACAACTTGAAGATAATTTAAAGATCATAACACTGTCTTCCTGACTAAATTTCTTTTCATACTTATTCTTCAAATCACTGATTATATTATCTAATATTCTAATGCTATTGTCAATTTCAAAAACCGAATACTGTATCCTGTGACCGAATTTAGACAAATATTTTGCAAAATTTGTTCTTAATTTATCGTCCGAAATATCGTAACTTACTATTATCATGTTCACCTCTAATGAATTATAAACACTGGTATCTCACTTGCGCTTTTTCTTTTCATAAAAAATCTATAATATTGTTGAATGTATAAAAATATATCATCTTTATATTCCAATATTGCATTCATTAAGAACTGTATATATTGCGGATTAGACTTATATTTTAAGCACCATCTATTATTAATAACTTCGAAATCATTTTCTTTACATTGTCCAAGATTTATTGATTTTCTTACCTGATAATCAACAACCGGTCTTATTGGTTCCATCAAGTCACAAACCAATGATTTTCTCATGTAAAAGCATTTGTGAAATACCCCGTAATATGTGTCAAATCCATAAACCTGCAATATAGCATCCACAATATTAAACAGCATGGTATATCCAATATCCAATGTTACATTTACATAATCATTTTTAATTCTTGGTTTTCTTCCTTTCCAATCAACATTATCAAATACTCTGGAAAAATACACTCTTGCAGCATTGCCTTCTATTCCCATTACCTCTAAATATTCCAATTGCTGTTCTAATTGAACTACCATTTTATCTAATAATTCAATGCCTTCTTTCATTATTTGATTCTTTCCTCTAATATTTTTTAATATTTGAGATTGATTCTTGATTTTATTCTGTTCTATTTTCCTGCCTATATCATTTTCTGTATATTCATACTGGTGCTTTCTTAACAAGGTATTTCCTTCCATCCTCGCTCCCAATATTTCATACACCTTAAATGTAGTAGTCATTAGGCATATAGAAAAGCCAAACTTTTTACTTCTCTGTATTAAACCACTTGTTATTGAGATATTACCAACTACACATATCATAAACAATCTGTAGCATGTTGATTGATATTTTATTCCTCCTTCTTTATTTTTCACTATTATGTTATCATTTAAAAATGATAATTTATCACCTTCATTTGTAAATAAAAAAATTATCTGCTTCTTTTTAAAATCATTTGCATTTAACATATCAATCCCCCATATTTAAAGACCTGTCACATGCATCTTCATAAATACATTTCTTACATTTTTCAATATTTGACTGATAAAACTCATTCAAATCAAAAGACCTCATTGTATTAATCAATTCTTCAAATCGATTTTTCATCAATAAATCTTCATCTGGCAAATTAATCTTATATTTCTTATTATCATCTAAACTTCTTATCTCTAATTTTTGAACAGCATACCCCATTTCTGTCAATGCATAATACTGTGCATATAATTGAAAAACATATCCATCGTATATCTTACTAATATGTTTTTTCCTCTCAATAAGCAATTGCTTTTCCATATCATATATATCAATTTTGCCTGATAACCTATATTTATCCGAATAAACATCCAACGCAGTTATTATACTTTTCTTAGTAGAATAACTGCTATTATCTACACTTTCATGTGCCTTACTTCCGTTAATCTGATATGAAGACTGATATGTAAGATTGTCCTGACTTCCATATAACTTATGAAAATATATAGAAGCCGGACAAAATATAAAATCATTTAAGTTAGAAATACTTATGATATCATCCATTATTCATATCTTTTATTCTGTATAAAATCCAACCATTCAGCATGAGGTAATTTCAGGCAGTTCCTGTCAAAACCATCTTCTGTCCACTCAGACTTTATCTTTAACACCTCATATAATCCCTTAAGTGCTATACAATATGCACCATTTGCATCTGCATCTTTTGGCATCTTGCATTCTTTATCATCTGATTCTTTATAATTATCTGAGTCAAAAAATTCTCCTTCATCATTGATTACAGGTGATATTATTTTATCGTAGCTTATTCCCTTCTCCTGTTCCTCAGCTTCAGTATAACTATTTCTCATCTGAACTGTAAGTTTATATAAAGATAACAGTTGTGCAAAGAATTCAGAATTTTTATCTTCATACATCTTCTCCATATCTATCCTTACATCATGTCCATCAGCATAATTAATTTCATTATCTTCTAATAATAATTTTATTGTTTCTGTAAGATTTATTGATTTTGTTTTGCCTGTTCTCCTTGCATTGTTGAATTCACTCTGCAGTCTCTCACCATTGGTATATACTGTCCATTGTGTCTTACCCATGGTAATGTTGTAGGTATCAAAATTATTATAATCAAATCCAAAACTGAACATGTCTTTTTCGGCACAATATCTTATTTCATCAAATTGCATAAAGAACTGTTTTCTCGAAGCATTTGTTGAAATGCTCTTAAAATTAAATGCACTGATAAATCCGGTTGACGGATCTATTTTTGATGTAAATGCAGCAGGTACATAAAATATTACACCACATTGTTTCCCAAGATTTTTTATATTATCTGGTACATATGTCAATTGATATCCTTTTAACAGTCCCCCTGGTTCATCTACAGATTTTCCTTTAGAAGCGAAATAATTCAGCTTATTAATAAGCATACTCTCGAACTTCTGGTATACCTGTCGTTCAACTTTAAAACGACCTCGCTTAAATCCATAATTCAAATCTTCCATAGCAATTATTGCATTATACTCAACCATAAGCATTGCTATCTCATGAACTACCCCTGAAATATATCCTTCTTTCAACTCTTTAATATTTCCTATAGATTTCCAGTTCTTTCTCGCATATTCTCTGGTCTTTTCCTTCTCAACCAGCTTCTTCTTATAATCATAATTATTCAATATATTATAACTTTTCTGTTTAACGATATTTCCATGAGAATCTATAACAGAAATATATATAAGATTACGCTCACCCCTGTCAATTCCAATAACATGTATATCATCATTTTGTGCTATATATTTTACAGCCATGTCATTTACATTATTTCGTGCTGTCACTTTATAGTTAATAGTAATTGGCGTATGTATAAAATATTTGTCAACTGTATATCTGTAATCTTTAACAATATCCTTTTGGGCAGTCCTGACCTCTACTTTATCAAGATATTCCTTTGCAGCTTCTGACAAGTCACTTTCTTTAATATATCCGTTATACATTTTATAAATTTCATTATATATATCATCTGGAATCGGTATTCTTACAACATCACCATTATCAAGCTGATTTTTATATGTCTTATTAACTAATACAGAATCTTTTTTATGCTTAACTGGATTTTTTACGCTTGCCTTTCTATAAAATAATTCCGCCTGTCCATTTAACTTAATAACAATATTCTTAAGATTTTCTTCACTAAAAATGTTCTTGAAATACATAGTGTGAAGATTTTCTTTTCCTGTACTGTTCTCTGCGAAGTCCTTATTATAAATCTGAAATAAATATATCTTGCCTTCCTCATCAAGCTTATTAATATCAGCTTCACTTATATAAGTCCAGTCAATTCTATACCCCTGCATTTCAACTTCACGGTAGAATTCACTTATATCGTTATAACTATCAGTTGCAGAGAATTTAAATTCATATTTTCTCCATTCCGCATGTTTCTCTATGCTGTTCTTAAAATAATCAATTAAATCCCTACAAAAACTGATATCAAAATTCTCACTTGTCTTAATATGTTTGTGTGCATTATAACCGGAAATTATATAATCAGATGGCTTAAATGTTTCTATTCCTTTCTTTGATAAGAACACTTTAGGAAGCATTTTATTCGCCCCCGGCAACAGATTATATACCATCTTCTTATAATCATTATCGTTCTTTTTATCAGAATTTCCCTGTATAATCTTTTTATCTGGTTTATTTTTAGCATTAAAAATTGCCAGATAATACTTATTATCTCTTATTAAAATTATTGCATTATTATCAAACTCTTTACTCTGCGACCAACCATTAGCAAGTGTAGGACTTTGAAAATTAAGTTTTATTTTCTTAGAAGTGTATGGTTTCTGTGTAACGTAATTTCTCACCCTGTTATATAATGGCACTATATTTTCTAATATATTATAGATATCGTCTATATCTGAATAAAACATTTCATCTCTATCCAGTACTTCATCAACAATAAATGCCTTTACCCAATGATACATGTTCATATACATATCAAGCCTTTTCTTAATTTCATCAGCTTTTTCTTCGCTCTCAATCAGACTTATATGCTCATCGTATTCCAAATGTGCTGTTTCTGTATCAGTTATTATATTACTAATTTCCCTTATATATTGCTTAGCATTAGAATTTTTAAATTCATTTCGTTCTTTTTCATCTATATATTTCTCAACTAAATCATTAACATCATTAATACTCTTATATTTATCTTCTTTTACAGCTTTTTTAACTTTTTCTTCTTTAGACTTACCTTTTGCATGTATATTTTCATCATAAAAATTTTCAACGCAACCTGTAATTAAATTCCAGTTACCACTCATAAAACATGATAATGTCTCATAAAAATCTTTTGATATATATATTCTTTTCTCATCTAATTCATCATATTTATTAACGATATCTTTCAGTTTTCCAATTATATTGCCTTTTTCTGTTTCATCAATAAACGCATTAACAGCATTATATACGCTCATATCATCTTCAAACATTTTAGGTACTTCAAATGAAGTTGATGTATACGCAAGGATTTGCTTATGCAGCTTACGCATTTTGAATAAATTATAATTATTCTTTGTCTGCTGGCAATAAAGATTCATATGTGCATTAACCACACCACATATTTCATTGTAAAAGTCTATTCCTGACTGAATTAATACCATGTTATAAAAATCCGGATTAAATATCTGATTCAATTCCCAATCACCCATTTTATCCTGATTATTTTTTTCAATTACTTCTATTTCATCCAATGCCTTTTCTGAGATTTTCTTATATGATGTCATATTAGCAAGAAAAATCAAAGAATTTTCATGCACAATTCTATAAGCTATAGATGTAGAAACAGCCTCTTTAGTAAATACATTTTTTCTCTTTTCAAAAAAATCCGTAAAATATGTGCTAAAACCATTAAACAATGCTAATGTTTCCAGTTTGCCAGCTTTGTCTTTAACATCATATTGATTATAATTTTTAATAAAATCTGGCAGTATCTCTTTAAAAAGCTTTGCATTAAACATATTTTTATAATCAGAATCTGATTGCAGATGTGTGCATATCTGTTCCCTCATTTTGTTATGCTCTTTTTCTAATGCTTTCTTATTGTCTTTTGATAGACTTGACTGAACCGAATTCATTAATTCAAAAAGCAGAGTAAAATCTAGATCAGTTAAACCTGATAATGATTTATCTATATATTCTCTATAATAATCATCCATTATATTTTTTAACTCTGTGCTTTTCTCTTGTCTTAACTCATCTTCCTGGATAAGTCCATTCTGTATTATATGCTCCTGTGTATGCCCAACAGGTCTTAATTCATTCCTTAATGTCTTTGCTACTGGTGTAACCCCCACAAACTCTCTGTAAACTATGCTGCGATTTCCGTTCATATAAATATCCTCCTTTACTATGTTCAATTTTTATAAAGTGATGTAATATATACTCGATTATATTTAAAAAAATAACGCTTCCTATGCGTTACCTTTTAACAAATCACTTTAATCTACCTAAAAGTAGAAATTAATTTTATTATATTAACTTCTTATATATCCGTCAATATTATTCTTTAAATATATTTTATAGATTATATTGACATATTCTCTCTGTATTGTTATTATATATTACACATTGGTGCATCATTTTATATTTTAACTATATCTCACATATGAAACATTTAAGAAAGGCGACATATGAATAATAGCAACCGCACTACTCACCAGAAAGATGTCTCCCTTAAGACTTTCTGGCGTGATAATGAACATTTTGCAGATCTTTTCAATGCTACTGTCTTTAATGGTAAACAGGTGCTTAAACCTGACAAACTTACAGAAATGGACACTGATGTCTCTGCTACAATTCATTCCAAAAGTTACAATGAATCTATTACCAGAAACAGAGATGTAGTAAAGAAGATGTCTGATGGCGTTGAGTTCAATATTCTTGGTCTTGAGATTCAAGACAAGACCCATTATGCCATGCCTCTAAGAACTATGACTTATGATGCACTCGGCTACATAAAAGAATATAATGATATCAAAAAACATCATAAGCTGAATAAAGATTCTTTCAGTTCTCATGAAGAATTTCTTTCTGGAATTAACAAGTCTGACCGTTTCCACCCTATAATAACGCTCGTTCTTTACTATGGTGAGTCGTTATGGGATGGTCCTACCTGCCTGTCTGACATGATGATTTCCATGCCTGATAATATCAAGGCTTACTTCTCCGACTATAAGTTAAATCTGGTTCAGATACTTGATTCTGATAAATATACATTTTATAATGAAGATGTAAGAGATGTGTTTAATATTATAAGGAACATATATAATGATGATTTCGATTCAATATATCGTGAATATGAATCCCGCAATGTAGATATTGATGTAATGGAACTGATATGTAACATAACCTCAGTTCCAAAGCTTATGGACTTATGTACAGATACTGAACAAGGAGGGACTGTCAATATGTGTGAAGCAATGAAACGATTTCAGGCTGAATGTGAAAGCAAAGGTATGAAAGAAGGTATCGATTCCGAAAAAGTCAACTCTATCATCTCCATGCTAGAATTCGGCATAACCAAAGAACAGATATTAACCAGGTACACTAAAGAGGATTTAGAAAGAGCAGAAGCTGCTATCGCTAATGAGAACTAACACCATACTAATAATATTAAAGCCAGTTAATCTAGCAATTAAGATTAACTGGCTTATTTTATCTGATACTTTTATAGATTTCCGGTCTTCTGTCCCTGAACAATCCCCAGCTCACGCGAAGGTCGGCATCTGCGTCAAGGTCGGATTCCCCATAGACAATTTCTTCCTTGTCTCTTGATGCCTGTGTTACTATCTCGCCTGTTGCATCCGTTACAAATGAAGAACCATAGAATAAAAGTGATGATTCCTGATAACCATTAGCTTCAGATGGTGTAACCTTCTCCTCACCAATACGGTTGGCAGCTACTACAGGAACTATATTGCACGCTGAATGTCCCTGCATACATCTTCTCCAGTGCGGCATGCTGTCAACCTCAAGAATCGGCTCTGAGCCAATCGCTGTCGGATAGAAAAGGATTTCTGCTCCCTGTACCGCCATTCCTCTGGCTGTCTCTGGAAACCACTGATCCCAGCATATTCCTACTCCAATTCTCGCATATCTTGTATCCCACACCTTAAAACCTGTATCTCCCGGTGTGAAATAGAACTTTTCCTGATAATAATGGTCATCAGGAATATGTGTTTTTCTGTATATTCCAAGAACACTTCCATCTGCGTCAATAACTGCAACAGTGTTATAGAACACATTTATATCTCTTTCATAAAAGCTTATTGGAAGCACAACTTTAAGTTCGGCTGCCAGCTTCTGAAAATGCTTCACAGCCGGATTCTCATCAACAGGTGTTGCAAATGCGTAATAATCATAATTTCTCTCCTGACAGAAATACTGTCTTTCAAAAAGCTCAGGAAGCAGTATTATCTGTGCACCGTTAGCTGCCGCTTCACGAACCATCTTATCAGCCTTTGCAATGTTCTCTTCTACCGACCGTGAACACTGCATCTGTATGCCTGCATACTTTACATTTCTCACACTATTTTACCTCCGGAATCTGTTGTGTAATACAGTGGATATTGCCTCCACCGACTATTATATCTCTTGCATATATCCCGACTATCTTTCTGTCAGGAAATGCTTCTTTAAGCACATTTATTGCAAGACTGTCCGCCTCATCATCAAACTGCGGCACTATGACTGAGTCATTGGCAATATAGAAATTAACATAAGACGCAGCAAGACGCTCGCCTGCTTCTCTCATGTCCTCGCCTTCCTCAAATTCAAAGCCATTAAGTTCTTCCTCAGTTATGCACACAGGTTTCTTAGGAATAAGCATTTTTCTTACTTTAATGTGTCTTCCTTTGGCATCAGTTACATTTTCAAGAACAGAAAGACAAGCCTTGCTCATCTCATACTGCGGGTCGTTCTCATCATCTGTCCATGCAAGTACAACCTCTGCGGGTGCTGTAAATGCGCATACATTATCCACATGTTCGTTAGTCTCATCATTATATATTCCACATGGAAGCCAGATTATCCTGCTCACATTGCAGTACTGCTTTAATTTATTCTCAATCTGTACCTTAGTAAGTTCAGGATTTCTTCCCTTACTCAGCAGACAGCTTTCAGTAACAAGCATTGTTCCTTCGCCATCTGTATGTATTGAACCACCTTCAAGAACAAATGGTGCTGCATTATATCCCTGACAGCCAAGATAAGACATAAACTGTCCGGCTACAAGGTTGTCATTGTCCCAGTCCGCGTACAGTCCGTCATATGTTCCGCCCCACGCATTAAATTCCCAGTTAATTCCACGCAAATCACGCGCTTCATATGGTGTATCCACATTTCCACTCACAACGAATGTAGGACCTGTATCTCTTGCCCATGCATCGTCTGTATCCATGACTACAAGCCTGACCGTTTCCGGTAGCATCTTTGCTGCTTCCTCTTTTCTACCTTCTGATACAATCATGTATACCTGCTCGCTTTCACTGATTACAGACGCTATCTGTGCAAATGCTTTCTTAGCCGCCTTTGCTCCATAAGCCCAAGACCCCGGTCTTTCCGGCCATATCATAATGCAGCCCTGATGTCTTTCAAATTCAGCAGGCATGCGAAAACCGTCTGCTGCCGGAGTACTGTTAATATAATCCATATCTATAATCTCCCTTTGAAATCTTCATAGCCAAAATGCTTCCATACCTTACATTCCCCATCACTATCCATAATTACAATATCCGGCAGTGGGATTCCGTTAAATGTGTTGTTCTTAACCATTGAATATATAGCCATATCTTCAAATACGAGTCTGTCCCCGACATTGATTTCCCTTCCGAATTGATAATCACCTATGATATCTCCTGCAAGACATGTATAAGATGACAGTCTGTATCTGTATCTTCCATTCTTCGCCGGTTTCCATATACCTTCTTTTACGTCCATATCAAAATTAATCTCTATGTCCTTATCAATTCCATACTCATCTTCCATGTCCGATATTTTCAATCCACCACGAAGAGGCGGTGTATATGGCATTTCCAGTACATCTGGCATATGACACGCTGCAGATGCATCAAGTATAAGAGTTGTTATTCCATTTTCAACTTTATCAAGAACTGTAGTCACAAGATATCCTGCATTAAGTGCAACAGCTTCCCCCGGTTCAACATACACCTGTACATCATATTTCCTTCTAACATGACTGATACATTTTTCAAGAGTTTCAATGTCGTAATCTTCACGGGTTATATGATGTCCGCCGCCAAAATTAACCCACTTCATATCTTTCATGAGAAATCCGAATTTCTCTTCAACAGCCTTTAATGTTGCCTCTAAGTCATCTGAATTCTGCTCACATAATGTATGAAAATGTATTCCTTCCATACCTGATAACACATCAGGTTCTTCCTCAAGTGCAGCTTTCAGGTTCTTAAGTGTAACTCCAAGTCTACTGCCCGGCGCGCATGGGTCATATATTGCATGGTCACCCTGTGTAGAAAACTCTGGATTAACTCGAAGTCCAAAGCTTACTCCAGCCTCAATACATCTGGCTTTATGCTTCTTTAACTGTGAAACTGAGTTAAACACAACATGGTCACATATATTCACAAGCTCATCCATATCCTCATCAGTAAATGCCGGTGCAAATACATGATTTTCTTTTCCCATACACTCAGCACCAAGTCTGGCTTCATATATTCCACTTGCCGTAGTTCCGCTTATATATTTTCCAATCAGCGGATATTCTGCATATGCTGAAAATGCTTTCTGCGCCAGCAGTATGTGGCAGCCGGTATCTTCTTCTACTTTATGAAGTATCTCAAGATTGTGAATAAGCATTTTTTCATCTATTACATATGCCGGTGTCTTTAACTCATCAAATCTCATAATTAACCTCTCTTTTTAGTCTACTAAAACAGGATTTTCATCGACAACCCATGGAAGACCGTACTTATTAAGCGCATCCATGTATGGATCCGGATCAAATTCATCTGTTGTGAATACTCCCGGCTTGTTCCAGAGTCCCTTTGCAACAAGCATTGTACCAATCATAGCAGGAACACCTGTTGTGTATGAAATAGCCTGTGAACCTACCTCACGGTAACACTCCTGATGGTCGCACACATTGTAAATATATACCTTCTTCTCCTTGCCGTCTTTGATACCTGTGAAGATACAGCCGATATTAGTCTTACCTACTGTTCTTGGTCCAAGTGAAGCAGGGTCTGGAAGAAGTGCCTTTAAGAACTGGATTGGAACAATCTCCTGTCCGTTGAATTCAACCGGGTCAGTTCTTAACATTCCGACATTCTCAAGGCATTTCATATGTGTAAGATAGCTCTGTCCAAATGTCATAAAGAAACGTATTCTCTTAACATGCGGAATATTAGCAGCAAGTGCCTCTATTTCCTCATGGTGAAGCAGGTACATATCCTTCATTCCTACTCCCTCAAAATTGTACTCTCTCTTTATTGACATAGCAGGAATCTCAACCCAGTGACCATCCTCCCAGTATGAGCCGGGTGCTGATACCTCACGAAGATTAATCTCCGGGTTAAAGTTAGTTGCAAACGGATATCCATGGTCGCCGCCGTTGCAGTCTAATATATCAATTGTATGTATCTCATCAAAATAGTGTTTCTGTGCATAAGCTGTGAATACGCTTGTTACACCCGGGTCAAAGCCTGTTCCTAAAAGTGCTGTAATTCCGGCTTCTTTATATTTTTCTCTGTAAGCCCACTGCCATGAGTAGTCGAAATATGCTGTAAATCCAAGACGCTTGCATCTCTCCTCATATACCTTTCTCCACTCAGGATTGTCTGTATCCTCACACTCGTAATTAGCAGTATCAACATAAGGAACTTTACATGCAAGACATGCATCCATAATCGTAAGATCCTGATATGGAAGTGCCACATTAAGAACTACATCCGGCTTGAATTCATTGATAAGCGCAATAACCTCATCTGTGTTGTCAGCATCAACCTTTGCTGTTGTGATGTTAGTACTTGTCTTACCCTTCAATTCGTCTGCTAATTTGTCACATTTGCTCACTGTTCTGCTCGCTATGCACAGGTCTGAAAACACCTCGCTCACCTGACATATCTTGTGGATTGCTACTGAAGCAACTCCTCCGCAACCAATTACTAATACTCTGCTCATCTTTCTTCCTCCTGTTCTAATAATTCTTCAACATACTTTGGCAGCATGAATGCACCTGTATGAAGATTAGTTGTGTAATATTCTGTATGTATATTTCTTCTCTTCCACTCTGCCGGCTTAAAATCCTTAAGCGGATGATATTTCTTTGACGCAAATCCAAACAGCCAGTATCCTGACGGACTTGTAGGTATATGTGCCTGATACACGCGGCTTATTGGAAATGTGTGGAACACCTTCCTGTGCATGCTTCTGCATGCATCCTCATCCTCATCATAAAAAGGACTTCCATGCTGGTACACAAGTATTCCGTCCTCCTTAAGCGCCTTATAACAGTTACCGTAGAATTCTCTTGTAAAAAGTCCCTCACTCGCACCAAACGGGTCTGTTGCGTCATTAATTATAAGGTCATACATATCCTGCTTGGAGCGTAAAAACCTTAATGCATCTGAATTATAAATGTGTACTCTCCCATCTTCTAATCCTACTGCCGTCTCTGGAAAATACTCCCTGCACACATCAACAAACATGTTGTCCTGTTCGACTATGTCTATATTTTCGATATTGTCATACTGTAACAGTTCCTTTGATACACCGCCGTCACCACCACCGATTATCAATACATTTTTAACATCAGGATGGACTGACATTGGCACATGCACCACCATCTCATTATAGATGAAACAATCCTGTTCTGAAAATATAACACTTCCATTAAGTGTCAGGA
>ENA-OOZN01001729-OOZN01001729.1-human-gut-metagenome-genome-assembly--contig:-NODE-1729-length-13352-cov-3.162819_pt1 | contig 13352 bp, 10 predicted proteins | sample MGYA00241187_ERZ501397 | MGnify/ENA primary metagenome ERZ501397 (study PRJEB25962, sample SAMEA2042921) | human gut metagenome | biome: human gut; feature: human-associated habitat; material: faeces... | reverse complement strand
AAAAATCCATTCCAAATCGGCTGCGCCGATAGGATTTTTGCCTTCTCGTCTAAGTTTTCTTACGGTCAGCGCAGTAAATGCGCAGACCTGCGGAACAATTACTTGTTATTTTCTATTTATTCTACCTCATTGCGTGTCCCATTGTACGGACTCGCACCAAAAGATTCGTTACAGCTTACTGGAAAAAACCCGCCGCACAGCCATGCGGAATTCCCGCGCCCGGACAGCGCTGACCGTTCTCATGGATTTCAACCCGTCCGGCAACTCCGGCAGGTCTGTATCATCAATAAAAATTTAAACTATCTTTCTATCTTTTCTACCAGACTAAATTCTGTTTGCTTGGGGCACAACTACCGGGGAGGGTAGTGTGTCTGGGGTCCGTTTTGGGAATTTCGTGCGGAGGGTCTGAGCAATCCGTTTTGTTATACGTATCATTCTGTCCTATTGAAGAGGATTTCAAAGTCTTGCATCCACCTCCAAACAGGCTCGGCGGATTCAGACCTGCTGCTACACTTCAATCCAGGTCGCAGCATTTGACAGCGCAAGCTTCGTGTCCAGCTCCAGAAGTAATTCTTCCCTGCTCTCCTGAATCCTTTCTGTCAGACTGCGGAGCTTCGACAGCTCCTGTGCAGAAAGGATAGGCTGCGGCGGCTTGAGCTGTCCAGCGTTGGCACGGCTGCCTCTCTCCTGCCCAGCGCTGCCTCTTCCTGCAGACGGATTCTGTAAAATCACTACATTTCCTTTCAGCGCCGGGCGGCGTCCAGACGGATTCTGTCCGTGCTTGGAAAACACCTTTTGTTTTTTCAAAATGCTTTCCAGGCGATTCGTCAACAGCTGCTCAAATGCAGTGTCGGCTGTCTCTTTATCGTTCAGGCGGCTGCGCAGGGCGACTGCCTCCGAGACGGTCATATAGCCGCGCGAGGTATCCAGCCATGTCTCTCCGTTCGATCTGGCGACCGCGCTGCAGATCGAATCATACCGGAGGATCAGGGCCCGGATCTGCTGCAGGGCGGCATCGAGGTGCGCACTTGTCCCGTCAGATACCGCACCATGCCCTATGTTGCCAGACACAGCTGACTGTGCCTGCTTTCTGCCTGTCTTGGACGCGTCGAACCGCGCGCTTCTCCGTTCTGCAAAAGCGCCGTCCGTGCCTGCCTCCCTTCCCAGCCGTCCGATCTTCTTCGTGATCCGCTTCTTTAAAAGTTCGCGCTCCTTCAGCGCCTCTGTCACCGTCATCCTGCTCTTCATCGTCATCGCCCCTGTCTGCATTGTGAACTCCCCATCGCCTTATGCCAGTGGGATTGCGGCAGCCTGTTTTTTACTCTGTTATCATTTTATTCCAGATTTTTACGTCTGTCATCCAGTTACAAACTGATTGACAAACTGATGTTCTGTACGTTAAAATATTTTTTTTTACGATACCTTCCGCTGATTCGCAGCTCAGCTTTCCTGCGAAAAGAGACACGCGAACTGCGGCACATTTTCCGGGTCGATTCTTGTCAAAAATTTCGCATTCCTATATACTGATATAGGATGATGCAGGATTGTGAGAATGCGCAGCACAGAACACTCTACAGACCTCAAGGTCGGGGCTTTTGCCATGTTGCCCACGGACCCATCCGGCATCATAGATATAAAAAACCACTCCGCAAGGATTGCCCTGCATGGGATTGTCACTGCTGCAGGACAGAATGAGAGGTTATATGATACAGCTTCAGACAAAATTCAGTCGGCAGGTCGATGAACATAACGTTCTCCCGGAATATCCGCGGCCGTCGCTGGTTCGTACTTCTTATTTGAATTTAAACGGGCGCTGGGAATGCGCCTTTTCCAAAACACCGGAAATCCCGCTTTCCTTCGATTTGAGCATTCTGGTCCCCTTTTCCCCGGAATGTCAGCTTTCAGGCGTTTCCAGACAGCTAAAGCCCGGCGAATATCTCTGGTACCGCCGCACCATCACCCTCGCAAAGCCACAGCAGGATAAGCGCATCCTGCTCCATTTCGGCGCTGCAGACCAGACGGCGGAGGTCTTTGTCAATCGGATTTCTGCAGTGCGTCACTGCGGCGGCTATCTGCCTTTTTCTGCAGATATCACGGATTATCTCCAAGAGGGCGACAACGAACTGATCGTCCGGATTCAGGATGAAAGCAACACGTCCTGGCATGCGCGCGGCAAGCAGTCCTTAAAGCCCGGCGGCATGTTTTATACGGCGCAGAGCGGCCTGTGGCAGACGGTCTGGATGGAAATTGTTCCAGTCAATTATATAGAACAGATTTTTTATCACACCGACTATGATCAGGGACTCGTCCACTTAAAAGTGCTGACACAGCATTCCGCCCCGGTCGAATGCGTGATCTCCGGCAAAGACATGGAGCCGGTCTGCATAAACGGTATGACCAACTCCGAGCTGATCGTTTCCCTGCCCGATTTCCATCCCTGGACACCGGAAGACCCGTTTTTATATCTCGTCAGCCTGAAAAGCAGCGCCGACCGCGTATCCAGCTATTTTGCGATGCGAAAATGCGATATCCAGACTGCGCCGGACGGCACACAGCGCTTTTTCTTAAACAATAAACCGTATTTTCAGGCGGGTGTGCTGGATCAGGGCTACTGGCCGGAAAGCCTCTACACCGCACCGACGGATGAAGCGCTGATCGCCGATATTTCGCGGATGAAGGAGCTCGGCTTCAACATGCTGCGCAAACACGCCAAAATCGAGCCCGAGCGTTTTTACTACCACTGCGACCAGCTGGGCATGCTCGTCTGGCAGGATATGGTAAACGGCGGTTCCGCCTATAAACACTGGTTCGTCACCTATCTGGCGACTTTGATGAACTGGAACCATATTTCTTTTTCCGACGATGAAAAGCACGCCGGTCTGCTCTCCCGGCTCCATCCCGAGGGAAAAGACGAATTCCGGCGCGAAATCACAGAAACCATCGCCTTTTTGTACAACCATCCCAGTATCGTCGTCTGGGTTCCATTTAATGAAGGCTGGGGGCAGTTCGACGCGCTCGCGGCCTGCGAACAAATCCGCACCCTCGATTCCTCCCGGCTGGTCGATCACGCAAGCGGCTGGTTTGACCAGAAGGGCGGCGATATTTTGAGCCTGCATTATTATTTTCTGAAATTAAAATTCAAACCGGAAAGCAAACGCGCGGCGGCGCTGACCGAATTCGGGGGATATTCCCTTTCGATCCCCGGACACAGCTGCTGTAAAAAAGTATACGGCTACAAAAAATTCAACTCCACCGGTACGCTGACCTACGGCTATATCGACCTGATCCGACAGACGATTCTGCCCGCTGTCAAGAAAGGCATCGGCGCGACCGTGTATACACAGCTTTCCGACATTGAAGAGGAAACAAACGGAATTTATACTTACGACAGAGAAATCTGTAAAATTGACCCCGACACGCTCCGCAAATGGAACCGGGCGCTCAAAGAAGCTGGAGAATGTAAAACATATGCCGACCATACTACCGATCACTGATTTTCTTGACCCGCAGCTGGACATCTATGCCCGTCTTTCCGAAAATCAGCTGTTAAACCGCTGCGACCCGCAGAATGGAATTTTTATTGCTGAAAGCCCAAAGGTCATCGAACGCGCGCTGGACGCCGGCTGCATCCCGATCTCTTTTCTGACGGAGGACAGACATCTGGAAAATCAGGCGCTTCCGTTTCTGGAACGCTGCCCGGATATCCCGTTTTTTTCCGCCCCATTTGAGGTGCTCACACAGCTGACAGGCTTTGCCCTGACCCGCGGTATGCTCTGCGCTATGAAACGTCCGAAGCTTCCCTCTGTGGAAGAGCTTTGTCAGGCTTCCAGCCGTCTTGTTATTCTGGAAAATATTATGAACCCTACCAACATCGGCGCAATTTTCCGCTCCGCTGCCGCTCTCGGCATGGACGGCGTACTGCTGACCTCTGACTGCTCCAACCCGCTTTACCGGCGCGCGATCCGTGTCAGCATGGGAACCGTTTTCCAGATTCCGTGGACCTTCCTGGACAGCAGCTGGCCGCTTCCGGGGATTTCCGAATTAAAAAATCACGGTTTCCACACCGTTTCAATGGCGCTTCGCTGTGATTCTGTTTCGATTGATGATCCAAAACTTTCTTCCAAACAAAAGCTCGCTGTCATCCTCGGCTCCGAGGGGGAAGGACTGTTGGATGAAACCATCGACAACTGCGACGACACCGTCTGTATCCCGATGTTCCACGGAGTGGATTCCTTAAATGTTGCCGCTGCAAGCGCAGTCGCATTCTGGGAGCTGGGGAAAAAATAAATACGGTCTCAAGGCAGCCCGTCGCGCGCCTCAGTTCAGCAAGAGATAATCTGCTGTTCAAACCGTATCAAAATGGTTCAAAAACCCCGGAAAATCAAGGTTTAATAGTGATAAGGTACTATTTAGCTTTGCGAGGGGCAGAGAACGGTGTGACCTCAATGGTCACGCCGTTTTTCTGCGTCCAGGGGTAGATTTCGCAACAACAGGCTCGGATATCACAGGAATCTCTACATCATCCACGAAGTTGAAATAGATTTTTACCTTCTGTACCCGCTTGCCGCTGGATTTGTCCGGTGGAAACACCTCAATTTTCTTGATATACTCATTGACTATCGTAGGTGTCAATTTCTGCACATCCACATACTTCTGTGTCAGGGCTACAAAGGCATCCACATCTGCACTCATGGTTTCCTGCGTTTCCAGCCATTCTTCCGTCACTTCGATTTCGAGTTTTAACCGCTCCTGCACCCTGTCCCACTGAGCCTGTGATACAATAGCATCCTGCGTATCCGGCAGGATGAACATATCCTCCGGGGAATTGGGAATCCGCTGTTTCAGCTTATAGGATTTGGAATAGATCTTGAAATTACAGGTACAGCCTGTGTATTCCATCCGTTCCAGAATACCAGCAACGGATTGTCCAGCCCAATGATACGGTCTTTCCGGCATCGGTTTTCCTTTGCGCTGGGCATACAGGGCTTTTGTCGTCAGGACTTTTTGATCTTCCAAAATTCTGGCTATGGCATCCGGTCCTTTTCCTGAAACAGTCAGGTCAAAGATATATTTGACGATAGGAGCTGCATCTTCGTCCAAAATCCAATGATCTTTGTCCGCAGGGTCACAACGGTAGCCGTAGGGCGGCTTGCCCATGTGCTTGCCGCTGATTCCTCTTTGGTGGAGACTAACACGGACTTTCTTGCTGGTATCACGGGGATACCATTCATTGAACAGATTTCGGATTGCAGCCATACCCTCGCTGTCGCCCCGTTCACTGTCCACCCCGTCATTGACGGCGATAAATCGCACATCATAGCTGGGGAAGATAATGTCTGTGTACTGTCCAACAGTCAGGTAATCACGCCCGAAGCGGCTCAGGTCTTTGACCAGCCAGCAGCCCACAAGCCCCTGCTTGACAAGCTCAAAGCCTTCCTGCACACCGGGACGATTGAAGTTCGTCCCGGTATAGCCGTCATCCACCAGAATTTTCAGGTTGGTGTACCCATGTTCTTTTGCGTATCTGGTTAAAAACTCTCTCTGAAAACTTGTAAAAATGCAAGTCCGGGACGGCAGTGTTCACACAAAATTGGTTGATATTGTTCCGTAAATAGAATATAATTGAAGCTACTATGAATCAGGAGGGACGATACAGAAATGAAATACCTGTCTACATTTGAAGTTGCCGAGAAATGGGGGATCTCTCCCCGGAGAGTTGGTATCCTCTGCAACAATGACCGCATACCGGGCGCACAGCGGGCAGGAAGCCGCTGGATCATCCCGGCAGACGCTGAGAAACCGACCGATGCCCGCATCAAAAGCGGAAAATATATCAAGCAGAAAGCTGACAGACAGAAGGAAGCATAATGGCAGATACTTATTTACCTGCCGATGTCCGAAAAAGAATCATTGATGTAATGAGAGAACGTAAGTTGACACAGCGAGAGCTGGCACTTCGGATTGACGTGAACGAAAGTACAATCAGCCGCTTCCTCAGCGGAAAGACTGAGAAGCTGAGCGAAGAAAGCGTTATCCGTATCGCCAGAGTGTTCAATGTCTCCACGGATTTTATCTTGGGTACTACCGTAATCCCGGACAAAAAGAACTACGATATTTCAGAACTAGGGTTATCTGTTGAAGCTGCAAAGAACCTTTATACCGGAAAAGTCAACAATGATGTTGTCAACCGTCTATTAGAAAATCCCCGTTTCGCCACGGTTACTTATATGATTGCACAGCATTTGGATGATACCCTTGCAGGTGGATATGCCGCACAAAACCAGATGTTTGCTACCGTTGGCTCTCTGCTGCTGGGACAGAATCAAACTCCCGAAGCAGTACAGGCCGCAAGAACCGCCAATGCTATGAAAGTTCCCACTTATCAGGCAGACCAGACCACGATTCAAAACACTTTTATGACAGTGGTTAAGGAAATCAAAAAGGAAGCAGGCAGCGATTTAGCCGCAGCAAGGGCAATATAGCTGATTCCAGAGTGCAGAATCCGGAGCAGATTTACATTGCAAAGGAAACCCACGAAGAAATCCATACGGCTCTGCAAATGATTGAGGCACGAGAGAAAGCCTACCTCTGGTATCGCTTTGGCTTTGCAGATGATATACTCCATCCCCTGAATGAAACTGCGGACCACTTCCACCTGTCAGAGAGCAGAGCGAAGTCCACGGAAAAGCTGGCTTTGGATAACTTCTGGCTGGAGCTGCCGTGGTGGTATTGATTGAGTATAAATGAGATATTTTACAACACGAGGTTATTTTGATGAAATATAAAATTGCAATCTGCGACGATTCGGATGCAGACAGAGAATATGTTTTGAATATGGTGAACCGTTGGGCAGCGGGAGCTGGTCAGGTGGTACATACTGATACTTTCACGTCTGCTGAAAACTTCCTATTCCACTATGCTGAGGAAAGTGACTACGATATTCTGCTCCTGGATATTGAAATGGGTGATATGGACGGTGTGACGATGGCGAAGCAGCTTCGCAAGAACAACGATATTGTTCAGATCGTGTTCATCACGGGCTACTCCGACTATATCTCGGAGGGCTACGAGGTAGCTGCACTCCACTATCTGATGAAGCCTGTCAAGGAAGAAAAACTCTGTTCTGTCCTTGACCGTGCTGCTGAGAAACTGCAAAAAAATGAAACGGTATTGAATTTTGAGATCGGCGGAGAAATGCTGCGTTTGCCGATTTATCAAATTCGGTACGCTGATGTGTTTGGAAACTATGTTACAATACACGCCTTGTCTGATACGACGGTAAAAATGACCCTCGGAGAACTAGAAAAGCAGCTCGATGAACGTTTCTACCGTGTCGGGCGTTCTGCGATCATCAATCTGACGCAGATCAGCCGTGTAACCAAATCAGAAATTAAGCTCGTTGACGGAACTGCCATTCCTTTGCCCAGAGGAGCTTATGACGGTATCAATCGAGCGATTATTAACATGAGGTGAAGCAAATGGGATTATTTTCAAAGCGCATAGAAAAACAAATTGAATCCTATCAGCACGAGCTGATTGAAACGCATTATCGTGAAGTTGATAATATGTATCGACAGATTCGTGGTTGGCGGCACGATTACCGCAATCACATTCAGACGATGAAAGCCTACGCCGCCACAGAAAATTGGGAAGCTATCAAGAACTATCTTGACCTGCTGGACGAAGATTTGACTACCGTGGATACGGTTATCAAGACAGGTAATCCCATGACGGATGCGATTCTGAACTCAAAAATCTCTTTGGCAAAGTCCAAGGGTATTGCGGTGGTTGCGGATGCCCATATTCCCGTCAAGCTGAAATCCTCTGAGATTGATTTGTGCTGCATCATCGGCAATCTTTTTGACAATGCCATCGAAGCAAGTGTGAAGCTGCCGGAGGAACAACGGCTCATTCGTGTCTATATGGATATGAAGAGCACCCAACTCTATATTTCCTTCACCAACTTCACCGCAGATAAGAAGTTGAAAAAGGAAGGTAGACTTTTCCGCAGCACCAAGGGAGAAGGTCACGGCTTTGGCTTGGTGCGTATTGATGCCATTGTGGAACGGCTCGATGGCTATATCAGCCGCAATAGCGAGGACGGAGCGTTTACAACGGAAATACTGCTTCCGCAGGTATAAAATTGCAATTCATCACCTGGAAATGACGATTCGTCCCCAAAATCATCTGGGGACGAATTTTTGTGTTATCCTATGCTCAGAAAGGATGATGGTTTTATGGTTAAGGAAAAAATTCAAAAGGCCAAAAAGCCAAAATACAACACCCTCCAAAATGTAGGCTGGATGGTGAAAATAGCTTGGAAAAACGGCAAGCGTGTTCTATTATTTTGCGTCCTTACCGCTATTTTGGAAGTGCTGTTCAATTTAGTTCAGTTATACATTGCTCCGGAGGTGCTGGCACGAGTTGAGCAGAAAACTCCTTTGTGGGAACTCCTAACGACTATCGGAGTATTTACGGCGGCGCTTTTTATCGTGCACGGATTTAAAGAATATATAAGACAAAACACACTATTTCCACGAGTTGATGTGCGTTCTGCCGTCATTGCTAAAATTGCATGGAAGTGTAATGTTACTTCGTATCCAAATACATTGGATGCAAATTTCGTTAAGCTGCGTGAAAAGGCACATATGACGTGTGAGGGAAATAGTCAAGCCACCGAACACATCTGGCAGACAATCACTATGCTGCTCAAAAATGTTGGCGGGTTGATCGTTTATCTGACAATTCTTTCCCGTATAGATTTCTTGCTTCTTCTTGTTGTGATTGCTACTTGCGTTGCGGGATTCTTCGTTTCCAGATACACTAATAACTGGCGCTATGCCCATAGAGATGAAGAAGAAAACTATTTTCAAAAGAAATATTATCTGCGTACTAAGTCCGAATCTGTGGAGCTGGCGAAGGACATCCGAATCTTTGGCTTACAGAATTGGCTGAATGAGCTTCTGGATCAGATTCATAATCTTTACCTAGACTTTACTCTGCGCTGTGAGCGTGTCGAAGTTCTTGCTGATATTACAGAATCGGTACTCACGATGGCTCGTAACGGTATTGCTTATGTGTATCTCATCAACATGGCGCTGAATGAAGGGTTGAGCGTATCGGAATTTCTTCTGTATTTTACGGCTGTTACCACGTTCACCACTTGGGTTATGGGTATTATGCAGGAAATGAGCACCCTCCACAAGGAGAGTCTTGATATTTCCTGTGTTCGTGAATTTTTGGAATATCCTGAGCCGTTCAAATTTGAGGAAGGCAAAGAAATTCCTGCTGCGGATGGATACGAGTTGAAACTGGAAAATGTGTCTTACCGTTATCCCGGCGCAGACAAGGATACCATTCACGGATTAACTTTGACGGTACATCCCGGTGAAAGGTTGGCAATCGTTGGTCTGAACGGTGCAGGTAAGACTACCTTGGTCAAGCTTCTGTGCGGATTGTTAGACCCGACAGAAGGTCTTGTTCTGTTAAACGGAAAGGACGTTCGTGGCTTCAACCGCAGAAGCTACTATGATCTGTTTAGTGCGGTGTTCCAGGAGTTCTCCGTATTGGATGTCACGGTAGCCGAAGAAATTGCTCAAACCACAGAAGGTATCGATTATGACAAAATTGCGGATTGTGTGGAAAAGGCGGGCTTAACAACTACAATCGAGAAGCTGCCAAAAGGTATGCAGACTCATGTGGGACGTGAGGTGTACCTGGATGGCGTCTTGTTCTCCGGCGGTCAGACGCAGCGATTGATGTTGGCAAGAGCGCTCTACAAGGATGGACCGATTCTGCTTTTGGATGAACCTACAGCGGCGCTTGATCCCATAGCGGAAAACGATATTTATATGAAATACAGCGAGATGACGCAGGGAAAAACATCTATGTTCATTTCACACCGTTTGGCATCTACCCGCTTTTGTGACCGAATTATCTTTGTTGCGGACGGTGGCGTAAAAGAAGAAGGCACACACGAGAGTTTGCTTGCTTTGGGCGGCGAATATGCAAATCTATTTGAAGTACAGAGCCGCTATTACCAGGAAGGAAAGGAGTTCTGAATATGAAAGAAAAAGTAACAATACGCCATGCAGTTTCTTCTCATTTGCGTGGCATCAAGGAACTCCACAAGGTATCTCCTAAGTTCTTTCCACTTTTGACATTGCATTGCTTCTTCAGCGCTATTTTCCCTTATATCTCGGTTTTCTTTTCAGCACAGATATTGACAGAACTCGCAACCCTGCGCAGAGCAGACATCCTATGGAAATGGGTAATTGCAGGGGTCTTATGTGTTGGCGTTGTATCTATCTTGAAAGCCTTTCTGCAACGTCGTTATAACACTCTGCTTAATGATCTGTGGGGAAGAAAAGAAATTTTGTTTATTCACAAAATGTTTTCTCTCGACTTTTCAGAACTTGATAAACAGGAGAACCATGATCTTCGAGCACAGATCCAGCAAAACGAAAATTGGGCCGATTGGGGATTGATGATGGTTCAAGAAGTATATGAAAGTTTTATGATAAGTGTGATTGGTATTTTCAGCGGAATTGCATTGACAATCACCTTGTTTTCCTCACCTGTGCCGAATGATTCCGGTTGGCTTGCAACATTAAATAATCCTTTGTTTATACTTTTCTTTGCGGTTATTATGATTGGTGTCAGTATCCTTGCCGGTAAACTCAGCGCAATTGCAACAAAGTGTTGGAGCAACTACGCTGAAGAAGCTACCTTTGGAAATCGTTTGTTTAGGCATTTCGGATTCATTGGAATGGATAAGGAACGTAGCGTAGACATCCGAATGAACAATCAGCAAAACCTTGTTCGTGCATATTGGAGTACCAATTCTACTTTTGGTGTGAATGGTCCTATCGGCAGACAAGCACAAGGAAAAATGGGGATATATGCCAGCTTGGGTGTGTGTATTACTACTCTCATCACCGGCTCTATCTATGTGTTTACTTGTCTAAAAGCTTGGGGCGGTGCATTTGATGTCGGAAGCATTACGCAGTATGTGGGCGCAGCTACCGCAATGGTTGCCAATGTGTTTTCTTTAACAGGTTTGCTTGGAACATTGGAGACAAACACCGGTTACTTGGATAAGACCTTTGAGTTTCTTGACATTCCGAACGCTATGTACCAAGGTAGCCTCACTACCGAAAAAAGATCTGATCGTAGATACGAAGTGGAATTTAAAGATGTGTCCTTCAAGTATCCCGGCAGCGATATTTGGGCGCTTCGCCACGTGAATATGAAGTTCAAGGTTGGCAAGCGACTTGCTGTCGTGGGCGAAAATGGCAGCGGCAAAACCACATTTATTAAATTGCTGTGCCGCCTGTACGATCCACAAGAGGGGCAAATTCTACTTAACGGCATCGACATTCGCAAGTATCGCTATGACGATTACATAAACATCTTCTCCGTGGTGTTCCAAGACTTTCAGCTTATAAGTCAGCCTTTGGGAAACAATGTTGCGGGAAGTATGAACTATGACCGGGAGCGAGTACGCAAGGCGCTGTTGGATGCAGGCTTCGGTGACAGACTTGCTACGATGGAAAAGGGACTTGATACAACACTCTATAAGGGAGTATATGAAGATGGAGTTGACGTTTCGGGCGGTGAAGCACAGAAAATCGCCATTGCCCGTGCGCTTTATAAGGATGCACCGTTTATTATCCTCGACGAGCCGACCGCAGCACTTGACCCGATTGCGGAAGCGGAGATCTATTCAAAGTTCGATGAGATCGCAGGTGATAAAACGGCTATCTATATCTCTCACCGTCTGTCCTCTTGCAAATTCTGCGATGAAATCGCTGTATTCCACGAGGGTGCTGTGATCCAGCAAGGCACACACGCCGAACTGGTAGCAGACGAAAACGGCAAGTATTATGAACTTTGGAATGCGCAGGCACAATATTACACAGAATAACTACAAAGATGCCCCTGTCCAACAGATTCGTACCATCGGACAGGGGCTTTTGGTTCGTTTTGTTTAGTTGTCCATACAGAATTGGATATGTACTAGGAATTTGACTGAAGAAAATGTTTTGCCCGTGAATGTGAAGCCAACATAACAAAATAAAAACAGATGAGAAAGAGTGGCAGTAACCATACCCCAATCCATTGTCCGAGAATACCGAACACGGCTGGTGCCAACATAATCCCCAGATACGAAGCTGCCATCTGTATTCCCATAATGTTTTGAGAAATATTTTCTCCAAAATTCTCAGGGGTTAAATAGTTTAAGTTTGGAAATAACGGCCCGTTACCAAAGCCGATCAAGAAAAAGCCTATAACGGATGTTGTCAGGAAAGGCATAAAGAGCAAGAGAATTCCTGCACCAAGAACAATTTGCCCCAATCGAATGATTTTCCAGCTATGTAGCCGCACAGCTAATAAACCGGAACAAAATCGTCCAAGCGTAAGGCCAATATAATATAACATAACTACTTGAGCCGCGTTGGCAATCGGCATATTTTTATTTTCAACGAGAAATGTACTGCACCAATTACCACAGGTATATTCTATTCCGCAAGATGTTATAAACATACAGCAGATTTCTTTGACTCCTGGCATCCGGACCATTGTACGAAAAGAAAGACCGGATGCATGGCGTACAGAAGCAGAAGATACCGAAATCTTAGTTTTGCCCCAAAGGGTTATTGTGGCTATCAATAATAATAGAATTGCAAATTGAATACTGGCGGCAGTTTGGTACCCGGTGCGCCAGTTTCCTTGTGATCCAATAATTTTTGATAAGATATATGGGCTGGCCGATACACCTACACCGTAGAAACAGTGTAAAAAGCTCATGTGTATTGCGGAATAATGGAGGGCAACGTAATTGTTAAGTGCAATATCGATTGCTCCTGCGCCTAATCCAAGAGGTAAGGCGCAGACGCATAACAAGTAAAAGTTATTAGAAAAGGAAAATAGCAACAACGCAATTGCCGTTAATGCCGTGCTGAATATACAAATAAATCCAGTTCCAAATCGAGCAAGCAACCGTGAACTTAAAAGACTGGAAATAATAGTTCCGCAGGATATTATGATTGTTACAAAACTTCCATAGGAAATGGGCAAAGTTAGTTCAGAGTAAATAGCTGGCCAAGCTGTCCCAAATAGTGAATCAGGAATTCCTAAACTAATAAACGCAATGTAAATAACAAGTAATAAGAGCGTCGTCATTTCATATCTCCTTGTTGTTCAGAGTGATTTATACATTTTGTCTTTTTGTACGACTTTTAGCATCGCCGATTTTAAGAATAAATCCTACTGGACAATCAGATTATGGAATAATTTTTCTATTTATCGGCGGCAAGCCTGCAAAAACACCTTACCACACCAAAACCTCG
>ENA-OOZN01001721-OOZN01001721.1-human-gut-metagenome-genome-assembly--contig:-NODE-1721-length-13423-cov-5.497681_pt1 | contig 13423 bp, 12 predicted proteins | sample MGYA00241187_ERZ501397 | MGnify/ENA primary metagenome ERZ501397 (study PRJEB25962, sample SAMEA2042921) | human gut metagenome | biome: human gut; feature: human-associated habitat; material: faeces... | reverse complement strand
TTTCAGTAGATGTTACGAGCGGCATAATATCTTCTCCTTTGATAAAAAGTTATTTCAAATGTTTGGTACGTTTGGAACTAATTGCATTGTAACACAGAAATTTGATTTTGCAAGAGGATTTGCGATATTTTTGAAAAAAGGAGACAAAACCGATTCGCTTTGTCTCCTTTCTTTGCTTAATTGACCCAGATCGCGGGAAGGCGGGTGCAGGTGAGGCCCATTTTCCACTGCAAATGCAGTGACGCTTCGTTTCCGTCGACCACGTGGCAGTAGGGCGCGCGGCCCTCCTTCAGCGCCGCGGCGAACAGAAATGCTTCCAGCTGCGCGGCATACCCGCGGCGGCGGAACGGCGGTAGAATTTCGAGCATGCCCATGCTGCCGTCGTCATGAAAACCGGCGAAGCCTGCGAGGGCATCGCTCTCAAATACGCCGAAGAGTGCGCCGTGTTCGATGCGGTTTCGGATGTACGCACCGTCGCCGTCGTGATAGACGGACGCGGCCAGCGCCGCGTGCTCCTGCGTCAGCGGGCGGATGTCCGCCGTGACGGGGCAGGGCGGCTCGCCCTTTTCATAGACCCACTGCGTGCAGCGCATGGAATCGTGCAGGGAAAACTCCCGCATCAGCGCCGCTGCGGCGTCGTCGCTTTTGACGGTGAACAGCTTGGGAGCGGCAGGGCAGAGCGTGCGAATCTTTTCGCACAGTAGCATGCCGTCCAGCATGTCGCTCAGCAGAAACGTTCCGTCCGTGCTGAGGACGAGAGAGCCTTCATCTCCGTTATAAAGCAGGCGGCCTGCGCCGCGGCGCAGTGATTCCGTCATGTCGACGCACTCGGGCGCGGTGTTCATCAGATGTTCGCCTTGACGGTCTCGGCGATCTGATCCGCCGTCAGGCCGTATTCGCGCAGCACGTCCGCCGCCTTGCCGGACTGGCCGAAGCGGTCGTTCACGCCGATCTTATGGAACTTGCAGTTGACCTTACCCATCAGGACGTCGGCCACGGCGTCGCCCAGACCGCCGATGACGCTGTGCTCCTCGACGGTGATGACCTTGCCGCATTGTACGGCGTACTTCGTCACGCACTCCGCGTCGATGGGCTTGATGGTGTGGATGTTGATGACGGCAGCGTCGATGCCCTCGTTCGCGAGCGCCTCGGCAGCCATCAGGGATTCGTTGACCATGAGGCCAGTCGCGAAGATCGCGACGTCCTTGCCCTCGCGCAGGACATTGGCCTTGCCGATGACGAAGGGCTTGACCATGTCGCCCTCGAAAACGGGCGTGGCAAGGCGCGCAAGGCGCATATAGACAGGACCGTCGACCTTGGCGATCGCCATGGTGGCGGCCTTGGCCTCGTTGGCGTCCGCGGGGCAGATGACCGTCATGCCGGGGATAGCGCGCATGAGCGCGAGGTCCTCGATGCACTGGTGGCTGCCGCCGTCCTCGCCGACGCTGACGCCCGCGTGGGTCGCGCAGACCTTGACGTTGAAGTGCGGGTAGGCAACGGAGTTTCGGATCTGCTCATAGGCGCGGCCGGCCGCGAACATCGCAAACGAGGAGCAGTAGGGGATGAGGCCCATCGTTGACATACCGACGGCGATGTCGACCATGTTGGCCTCGGCAATGCCGCAGTTGTAGAATTTTTCGGGGTGCGCCTTGGCGACCTTGCAGGTCTGCGTGGCGTTGGCGAGGTCGGCGTCGAGCACGACGACCTTATCGTTCTTTTCGACCAGTTCGATCAGCGCTTCGCCGTAAGCCTGACGGGTTGCAATTTTATCAGCCATGTTCTTAGTCCTCCAATTCCTTCAGTGCCTGCTCACGCTGCTCGGCATTGGGCGCCTTGCCGTGCCAGCCAACCTGATTCTCCATGAACGAAACACCCTTGCCCTTGACGGTGTGTGCAAGGATGGCCTTGGGCTTGCCGGTCATGGTAGGCTTGGAGAGCGCGGCCTCGACGGCGTCAAGATCGTTGCCGTCGGGCAGCTCGATGAGATCGAAGCCGAAGGCGCGCAGCTTGGCGGGCAGATCGCCGAGGCTCATGACCTGATCGTTCGTGCCATCGATCTGCAGGCCGTTGTTGTCGATAATGACGGTCAGATTGTCGAGCTTATAGTGTGCGGCGGCCATGTAGGCCTCCCAGATCTGCCCCTCCTGACTCTCGCCGTCGCCGACGAGGACAAAGACCTTCGTATCCTTGCCGAGGTGCTTGGCGCCCAGCGCCATGCCGACAGCGATGGACACGCCCTGACCGAGAGAGCCGGTGGAGGCGTCCACGCCGGGGACCTTCTTCGCATCGGGATGGCCCTGCAGGATGGAGTGGAGCTGGCGGAAGTTTGCATACTCGTCGCGGGAGATGAAGCCCTTGGCGGCGAGCACCGCATAATAGCAGGGAGCGGCATGACCCTTGGAGAGCACGAAACGATCACGGTCGGGATCGTGCGGGTTCTTGGGGTCAACGCGCATGTGGTTGAAGAAAACGCTGGTCATCAGTTCCACCGCGGACAGCGAACCGCCGGGGTGGCCGCTGCCGGCGTTGGCGGTCATCGTGATGATGTCGCGCCGCACCTGCCGGCAGATGGGGGAAAGCTCTTTTGTATTCATGGAAACCCTCCTTGAAAAATACATTTCATCAACTATTAAGTATATCGGATGAAGCCGGGAAAGTCAATTTTAATCCTCGTTCTTTTTCATCTTTACATGCGACAAGGGATTTGCCTTTGCAGCCACGCGCAGCGCGTCGTTATCAATGTGTGTGTAGATCTCCGTCGTGTTCAGATGCTCATGCCCGAGCACCTCCTGCACGGCTTTGACGTCCACGCCATTTTGCAGCATGAGCGTTGCCGCCGTGTGGCGCAGCTTGTGCGAGGAGTATTCTGAAGCGTCGAGCCCCGCGGCGCTCAGGTGCTTTTTGACGAGTGCGTGGACGCTCGAGCGGCTGATGCGCTCGTTGCGCGACGAGAGGAAGAGGGCATTGTGGTCGCGGCCGGAGATGGGGCGGCGGACGGCGAGATAACGCTTGAGCGCATCCTTGCAGGCGTCGTTTAAGTAGACGATGCGCACCTTGTTGCCTTTGCCGAGCACGCGCAGCGCGTCGTCCTGAATGTCCTGCAGATCGAGGCCGCAGAGTTCGGAGATTCGCAGCCCGCAGTTCAGAAAGATCGTCAGAATGCAGTAATCGCGCTCGCGGTTCTGCCCGTCGACGGACTGCAAAAGCTGCACGCTCTCGTCGAGCGTCAGGTACTTCGGCAGCGATTTTTTGATCTTGGGGGAGTCGAGGTCCTTGCAGGGATTCGTGTCCAAAAGGTGTGCTTTATTGACCAAATAGTTGTAAAAAGACCGAATTGTTGCGATTTTTCGCGCTCTGGACGCGGCATTCAGGCCGTAGTCGGACACGTCGCTGTTCTGATGCAGCACGCGGTCACGGCTCAGATAGGTCATGTAGGCGTAAATATCGGTCAATGTTACTTTTTTCACAAAGTCAAGATCGACGTCCATGATGGAAATTTCATTGAGAGGGAGGCCGCGCAGCGACGGATCGCGCGACTGCTTCAAATAGCGGAAAAAGTTGCGCAGGTCGAGGAAATATTCATCGACCGTTTTCTGCGAGTGGGCTTTGATGGTCTCGTGGTAGGATAGAAAATCGCGCAAAATCGGCGGCGATTCCAAGCGATAGTCGTTCATAATATAAAGTAAGCCGCATATTCACGCGAGCTCATTCGTTACAACAAAAATAATACGGAGAGATACTCCAAAATTGAATTTCAAAATGTCGGTATGTCGGCAAAGAAAAATTCAGCAGCTTTGATCTGAGCGTTGTCGGCGGTTCAAGCATGATACAGAGCTGCGCAGCGATTGATCGTTCGAACGGGATGCACAGCGCACATGCCGTTGATCGGCTGTACGGCGGTTTTCAATAAAGGAGCCGATGGAGAGGGGCATTTTGAAGTCTATACCAAATTGAACAAAATAAAAATTTTGTTCAATTGAGGGGAGCGGAAAAGCGTATTCTTGCGGAAATGAGCGTTTTGGCGTGACTGGCGACAAAAACCTCCTTTGTCAGGATCATGGGATTCTATGGGTCCGGCAGTGTGAAAACGCTGCCGGTTTTGCTGCTATATTATAGATTATAAGATTATAGAAACTGCTTTACAATCGGCGCATCGGCGTTTACGCCTGCACAATGGCGCGCAGCGCTTCGGCGATGTTGCACGCTTCGATCAGTGCGAGCCCCTGCGGCGCGCGGATCTGATCCTTGCGCTGCTTCGGGATGATGCATGTTTCAAAGCCCAGACGGTGCACCTCGCTGAGCCGCTCGCTCAAATGGTTCACGCTGCGAAGCTCGCCGGTCAGGCCGACCTCGCCGATGGCGGCGACGTGATTGCCGATGGGCTTGTCGAGATAACTCGACGCGAGCGCCAGCACGGCGGCAAGGTCTGCTGCGGGCTCGTCCACGCTCAATCCGCCGATGACGTTCAAGAACGCGTCACAGCCGGACACCTTGAGCGCGCCGCGCTTTTCGAGCACCGCCATCAGCATGGCGGCGCGGTTGTAGTCAAAGCCGTTGCTTGTCCGCCGCGAGACCGACTGCGCCGCGGGCGCGAGCAGCGCCTGCACCTCGGCCAGCACCGGGCGCTGGCCTTCCATCACGCAGGTCACGCACGTGCCGGGCGCATCGTCAGGTCGTCCCGAAAGCAGCATTTCCGACGGGTTCGGCACTTCGACAAGGCCTTCGCTGCGCATCTCGAATACGCCGATCTCGTTCGTCGCGCCGAAGCGGTTTTTCGCCGCGCGCAGGATGCGATAGCTCATGTGCGCCTCACCCTCGAAATATAAAACGCAGTCGACCATGTGCTCCAACACCTTCGGGCCCGCAATAGAACCCTCTTTGTTGACGTGCCCGATGACAAAGACGGTGATGCCCTCCCCTTTGGCCAGCTGCATCAGCTCCAGCGTGCAGGCGCGCACCTGCGCCACGCTGCCCGCGGGCGATTCGAGCGAGTCCTGATAGAGCGTCTGGATGGAGTCGACAATCAGCACATCGGGCTTTTCTTCTTCGACGGATTCCAGCACATCACCGAGGCAGGTCTCGGACAGCACGTACAGGTTGTCCGACTGCACGCCGAGACGGTCGGCGCGCAGCTTGAGTTGACGCGGCGATTCCTCGCCGGAAACGTACAGAATTTTCGCGTTTTCACTCAGCTTTCCGCAGATCTGCAGCATCAGTGTTGACTTGCCGATGCCCGGTGCACCGCCGACGAGCACGAGCGAACCCTGCACAGCGCCCCCGCCGAGCACACGGTCAAGCTCTCCCATGCCGGTAGGAAAACGGATCTCCTGCGTTGTGTCAAGCTCTGAGATCGGGTGCGCCTTGGCGCGCAGCGCGCGGCTGCGGCCGCCCGCTTTCGCCTTTGCGCCGTCGCCGACGGCCTGCTCGACGAGCGTGTTCCATGCGCCGCAGCTTGGGCAGCGGCCCGCCCATTTGGGCGTTTCATTGCCGCACTCCGTGCAGAAAAATACACTTTTTGCCTTTGCCATATTGTAAACCTCTTTTGCTTTACTGCTGCTGCTGTAAAAGACCGGACGCGATCACAACGGCCAGTCTTTGCTGATATTCGCCACTTTTCAAAAGCGCCGTTTCGTTTTCATTGCTCAAAAATCCGCACTCGATCAGGATCGCAGGCGCGGTGACGTTTTTCATCAGGAAGATCGACGCGTCGATGGCCTTCTCTGTTTTCGCATTGCCCGCATTGACAGTCTGATTCAGCGCGAGCTGCACCGCATTCGCGACCTCGGCACTCCCCTCTTTTTTGCCGTAAAACACCTGCGCGCCGTGCGTCTGCTTGGATGACGGAAGACTGTTCTGGTGGATGCTGACAAGGATAGCGCCTTGCGTGCTGTTGACCAGTCCCACGCGATTTTCGAGGTCGGAGCGCTTCTTTTCCCGCAGCGTGGACGCACTGGCATCGTGGATGGAGATATCCTCTGTTCGCGTCATGCGCGTCTTCTCGCCGAGAAAAATGAGCAGCGCGTCGAGCCGCCGCGCGATGGCGAGGTTCATGTCGCTTTCCTTGCTGCCGTCGGCGGCGACGGCCCCGCCGTCCTCCCCACCGTGCCCCGCGTCGATGACCCAGACGGTCTTCCCTGTCGGCGCCGACACGCTCGTCTCCACCGCCTCCGGCGGCAGAAGCATGCTGACGGTCGCCGCCGTCAGCACGAGCAACAGCGCGAATATGGCGTAAAACGCCTTTTTTCCGAACACGATAAACAAAATACCCCTCACCCCGGAACAATGTATGCCCTGCGGTGCGGCCTTATGTGCTTTTCATTATACAGGACTTTGAACAAAAAGAAAAGCCCCGCTTCCCTTTTTTCTCCCGCTGCATAGGATGGTGTGGGCGGATGCCCGATTTCTTTGCAAGGAGGAGACTTCTTTGGACGACAACAGAGCCATGCGCACCGAGTCCGGCGTGGGCACACTGCCGAACGGCTGCTGCGCGCCGCTGGCTTTTCCCTATGTCCCCGTGCAGAAAAACGACCCCGAGCGCTATTCCCAACAGGACGCGCTCAAGGCCGGTACGCTGTTTCCGGGGCTGAACCTTCCCTTCCACGCGCAGATGAAGACGAAGTTCCCCGCCGTCAACACGGCGCTCTCAGAGCTGATGGCGCTCGATTTTGCCATCGACGAGCTGGGGCTTTATCTCACCACACACCCGGAGGACACCGAGGTTCTGAACCTCTACTGGTCGTATATCAAGCTCGGCCGCGAGGGGCGCGAGGCCTATGAAAAGCAGTACGGCCCGATTTTGCAGACGGACGTGACGCCCGGCAGCTTCAAGTGGCTGAATGATCCGTGGCCGTGGGATCTGGAGGAAGAAAAGTAATGTTTGTATATGAGAAAAAGTTACAGTACCCCGTCAAGATCAAGAACCCGAATCCACGGCTTGCCGCGGCGATCATCTCGCAGTACGGCGGCCCGGACGGCGAGCTCGGCGCGTCGCTGCGCTACCTCTCCCAGCGCTACTCCATGCCCTATCCTGAGCTCAAGGGCCTGCTGACCGACATCGGCACAGAGGAAGCGTCATGGCCCCCAATTTTGGCGCGGTATTTTTCTAGTCCGTCCAGCACATAGACCCACTTGGCGGGCAGCAGATTGAGCGCCACCTCTACCCTGCCGTCCCGGTACACGGTCATTTGTTGGAGAAGATGCCCATAAAAGTCGTCGTCCGCCGTGCGTCCGCTGACGATGCCCGTGATGGCGGCGCGAATGTCCGGCTTTAGGGCCTGTGTGTCGGTGTTCAGCGTCTGCCGCTGTTTGATCGCGGCGATTTTCTCCTGCACCCGGTTCATTTCACTTTCACAACGGGCTTTGGCGCGCTGATAGTCAGCCTTGGTGATGCTCTCGTCGAAAAAGCGGTCAAGGATCGCATCGCTCCGCGCTTGCAGCTTTTCAAACTCCAGCTCCAGCCGCCGCAGCTCCTGCTCGCCGCTGTCCTCACCGGACGCCAGAACGCTTTCCACAACGCGGGTGAGGCTCGATATGATCGATTTCTTATCCAGCGTCACGGCGCTCACGGAGCGCCGTAGAAGATCCATGGCGATGTCGTCCCGGATCTGCCGCCCGACGCTGCATCCGATGGTATTTCCCGCGCCGTCTGTGCGCCGCAGGCCCTCGTTGGTGGCGGTGAAGCAGCACCAGCGATAATAGGAGCTGCCATCCTGCCGCTTTTTGGTGCGGTGGGAGAAGCTCTTGCCGCACTCGCCGCAGCGAATTTTACCGGAGAGCGGATAGCGGTTGCCGTGTCCGCCGCAGCCTGTCGCACGGTTGCGGCGGACAGCTCCCGCTGCACCGCCTGCCACGTTTCCCGGTCGATGATGGACTCGTGGTGATCTTTTAGTTCTACCAGCGGTTCCTTGCCGTGGTTGTACTTCTTTTCGTGCGTCAGATAGTCCGGCGTGTAGGTCTTTTTCTGGATCAGGTCACCGCAGTATTTTTCATTCTTTAGGATCTTAGTCACGGTGGCAGACGACCAAAGGCAGTTGCCCTTGCTGCTGAGGATGCCCGCCTCCCGCAGCTCCCGCGCGATGGTGCTGCACCCTTTGCGCTCTTGCAGGTACTTATGGAAGATGAGCCGGACAACCTCCGCGCCCTCCGGGTTGACGGTCATTTTGCCGCCGATCACGTCGTAACCCAGCAGCGAGCCGCCAAAAACGACGCCCTTCTCCATGCTGCGCATCTGTCCCCATTTGGAGCGTTCAGAGGTCCTTCGGCTTTCGTCCTGTGCGAAGGAACTCATGATCGTCAGCCGCAGCTCCCCATCGTTGGTGCGGGTATCCAGGCTGTCATTGAGAAACAGCACGCCGACGCCGCGTCGCCGCAGCTCGCGGGTGATTTGCAGCGCGTCTACTGTGTTGCGGGTGAAACGGCTGACCTCCTTGGTCACGATCAGGTCGATCTGTCCCAGCTCCGCCGCATGGAGCATTTTATTGAACTCCACGCGCTTGTTGGTCGATGTGCCGGAAAATCCTTCGTCAGCATAGATGCCTTGCAACTCCCAATCCGGCTGGCGCTGGATGTACTCGCGGAAATACCGCTGCTGCGCTTCAAACGAGTTCGCCTGATCCTCCTTATCCGTGGATACGCGGCAGTACGCCGCTACTTGTAACATAAAAATTCCTCCTTTTAGTCGTATCATACGATACAGAATGTGCCTTTGCAATTGTGTGAATGCTGAAAGGCGCTATTCCTTTACAGATTTTGATTTTCCTGTATTTCTTATCTGTTCTTCTAATTTTTGTACGCAGTTCCTACACTGCATTTCGTTAAGAACCCCTTGCCGCTGCAAGGCGAGCAGGACGGCTCGCTGGTACGCGAGAAGAAAGTCCTGCCCGATCTCGTCTGCCGCCTGATTATGCAGCAACTCCGGTTTGCTTGCCATCCTGCTCCCCCCTTTCCTTGAAACTATGCGGAGAGACCGGTGAACTTGTTGCCGTTTTCCCGGAAGCGGTTTCCTGCCTGACAGAAACTCGATTTCTGATTCTTGGCACGCTCGCGTCATCAGACGGTCATGGCCTGCTTCCCCGAAAGAGAAACGCTCCGGCGGTCATTCAATTTTGTGGAAGATCGTTTGCGCTGGATTTCAACTTCCACAAAAATGATAGCAAGCGTTGACGGAGATTTCAATATGTGGTAAACTATTCGTGTGACAAATGATTTACCACAAACGATGCACAGCTGTGTCCACGAATGGAGGAGAAGCCTTGAGAGCCTTGTATTGCTTGAGTTTTGGCCCAAAAAAGGAATATGTAGAAACGGATTTCAAGCCCGTGGAATATCGTCTTGGGACAACCCTTATTGCCTTTTTGTCCACAGATTTCGCTTCTTTACGGGCGAAATTACTGGTGCGAACAACGCCCATGATGGAAAATCAAGCCATTACCGAGATCAAAAACGAGCTGAGCACGATCCACCCTTTTGGGGAACGCTTTGTGCAGTCCCTCTTTTTTGAAGAAAAGCTGGCAGACGTGCTTGATGAACGCATGGAAGGTTTTGAGAAACTGCAAAAGGAACTTTCCGCCTTTGCAGATGCCGTGCTCGTGCCGGACAGATCTAAGTTGAGCGCCAAGCAGCGTTTGGCGCTCTATATGAGCCGCGATTTTCAAGCTGCCACAGCGATCGCCGGTTTGGACCTGAAGATGCGCGCAGAACGAAAGCTGTATGTAGATGAGCAGAATTTTGATCCGGTGTTGGCGGCAGACCGCATTTCGACGCCACCAAAGTCCGTCCGGTTTGCCCGCATCGAGGGCTCGGACGATTTGGGCGCGACGTTGCTGACAGAACTGCTGGAGATGGTCGAGCAAGGAATTGAATTGAAAAAGTGTGAATATTGTCATCGTTACTTTATCCCGTTCTCTTCCAAAGCTCTTTATTGTGATCGGTCAGTCGGTGATACCGGAAAAAGCTGCAAAGAACTCGCAGTCAAAGAGAAGCATGAAAAGAAAATCGCTGCCGATGATGGCTTAAAGCTCATCCGGCAGCGGATCAAAACCTATGATATGCGTGTTCGCCGTACTCCGGCTATTTACACAGATGCCGCATTTCAAATCTGGAAAGCACAAGCGGAGAATGCACGAAACCGCTATGTGAACGGTGAATTGACCTATGAAGAATTAGATGCGCTTACACAGCTCCCAAAGAAGAAAGGCGAAAAATAAACGAAGAAAATACGAAATGTTTGCGTATTTTTCTTGTTCTTTGCGTATACTGTGATATAATAAAGGCGAGGTGATGAGTGTGACCTTAAAAGAATTGCGTATTTCAAAAGGGTTGAATCAGGCCCAATGCGCGGAATACCTCGGTATGTCCACGCGCAACTATCAGAATTACGAAAACGATGCCGCAAAAGCAAATACAGCCAGATACCATGCGATTTATCAAAAGCTGGAAAGCTATGGTCAGCCTGTTGTCACAGCCGCTGTACCCTCGCAAATGCCAGAGTTTCATACGAATGTTGTCACAGGTGCGGGCTTGCAGGCGTTGGCAAACAGCGTGGCAAAATACGGCAAGCGGGACTGCTTCAGCACCTTACAGAAGTTTGTGAACGGCTCCTATGATGGGAAGATCTGTATTTTATACGGTCTCCGCCGGACCGGAAAGACAACACTTCTGTTTCAAATGCTTTCCGAACTGCCCATAGAAAAAACGGCCTACATCAAGGTGCAGACCACCGATGATATGTCACGGTTGACAAAGGACTTGAAAGTTCTGTTTGAACTGGGCTATCGGTATGTGTTTATTGATGAAATTACGCTCCTGAGCGACTTCATCGACACCGCTGCCGTGCTTTCCGATGTGTTCAGTATGATGGGCATGAAAATCGTTGTTTCCGGTACAGACTCTCTTGGCTTCGCTATGGCAAACCGCGATGAACTGTACGACAGAAGCGTGACGATCCACACCTCTTTTATTCCCTTTCGGGAGTATGCGCGGCTCCTGAACATCCGTTCTGTCGATTCCTATATTGAATACGGCGGAACGCTGAAAATGGAAAATATGAGCTTTGACGATCCGGATGCTGCCTTTGACGAGGTCGCGTTTCGGGACGATGAAAGTACCCGAAAGTATATTGATACCGCCATCAGCCGCAACATTCAGCATACACTGAAAAACGACCATTACGGCGAATACTTCAATCAACTGCGGGAACTTTACGAAAAAGGTGAGCTGACCAATGTTATCAACCGCATTGTGCAGCACATGAACCACCGCTTTGTGCTGCGCGTGGTAGAGGACGAATTTAAGTCCCATGATTTTGGCTCCGCAAAGGAACTGCTTCTGCATGATCTCCCTGCGGAACGGGCAACCGTCCTCTACGAGGTCGATGAAAAGCAAATATTGGGACGATTAAAGGCTATCATTGAAGTCAAGGAAAAGAACGAGACAACCGTTCCAGTCACGCAGGAGCATATCGACAAAGTGAAGAAGTATCTGCTTATGCTGGATCTGATCGTCAACTGTCCGGAACGGTATGAAAGCGGTAAGCAGGCAGAGCATTTCGTCTTTTCCCAGCCCGGTATGCGCTATGCCATCGCAAAGGCTCTGGTCTACTCCCTGATGCAGGATGCCTATTTCGCATCGATCCCCGAAGCGGATAAGGCATATATCACAGGAAAGATTTTGGACGATGTAAAGGGCCGGATGCTGGAGGACATTGTTCTGCTGGAAGTCCGCAAAACCGCGCCCAGTACGATGGAAGCATTCAAGTTTAAGTTCGATGCCGGCGGCGAGTTTGACATGGTGATTTACGATAAAGCAAGTCGAAATTGCCGCATCTATGAAATCAAGCACAGCACCGAGGCCAACGAAAAGCAGACACTTCATCTGCGTGATGCAGAGAAATGCCAAATCGTTGAAAAACGCTTTGGCCTGATCAGCGGTAAATTCGTTCTTTATCGCGGAAAAGATACGTTTGCCGAGGGTGTTCAGTATTTGAATGTAGAAAATTTTCTGTGTGGTCTGAAGTGACTTTTTGAGGAGGATTTATCATGGACTATATTCTAAAGCAGTTCGATGAACCGCTCGTTAAATTCTCCGCGACGACCGATACCAGTGAGCCGGAGATCCAAATTCTTTGGACAAATGAAGAAAAAGCGGCATTTCTGCCGCTTGATTTGACGCTGACACCGGATGGATTGAGCCGTTGGCTGCGCCGCCGCACGATTCCGAAGAATCGCGCCTATGTCCATAACCTTTTGGCAAAATGCGGCTTAAACCTCAACCGTCCGCTCGGTATTATCAGTGTTTGTAAAGGACTATCCCTTAACGATTGCTATTGGGTCGTCGAGGACGGTGACACCGCTTCTTTTGACAAAGTAAATCTCTACGACAACCCATTCAGCAATGTTCTGGCAGAGCTTGCCTTTACCGGCTATGGCAGCGGCGTCCGCACTTCCCTGCTCTCCAGCCAGGAGTTTACCACCAACGGAATGCTCCGCAAATGCTGGCGGCGCATCGGCGGTAAGGTGTATCTCTATAAGGGCGGCACAGAGGGCGCGGCCAATACCGGCAACGAGCCATACTCTGAGTTTTACGCCGCGCAGATCGCCGCCGCCATGGGCGTTCACGCGATCCCCTATGCCTTATCCCGTTGGAAGGGCGTTCTCTGCTCCACCTGCGAGCTTTTTACCGATAAGGCGTATGCCTACCTCCCTATCGGCCATCTCGTTTCTAAGGGCGGCATGGGGGCTGTCAGGGCGTATTACGAAAAGATGGGAGATAAGTTTGTCAACGCGCTGAACGAAATGCTGGTGTTTGATGCGGTGATCTGCAATGTGGACCGGCATTTTGGAAACTTCGGCGTGATGGTCGATAACCGGACGAATACCATCGTCTCCCCCGCTCCCCTGTTCGACCATTGCAATTCCCTCTTTAACTTTGCAGGCGCGGACGCCTGGGCGGACGAGGCTGCGCTGGAGGCATATATCGAAACGCTGTACCCCAGCGTGTACGATGATTTTCTCGGCACAGCCAAGGACGCGCTGACGCCGGAGCTGCGCGAGAAGCTGCGGCATCTGCTGAACTTCAAGTTCAAGAAGCACTCGCGCTATAACCTGCCCGAAAATAGATTGCGGATGATCGAACAGCAGGTGCAGAAAAGAGTTGGGTTGCTGTTAAGTATATGAAAGCGAAAACAAGGCATTGGTTCATTTACCAACAGCCTTGTTTTCGCTTTCATATATTCGCGATTCATCTAATAGGTGTTCGCATTATGCCCCCTTGCGGGGCGCGACCGTCGTCACGCGCACCGTGACCGAGGGCGCAGCCGAATTTCAATCCACGCGCCCCTTGCGGGGCGCGACAAACCATGCGGCAAGTGGTACGACGGTTATGGCATTTCAATCCACGCGCCCCGCGAGGGGCGCGACGGCACATC
>ENA-OOZN01001715-OOZN01001715.1-human-gut-metagenome-genome-assembly--contig:-NODE-1715-length-13459-cov-2.425694_pt1 | contig 13459 bp, 18 predicted proteins | sample MGYA00241187_ERZ501397 | MGnify/ENA primary metagenome ERZ501397 (study PRJEB25962, sample SAMEA2042921) | human gut metagenome | biome: human gut; feature: human-associated habitat; material: faeces... | reverse complement strand
AAAAGCACGCAAAAAGTACACAAAGTGCAAAAAAGTTCAAAAAGTTCTAGTGCCTATATAGCACATGAACAACGAAAAATATTATGAATTTCTGTCCGAAAAGGACATTAGAGCTATCGGCGGTCGTATATCCGCAGATGAAGAATTTAAGGCAGTGCCAGCAATCAAAGGCTGGTTCATATCGTCCGAAGGACGCTTAATTAGTAAGCGTAAAGGCGGTAATGTAAAATTTGTGAAGACTTACTTCACGGGTGGATATGAGCATGTAACTACAAGAGTGAATGATCGCACAGGAAAATTTTTTACAATTCATCAACTTGTAGCGCAAGCCTTTTTAACAGTCCCGGAGTGGATTAAGCCGGGAGATATTATAGAAGTACATCATTTAATCCGTGTTAATCGCAAAAAGCGAATTGCCGGAAACCATGCAGCAAGAAATTTAGCATATATGCCGAAAACCATACATAAGACAGTGGATGTCATTTCAAAAATTGAAGTAATGGAGAGTGGTATTTATCGGCAATATGATTTTGTAGAAGCTGCAGAACATATGGGGATCTCCCCGTATACCCTTGCTGATGTTGTACGACAAGAGCCAACCAGCAAGAAAGAGAATTGGGCATATTATCAATGTGCCGTAAACGCCGATGGTGTGGCGGTAGATGTGGACTTTCGCATGATCCGCACCAAAGATATTTAATCATTGTTCCCTGTACCAATTCTGGGGATTTTAACAGTGATTCCAAAATTATAATTCATTTCAATACCTTGTGGGAGTAGTAACCGTGTATGGTGCTGCTCCCATTTTTTTACGCAAAAATTCAAGATGTCAATTTGGCACTTTGATATTATTTTCAGGATTCCCATAATGGGAAAGCTGAGAAAATAGAGCAAGAGTCCATTATGGGCTTTTGGTTATGGAAAATAGGGGAAAATCCACAATTTTCTCTTTTTCGTGTACGTGTTTTTTCATCGAACTTTTCCGCACCGAACACACCCAAAACCGCACCTTTTTACGAAAAACGGTCATAAAATGGGCAGTGTGTCGAACTCAGTTTCAAGTTAAAAATATTTGAAGTTGCTTACCGAATAATTCGGAAGGCAAAGTTATCCAGAATTCAAACCCGAATAATTGGGGCTTGATGTATGATTTCAGTTTTGGGCATAAAAAAAGACAGCGGATTTTTGCACCACTGTCTTAAAGTAATTAGTACATTATTATTGCATGTTAAGTTTTGCCGGAAGCTCATCGGGTGTAACTTGATGATTTTTGTCTGATAGAGCTTCACAAAGACGATCAGCGTTTGCCCAGGTGTTTGGGATAACTTCCATGATATCGTTCGGCTGGCAGTCTAACCAGATACAGAGAGCTTCAATAGATTTGCTGTCAACAGATGTTTCACGGGTTCTTTTTTCGTATTTGGCTGGTTTTGTGCCCGGAATCTTATAATTATATTCCTCAAGAATACCAGTGCCCAGTTTTAATTTACGCAAGGTTTCCTGTCCTATAATATTATCATTTCTGATATTGGATGTATTTTTTCCTTTTGCTTTCATCAATTCAAACAATTTTTGGTAACTAATCATAGTAGAATCTCCTTTTTACACTAATATTATAGCATTTTAGGGGGATTATTAGCAAGTTCATTTATTATTGTGTATTTAAGTATTAGCAAAAAAGGGGCAGCAGTTACGCCACCCCGATATAAGCTATAAAATAAATGTTATGAAAAATAATCAACGATTGCCCGGACTTCATCGGGATAAATTTTAAACTCTTCAACGGTATCTTCTTCGCCGTTTTTATACATCTTCATAAATACTTTTTTGATTTTTGCAAGCGGATCAGATCCCCACAGAATATAGTCTGTATTTTCAGGCATTGTCTCAAAGTAACGATTTACTTTAATTCCGACACAATCCAAAGCGTCAATGATATCGTCTGGCTGTATTTCTGCCAAAATATCACGGATGTTAGTATTTGTAGTGCTGTATGTTCCATTTTTTCTATAAAATAAAAATTGCATGTCGTTCTCCTTCTCCCCGTATAAAACGCCGCTAGGTCAGCAATAATATTATTTTTCCAGCAGTAGAGCCGATTATTAAGCGATAAAGGTAACTTTTGTAAATTTCCCACTATCCATTTTAGGATAAACTTGTTTCATTGCCCGGTCGATGCCGTTTGAATCTTCAAAGTCTTCATAAAAGTAATAAATCATGTTCCCTGTTGCGGTTGTGATCTCAACGCCGATTCCTTTATATTTTTTTACTTTTGCTAACATTTCAACTTTAGTCATTGCTTTTCCCTTTCTTTTATAAGATTGCTGATAATGCGATTACCTGTGCTTCTGATAAGTGGTCAATCACTGTATTTCCGTCTTTGTCTGCCAGTTCATATTGATCTGGAATAGTTCCGAAAAATCCGTCAAACTGATTTGATAAGTAATAACCTTTTTCATATAACTTTCTTTCCGCTTCTTTCATTTGGTAGCCTCCTGTATGTTTTTTATCTGTGATTTGCTATGTTGAGATAATTATACACAAGTATTAGTGCAATTGCAATTGACAGATCAACCAGAAATTACAGAAAATTAAACACTAATATTTGTGCAAAAACACAATTGACCAAAGCACAAGTATTAGTGTAAAATGCAATCAAGATAAATAATCAAAAGGAGGAAAAACACATGATGTACTTTAAGGATATTTATTCATTAGAAGATTTAAGAAAGGAATATAAACGGCTTGTGAAAGCCAATCATCCAGATAACGGTGGTTCTGAGGATGCTATAAAGGTTATCAATGTTGAATACGAAATAACCTTTAAGGTATTAGCAAAAGCAGATACATCCAATGCCATAAAATACGATATGGCAGCAGATGAACAGATTCGGGACATTATCAATATAATTATAAATTTTGATATTAACATTGAAATATGTGGTTCTTGGATTTGGGTGTCCGGCAACACATACACTTGCAAAGATGATTTAAAAAGTAACGGTTTCCATTGGGCAAGCAAGAAAAAAATGTGGTACTGGCACGATCCAGAAGAACAGACACGGAGCAATGGGAAAACTACAATGGATGATATCCGCAATAAGTACGGCTCGGAAACAATCAAGAAAGCAGAAACAAAGATGTGTATTAGCGCATAGTTCATAAAGGGGAATCAATCCCCTTTTATGATATATCTACTATCAAGAAGGGAGAAGACAATATGAAGTACATTATAATTTACAACAATAATCAGAATTATAACTATGCAAGTAACAGAAGTGATTTATTACATTGGCTGAAGATATTAAAAGATGAACAGATAAATGATATTCGTAAAATTTATAAATCAGGTATCAGTGATTCAGTATTTGACAAATATACAAGATACATAAATCAATAATAGATACAGAACACGGATTCAGTCATTACAATAGTATACCGCATACAGCTATTACATATTTCAAAGTGTATTGTAGGTGGTATATTTCTTTGATATAATGTGTTCAAGAAAACAACTCATTTCGTGTACAATTTGAAACAGCCAAAAGAACAAGAAAAAAGCAATGATTTAATAGAAAAAGTGGCAATATTTGTTCAATATATTTTTGAAAGGGTTTCGTGAACAGTATTGCTAGAAAGCATAAAAGAAGGGAGATTTTTCTATGATTTACGGATATGCCCGTTGTTCAACAAACGAAAAGAAACAAGACATTGATCGTCAGAAAAGGGATTTGAAAAAACTTGGTGTTGATCCACAAAATATTTTTTGGGAATACGAAAGCGGAACAAAGAATGATAGGGTGCAACTTGACCGACTTATGAATACAGTACATGAAGGAGATACGATTGTAGCACTAGAAGTTAGCCGATTAACCAGATCAACCCAGAAGCTATGCAGTATCATTGATGAAATAAAAGAAAAGAAATTGAAATTGATAATTGATAAAAGTATAACTGTAGATTGTACGCCGGGGCATGAGATTGACCCGATGACAAAGGGAATGTTAATGATGTGGGGCGTTTTCGCAGAGCTTGAGCATGATATAATATGCCAGCGTGTAAAGTCCGGCATGGAAAATGCCAGGGCAAAAGGTGCGGTTATTGGCAGACCTAAGACCACAGAGGATAATATTCCGGCGGTGTTTATGCGGTACTATCCAAAGTATATCAAAAAAGAAATGAATGTTTCGGAACTGTCAAGACTTTGCGGAATGTCCAGAACTACAATATATAAGTATATAAAAATTCTTGAAGGATAGAAAAAATAGATATTTAAAGGAAGCCACTGCAACATATTTTCATGCTGCCAGTGGCTTAACTTATGTCTGGATTAGAGTGATTATTTTGCGGTTTGTTTTATTTTGGCTGTGAATTCTGAACCAGTCGGAAATAATCTTGCAGTAAATGAGCAGGGGGGTATATTTACATTTTTGCAGTGATTCCCGGTGTTTTCAAACCGCTTCGAGGTTTATCTCAGTCTGCAAGAATCAAGTATGCAGCCGAACATTATTAACCCTTTGGTTTCCATTTATACCCACATTTTGCACATCGGTTCATGGTTTGATTAGCCCCGATGAATCCTGACATCAAAGAAAATCCCCTTTGTCCTGTTGTTATTGCTACAGATCCACATTTAGGGCATACAACTTGACCAGATTTATAAGCTGTTTTGGTTTGTGGGTTAGCTTCCCACTGTTTCCATCTTCTTGAAAGGTCGAGATTTGTTCTGAATGGAGTGGAATCAAGCATCTGCTGAGTTATTTCTTTTGGTATTTCGTCATGTTCATCAATATAGTGCCACAAATATGTCAATGGTTTCATATTATGTTTTGTGAAATATCCGTTGTTGATTTTTGATGAACTCAAAAAAAGCTGATAGTATTTCCCTTGCTTTAGTAATTCATCAAGAAATGTAAGGTCGAAATCTTCTCCTAAAATGGTACAGATAACTTTATCTGATGTTGGTTGCGGTTGAAGCGGATAACCGCAATGAATACATTGACTTGATTTGTCGGAAATTTCTTTTCCGCATTCAGGACATTTAATAAGTGCCATAGTACACCTCCTGTAGTTGGCTTTAATTAGTAGGTTTCCATTTATTACCACAATTACCGCATATATTTATGACTTTTCCACTTCCAATAAAGCCGAGCATAATGGAATATCCTCTTGTTGTAGTCGTGACAGAGGTTGAGCCACATTTCGGGCATTTTAATGTGTTGGCAGCAGTATTTTTAACATTTGATGCTGAAAAACGGGGAACTGATGCTAATGCAGATTCATAAGTTGTCTTATCTGGATTAGTAGAATGCCACTGTAATAGCGTGTTGTATTGCTGAGTGCCCATTGTTTCCTTTAAATTGCTACTGATATCGGAAGGAGCATATGAAACAATCTGATAAATTGGAAACCAGTCAATCGTAGGAAAACCATTCAGTCTCTTGCATCTGCTGCATTTTTCGCCGTACTCAGTAGCCAAAAATTTAAACATATCATAAGAAAGTTTTTGGAAATCAACCAATTCATAATATAATTTATTGCTTTTCCAACTACTGTATATTTCCATTGCTTTTAACAACTCATAGACTGTCTGTGCAATAGTATCTTCGGTACATTCTGTTTTGGATGCACGCATTTCTGCAATTTTTTCTGAAATGTATGGATATAGTTTAATGGTAGCATCTGTGCCGGAGTCTTTTGATTGAACTCTGGCAGTTGCAAGGGTTAGAATATCTGCTTTTAAAGAAGAGATATCTTGATTATTAACTGATACTTCATTAAGGGGATATCCACAATGAATGCATTGTTTTGATTTGTCAGAAATCTCTTTTCCACATTCAGGACATTTAATAAGTGCCATGCTTTCCTCCTTTAAAGGTGCGTATTTTAGAACAATAGTGCTTATGATAATACTAATTCTATTCTAATGTCGTGATAAACTTAAGTCAACATATCGGTTCAAACATTTTGGATTAAATTAAAGATATTAGGACTTATTGGAAGGAGATGACAAGATGACCTTCAATGAATGCGGATTTCAGGAGCGGATTAAGGCTTTAAGAAAGCAAAAAGGGTATACGCAACAGCAGTTAGCGGATATATTTTGCATCTCCAAGTCAAATGTAAATTATTATGAGAAGACAACAAGAGCACCATCGCCGGATGTATTTATAAAGTATGCTGAAGAGTTTAATGTATCTATTGATTACCTGTTTGGAAGAGAAAAGCCGTCAGGGAATACATTGGATGTATCGGGTCTATCAGAAGAAGAAATTGTAATGATCCAGAATATGATTGATACGCTGAGAAAAAAGAATAAATAATTTAGAGTCTGTCTATTCAGGCTCTTTTTTTGTGAGGAATTTATGATAATTAGACACGAATACGAAATTGTATTAAAAAAAATTGTTATTGCATAAAAACAGAGGAAGATAATAGTTGCCCTATTTGCAAAGAAAAAATGAAAGTACGAGATAGCAGAAAAAGAACCGTATTGGATGAAAGCGGAGAGAAGTATGTTTTTAGATTACGAAGATTTTTCTGTGATACATGCAAAAATATTCATTTAGAGTTACCGGATTGTGTAGTTCCACGTAAAAGATATTCAAAGGACGCAATAAATATGGTTGTGAGTGGGAAATGTGATTATTACATAATGGATCAAAGCACTATTTATCGTTGGACACACCCGTTCTGCAATGACAAGGAGATAGTGGGTTGATATGATATGAAGCTGGGAGGTGCATTATGAAAAAGAAAAAATGTTTCCTTATTATAATATGTATCGTGGTACTACTGCTTATAGCATTCATTTTTCTATCTGGTAGGAAAGGAAAAACAGAGAATCCATTATTGCCAATTGACGAGTTAGCAGAAAAATGGAAAGGAAATCAAGACCTGCCAAGCGAAGGAGAAAATAAACAAATTGATGTTCCTGGTTTCAAATCCCTTGTATTTATATCCAATCAAACAAGCCAGAAAGTTAATTTTTACAATCCTTCAGAGAATGACTGCTTATTTAAGTTGACACTTTATGCAGATGATAAACAATTGTGGGAGTCGGGATATATTCAGCCAAGTGACGGATACTATGATATTGAAATTAGTGATCCGTTAGATAATGGAGAATATGAAGGAAAACTCATATATCAATGTTATAAAGAAGATGGAACACAGCTTAACAGTGCAGTGGTAAGTTTTAAATTAACAGTGAAGGAGCAATAGCATGAAAAAAGTTTTTACAGCAATGCTTTGCATGTGCATGTTAGTGGTTGGATCGACTACAGCATATGCGCAGGATATCGGTTCTTTTGGAGATGGGGGATTTGGCGATAGTGCGACATCTACGATGACGTATGATATTGATAGTTCATATATTGTGTCCATACCGGCTACGATAAATATGAATCAAGAAAATAAACTTACGTCAAACATGATGGATATAAGATCAAATGAGATAGTAGAAGTGTATACAGATTCAACAGTTCAGATGCAGAACCAAAATAATATGGAAGCATCACCGATGGATATGGAGATTGTAACTTCCAACACAGAACTTACATATAATGGAAGTCCTATTGTTGCACAGTTTTTACAGGGAATGTCGGAAACAAGTCTTTCATTCTGGGGAAAACGTCCAGAAGCACAAGGATCTGCCGGTCATTATGAAGGAACTTGTGAATTTCACATTCGTATTCGAGATATAAACTAATCAATTGAATAACATAATACAAGGGTCAGGGCGTGCCAGTTGGTACGTCCTTAAAATAATAAAAAAGTCTTGCCTTTTGTGAAAGATATATTATAATCAAGATATCAAGGTCAATAATCTCTATGTTAGAGGGGAAATCTAAATAGCCTTCAAAAGGGCAAATTTCCCAACCAACATAAAAAATGTTCAAACGTAAAAATTGACCTTGTAGGTCTGAGAAATCAGATCTTCAAGGTCTTTTTTGTTACATGAAAATAGAGCGAAAACCTTGATTTTAAGCGATTTTTCGCACCTTGATAAAACACAAATTTTATTTAGTTTCTAAAACACGGAAACGATTGTGTGATGAGAGTATGAAAAGTGGGAGAATGCGAGATTTGCCTTTTTGGAGGATGAAGAAGTTTGTCCCACAACATATATAAATATTACAAGGCAAAAGCTTTCAGCCACTTTTAGGGCAAAGTTTTTATCCAGTAAGTAATATCAAACTCACGTAAAAATGAGTATAAACTCACATAAAAATAAGTGCAAGTTTATATCAAACTCACATAAGTAATCACATATTTTTACGTGAACTGTCCAAGCATAAATTAAGACTCTTGGAACTTTGGAGAACGGCCATAAGAGATGTAAAAGTCTCTTTAGGGAATACCTCTAAAGTTTCAGGAGTCTTTTTTGCTACACAATTTGCTTGTACGGTCAAAAGAATGACCTTGTAACCTATAATGAATTTCTTACAACCAACAAAAAAATGGGAACATCCTACTGCGAATAGGAAGCTCCCATCATTGGAAAAGTATTATTTTATCCTATTAATAAGTAAAGGATTGTACATCAAAACTTCATTAAGAGTTATGGCTTTGGAAATTTCCATATACTCAAAAAATGAAACAGGACAAAATTCAATAACCTTACCTGATTGACAGGTAATAGTTAGAGAGTTGCTTTCCCAGTTTATTGCCTGAATTAGTGTTGGGTTCTGGCTTGTATGAACTGGACTTGTAAGAATATTCATAATATCACCTCTTTCCTCTGCACAGTATTAATCTGTTGTATAAGTATTGCAGCCTGTTATTGGTACTAACAGACCTCAATATTATTATACGAGAATAGTAGAAAAAAGAGGAACTGATAAATGGTTACAGGGTCTTTTTTGTTAATAAACAGGCTATTATAGGCTATTATAAGCTCAAATAGGCTTAAACAGGCTATTGGCAGCAGTTTTTGATAATTGGAGAAATACCTTATTTTAAGGGCTTTCAAGGGGCTTGATTTACACATAAAATACGAATTTTATGAGGAACAAAAACTCTGATAAGCACATTCTGATAAAGAATAACCTCTGATAATTTGATAATGTGACCGTCTAATATAGACACGCTACCATAACAGATACGCTACAAAAGAAAAGGCTACTCTACTGTGAATAGAGCAACCTTTTCAAAGACTAAAACAATTGATGGTTTGTCGGCAGCAGTTAAACAGGATAACAACTGCTACCCAAAAGTATTATAGGAACATTCTACTGGACATAGAACATTCCTACAACAAATAAGTAAATACTATACAATTTTACAAGTTCTCTTTTTGGAGAAAAATGATTAAAAACATTACAGAGAAACAGCACGTTTCTCAATAAGCTTTAACAATTTTGGATTATCTTTTACAAGTAAATAATTTGCAAAAGATACACCAGTAATCTTAGAAACATGACCATTAGAAGATGCGACTTCTAAGGTATTATCAGGCTTCCAAGTAATGTTGGTAGACTTATTGAAATTAATATCCATAACGAACACCTCCCTTCTGTATAGGGTTATATAGTAAAGCTCTGGTCGGAGAGCTGAACTAACCTAGACAGAACTAACTTAAACAGAACTAACCTAGACAGAACTTTCTGTAAGCAACTCTTATAGGCAGAGGAAATTTGATGGTAGGACATCAAAAAAATCCTCCACTTATTATTATACGAGAAATCGTATGGAAATAGGAACAACTTACAGGCTGAGAACACCCAAGACTGGACTAGGGGAGGGTGGTGGGAGAGGTAAGCGTAATCTGAAAGCGAACAGCTTTAAACGTAAATCAGTAGACGGTTATATTATCAAGTTATCAGAGGAGTAGGTTATCAGAGGTGTAACTTGTCAGAAGTGCAACTTATGTTTGGAACAGAAATGAACAGGGAAATCTCTGAAGAATACAGGGGAAATCTCTGAAGGACAAAGAATTTATACAGGATAAAAACTTTGCCCCAAAACAGAATAAAAGAGATTGCCCTATGACAATAAAGTCATGTGAAAACATGAATTGTGTCCAAACGTAAAGATTGACCCCGAAGGTCTGAAGTGATTCAGACCCCGGGGTCTTTTTTGCGTGATGATAAAAAATAATAAAAGCGAAATAAAAAGTTGTGAAAATAATAATAAGAAAACTGTAAATGCATAATAAAAATTATGCAAAATGGCAATGAGATAAAAGAAAGAAAAGGAAAATAATATACAAAATAGATGAAGATACAGAGAAAAAATCTTGTAAAATAGAAAAATGTATGATACTATGATGCTAAAGTGGGAAGAAGGTCGATTCATGAAAATAAAGGCGATTTACAGGGGTGGAAAGAGTCTTTATTTTTATAAAATATAAAGTTATTTGGGGCAATCGTTACCGGGTGAGGCGGTAATTTGCAAAAATATATTTTATGGGGGTGGAGCTTATGGATAGTTCCGTTTTTTGGTACGCAGTGTTAGCTGTCGTAGTAGTTGCTCTCGTTTTTATCCTTTTCAACTTCAACAAAGTGAAGAAACTGAAAGAAGGAACCGACGAGATGATAGAGATGGCCGGTATCATTCGAAGTGGTGCGGGTACATTTCTGAAAGCAGAGTTTAAGGTAATCGCAATTATTGGTGTTATCATTGCTCTGGTATTCAGTTTATTTGTGGAAGCCACAAGTGGAATCACATTTCTGCTTGGCGGGCTGATGAGCAGTCTGGTTTGTATCATTGGTATGAAGAGTGCGACCTATGCCAATGTACGTACTGCCAACAAGGCAAGAGAGTCATTTTCCATCGGAGAGACTGTAAAAGTAGCATTGAGCGGTGGAAGTGTCAGCGGTATTGCGGTACAGGCATTTGGTATGCTGGGACTGTTACTGGTGTTGATCATCTGGGGTGTAGATCCACACGCGACAGGTCACGGACTGGTGGCAAATCTGGAGTGCAATCCTTCCATCATGAGAATCACTACCTACTCTCTGGGATGTTCGATCGTAGCCATGTTCAACAGGGTTGCAGGTGGTAACTATACGAAGGCTGCAGATATTTCCTCTGATATTCTTGCCAAGATTCGTCATGACATGCCGGAGGATGACAGCCGTGTTCCAAACGTTATTGCAGACTTTATCGGAGATAATGTCAACGATATCGCAGGTAACTGTTCCGACCTTCTGGAAAGCTTCGTGGCAACCATTGCAGCTTCCATCATGATTGCAGTTACGTTATTTATCAATGGAATCGTGAATGTATCGGATGAAACATTTGTCCGTATGATCATTTTCCCGGTGATTCTTGCCGGTGCCGGACTGATTGGATGTCTGATCGGTCTGAGTTATGCATTTGTACGGAAGATGGGAGATGACCCGTCAAAAGAACTGAATCTTGCCACCTGGATCTCCGCAGGAATTACGGTTATCCTGGGGCTGGTTGCTTCTTATATGATGTTTGGAAATGTTCCGTTATATGAAGAGATGGTATGTGGATGGATTTCTCCGTGGATCTCGAGTATTCTCGGTATTGTCAGCGGAATCGCAATCGGAAGTATCACGGAATATTACACCAGCGATAAATACAAACCGACGAAAGAACTGGCAGAGATGGCGATCGAAGGTGAGGCTTTCGTTATCACAAAAGGTGATGCGATCGGATCCCGTTCTACCTTGCTGCCGATCCTAATCATCGGTATCGCACTGTTTATCTCCGGTAAGATCAGCGGAACGTATGGAATCGCGATTTCCGCACTGGGTATGCTTTCGTTCGTGGGAGCAACGGTTTCCATTGATGCCTTCGGACCGATCGCAGACAATGCCGGTGGACTGGCAGAGTCCTGTCATCTGGAACATAAAGTACGTATCATCACGGACAAGCTGGATTCAGTAGGAAATACGACAGCGGCGATCGGAAAAGGATTTGCTATCGGTTCTGCGGCATTTGCAGCAGTTTCCCTGATCGTGGCTTATGTAGGAAACTATACAGCAAAAGGAGAAGAGCCGGTATTGAATATCGCATCCTTCATCGTGGTTGCGGGCGGTCTGATCGGTGGCGCACTGATCGAGTATTTCTCCGCAATGCTTACCGATAACACCATCGAGTCAGCCAAACTGATGGCAGACGAGGGTGATAAGATGCTTTCTACTCCTGGTGTTCTGGAAGGAAAGGTAAAACCGGATTATAACAAACTGATCGGTATGGCTGCAAACCAGGCATTGAAGAAAATGGTTGTTCCATCCGTACTGGCACTTTGCATCCCGGTCATCGGCGGATTTATCTTTGGTGTACAGTTTGTAGGCGGTATCCTGATCGGTGCTACGATCGTGGCGATTCCGCGAGCACTGTTTATGGGTAACTCCGGTGGAGCTTTCGACAATGCGAAAAAATACATCGAGAGCGAAGCGCTGGAAGGACATGGAAAAGGCTCAGCCGCTCACAAAGCAGCAGTTACCGGTGATACCGTTGGTGATACAAGAAAAGACGTTGTCGGCGTGGCACTGGATATCTTTATCAAGAGTATGTCCACAGTTGCTAATACCTTGGCATCGTTGTTCTCTACGATTACATTGATTCATTAATAAGCGTAAAAGAAAAAAGAAAATCTTCTGTTGGCGGATAGGTCGACAGGAGATTTTCTTTTTTGATTGCATGGCATTGGAAAGGATCTGTCAGTGGCAAGTTTTGTTGGTTCGGTGGAAAGAATGATAAACAACAAAACGTACAAATGTTCGAAAAGATATTTACATCGAACATACATTCGTGTATAATAAAAGAAATGATGGAGGTGAAAGAAATGGAGTTAAGACATGGTCTGTCGATACAGGAAAAACTGCGGATTCTGGCGGATGCGGCGAAATATGATGTGGCGTGTACATCGAGTGGTGTGGACAGAAAGGGAAAGAAGGGTTCTCTGGGGAATTCCAAAGCCTGTGGAATCTGTCACAGTTTTTCAGCAGATGGCAGATGTATCTCGTTATTGAAAGTACTGATGACGAATCATTGTGTCTACGATTGCAAATACTGTGCAAACAGGGTATCGAATGATACGGAACGCACCGCATTTACACCGAGAGAATTGTGTGAATTGACAGTGGAATTCTATAAAAGAAATTATATCGAGGGACTGTTTCTCAGCTCCGGGGTGCAAAAGAATCCGGCGTATACGATGGAAAAGATGTGTGAGGCGCTGGAACTGCTTCGCACGGAATATCATTTTAACGGATATATTCATGTAAAAGCAGTTCCGGGTGCACCGGATGATCTGATCATGCGTGCCGGTTATCTGGCGGATCGTATGAGTATCAACCTGGAACTGCCGACGGCGGAGGGAATGAAAAAACTGGCACCGAACAAATCTCACCAGACAATATTAAGACCGATGGCAAAGGTGACAGATACGATTGCCGCGAACAGACTGGCGCATGGGAAGAGTGCATATCTGGAGCGGAGTACCTCCAACCGGTATCTGACCGGGAGTATTTTTTCG
>ENA-OOZN01001711-OOZN01001711.1-human-gut-metagenome-genome-assembly--contig:-NODE-1711-length-13481-cov-9.060852_pt1 | contig 13481 bp, 12 predicted proteins | sample MGYA00241187_ERZ501397 | MGnify/ENA primary metagenome ERZ501397 (study PRJEB25962, sample SAMEA2042921) | human gut metagenome | biome: human gut; feature: human-associated habitat; material: faeces... | reverse complement strand
GTCTATTGGTTCTTTTCTTTGGCTTCTCACTGAGGCTCCGGAAGTCATTCTTTTGTCTCAGCGCTTGGCGCTCAAGTATAATACCACATGCCCGCCCGTTTGGCAACCCCTTTTTTCAACTTTTTTGCCCTCTTTTTTCGCTTTGTCTCTTTTTGCTAGTTTTTTGTTTCTTTTCAACCCTCTCTTTGACGAGCTTGGATACAAGGTCTTCTCCGGAGCTTTTCCTGCTGTTCTGTCCCTATATAATGTAATAATATAGGAGCTCCGTATAGATGCCAGCGGATATTACGAGCCGGAATGCGGATACTATCCCTGCACTGCTTGTCAAGACCTTTGCATTCAAATTTTGCCCCGAAAATCTCTCCGTATTTTTGGTCAAACTTCCGAAACACAAAATGTAGTGGTCTATCCATTGACATATCACTAAATAGTGATATGATAGAAGCACATTCAAACGAATTGATTCTACGGCATTTTGCGGGCGGCTCTGGCAAAAAGGGGACGCCCGTTTGAACTGCGGCAAAGAGTGCAACCCGATAAAAAGATGGAGGAAAGCCATGAAGATCATCAAGCGCAACGGCTCGGAGGTTCCTTTCGATATTACCAAGATCATCACCGCTGTTACCAAAGCCAGCGATTCCGTAAGCGGCAAGAGCCGCCTGACCCGCGAGCAGATCACCCAGATCGCTGCGGAGGTCACGGACCAGTGCCAGTCCCTGAACCGCGCGGTCAGCGTGGAAGAGATTCAGGATATGGTGGAGAACAAGTTGATGGACATGAAGGCCCACGACATTGCCCGCCACTACATCACCTATCGGTATGTCCAGAGCCTGAAGCGCCAGACCAACACCACCGACGAGCGCATCCTGAGCCTGATCGAGTGCCAGAACGAAGAGGTCAAGCAGGAGAACGCCAACAAGAACCCCACCGTGAACAGCGTTCAGCGCGACTACATGGCCGGCGAGATCTCCAAGGATCTGACCGCCCGTCTGCTGCTGGACCCGGAGATCGTCAAGGCCCATCAGGAGGGCCTGATCCACTTCCACGATTCCGATTACTTTGCCCAGCACATGCACAACTGCGATCTGGTCAATCTGGAAGATATGCTCCAGAACGGCACCGTCATCTCCGGCACCTATATTGAAAAGCCCCACAGCTTTTCCACTGCCTGCAATATTGCGACCCAGATCATCGCACAGGTGGCGTCCAATCAGTACGGCGGCCAGAGCATCAGCCTGACTCACCTCGCTCCCTTCGTGGATGTCTCCCGCAAGAAGATCGCCGCCGAGGTCGAGACCGAGATGGAGGGCCTGAACGTCTCCGCTGAGCGGAAAAAGGCGATCGTCGAGCGCCGTCTGCGCAACGAGATCAACCGCGGCGTCCAGACCATCCAGTATCAGGTCGTCACCCTGATGACCACCAATGGTCAGGCTCCGTTCATTACCGTCTTCATGTATCTGGGAGAGGCCCGGAACGCGCAGGAGAAGGCCGACCTTGCCATCATCATCGAGGAGACCATCCGCCAGCGGTATCAGGGCGTCAAGAATGAGGCGGGCGTCTGGATCACCCCGGCCTTCCCGAAGCTGATCTATGTGCTGGAAGAGGACAACATCCGCCCCGGCACCCCGTATTACTACCTGACCGAACTGGCCGCCAAGTGCACCGCCAAGCGGATGGTGCCCGACTACATCTCCGAGAAGAAAATGCTGGAGATGAAGATTGACAAAAATGGCGAGGGCCATTGCTATACCTGCATGGGCTGCCGCAGCTTCCTGACCCCGTATGTGGACCCGGAGACCGGCAAGCCCAAGTATTACGGCCGCTTCAATCAGGGCGTCGTCACCATCAACTTGGTGGATGTGGCCCTGTCCTCCGGTGGCAACTTTGAGAAGTTCTGGAAGATCTTCGACGAGCGGCTGGCCCTCTGCCATCGTGCCCTTCAGGCACGCCACAAGCGGCTGCTGGGCACCCCCAGCGACGCTGCCCCGATCCTGTGGCAGTACGGCGCGCTGGCCCGTCTGAAGAAGGGCGAGAAGATCGACAAGCTGCTCTTCGGCGGCTACTCCACCATCAGCCTCGGCTATGCCGGCCTGTATGAGTGCGTCAAGTATATGACCGGCCGCAGCCACACCGACGCCGGTGCCAAGCCCTTTGCCCTGAGCGTGATGCAGCACATGAACGACAAGTGCAATGAGTGGAAGAAGGCCGAGAACATCGACTACTCCCTCTACGGCACCCCGCTGGAATCCACGACGTACAAGTTCGCCAAGTGCCTCCAGAAGCGGTTTGGCATCGTGCCCGGCATCACCGACAAGAACTATATCACCAACAGCTACCATGTCCATGTGTCCGAGCCCATCGATGCTTTCACCAAGCTGAAGTTCGAGAGCGAGTTCCAGAGGCTGTCGCCGGGCGGCGCCATCAGCTATGTGGAAGTGCCCAACATGCAGGACAATCTGGAAGCCGTCATAAGCGTGCTGCAGTTCATCTACGACAACATCATGTACGCCGAGTTGAACACGAAGTCCGACTACTGCCAGTGCTGCGGCTACGACGGCGAGATCAAGATCGTTGAGGACGACGGCAAGCTGGTGTGGGAGTGCCCCAAGTGCGGCAACCGCGACCAGAATAAGCTGAATGTCGCCCGCCGCACCTGCGGTTACATCGGCACTCAGTTCTGGAATCAGGGCCGCACGCAGGAGATCAAGGACCGCGTTTTACACCTGTGACCTTCTCAGGCGCATCGCGCAAGCGATGACGGAAGGAGTCAATTTTCTGATATTTACCATGAATTACGCTACCATTAAATACTATGACATCGCCAACGGCCCCGGCGTGCGGACGAGTGTGTTCGTCTCCGGGTGCCGCCACCACTGCCCCGGCTGCTTCAACGAGGTGGCATGGGATTTCGGCTACGGCAAGCCCTTCGACAAGGCCATCCGCAACGAGGTCTTCGCCTCCTGCCAGCCCGCCTATATCACCGGGCTAAGCCTTCTGGGCGGCGAGCCCATGGAGCCGGAAAACCAGCGGGAGCTTCTCCCCTTCGTCCGGAATTTCAAAGCCCTCTACCCGAACAAGACCGTTTGGTGCTACTCCGGCTATACGTGGGAGCAGCTCACCGGCAAGGACCCTTGTCCCGCCCGGTGCGAAGTCACCGACGAGCTGCTGGCCCTGCTGGACGTCCTCGTAGACGGCCGCTTCGTCGAGGCAAAGCACGATATCTCCCTGCGCTTCCGCGGCAGCTCCAATCAGCGTCTGCTGGATGTGCCCAAGTCTCTTGCCGCCGGGCAGCCGGTCTGGTGGGAGGACGAGAAGGTCTTTGCCACGCATACGATGTAAGGGAGAGGCGCTATGAGTTACAAAACAACAGATGGTTTGATGCGTCATCTGCGCGATAACGGCATTTCTATTTCCGGCAGCACCCAAAAACGGCAGTTGATGAACACCGGATATTACCATGGCTATAAAGGTTACCGGTTCTTCAAATCTGCCGGAAATCCTCTTCCTTTTACTTCTTATCAGGAGCTTTATGCGACCATTGCGTACGATTCTGCCTTAAAATCCCTTTTCTACGGGAAGATGATGTTCATCGAAACCGCTGTCAAAAACATTGCTTTGCAGGGAATTCTTGAAAACGCCAAATCCGAAAGCATTCAGGATATCCTTGATCGTGTCGTTTGCAGTTACAACAATTCTCCGGAATCCTTTACGACCGACCAAAAGAAACGTGCCCAGCAGTGCAAACTAAATCTTCAGCGCTCTATTCAGTCCAGCCTTGCTTCCGCTTATTCCAAGGGAAATCCCAAAATCACGCACTTCTATAATAACCCAAATTATTCTGGCGTCCCCATTTGGGCTTATTTCGAGATCATGACGATGGGTGATTTAGGTTTTTTTCTTTCCTGCCTAACATTTGAGGTACGGGAGGATATTTCCAAACGCGTCGGGCTCGACCTGTCAAACGACACTTCAAGGCAGTTGTTATTCAAATACATCTATGCTCTGAAAGATCTTCGCAACGCGATTGCACATAATGCTGTTGTGTTTGACACACGATTCCGCAACATCGACCCCACAAGAGCCATGACCTCGTGCCTTAAATCCGCAGTCGGTCTTCCCTATGTGAACTTTAAGACGATCGGCGATTACGTCATTCTCATGTGCTATTACCTAAAGTTGCTCCACATGCCCAAAACTGAGATCAAGGCCTTTATTCGTGAGTTTGAGCGTATCACAAAAGCTTACGGCGCTTCTGTTGATCCTGCTGTTTCCGCCATGGTCATCCATCCAGACCTTTCCAATCGGATGGAAATTCTGACCAACTTTATTTGACCATTGCATTTCAGCGGTATCTGTGGTATAGTATACTTACTAATTGGGGTATACGTTCTCACGGATGTATACTTGAGAGAGTTGGAGCAGTTCAGCTCTCTTTTTATTTTGTCTTGCAAACAACAAAGCGTTCTGTTTTCCACCGCCCGGCAGGGCAATGTGGAAACCAGAACGCTTTTCGTTTATCGTGACTCCACCGCGTCCTCGATGATGCGGAGGAAGTCCCGGCCATAGTGGGCGGCTTTCTTTTCGCCCACGCCGGTGATGTTCAGCAGCTCGTCGAGGCTGAGGGGCTTCTTCTGTGTCATCTCGCGGAGGGTGGCGTCGTTGAAGATCATATAGGCGGGCACCTTCTGCTTCGCGGCCAGCCGCTTGCGCAGGGCATACAGCCCGGCCAGCAGCTTTTCGTCAGCTTCGCTCAGCGGTTCGGCATCGGCTGCGCGGCGGCGGGCACCGGCCAGACGCTTGGCGCTGGCGGCGGCGCGCTCCTTGGCCTGTGCGGCTTGCTGCTGCATCTCCTCGGCGGCCTGTTCCGACATCCGGCAGTTGGAGCAGTTGCCGCATCTGGGGGCCGCAGTCTCGCCGAAGTAGTTGAGCAGAAAGCTCCGCAGACAGCGCGGCGTCGTGGAATAGAAGGTCATGTACTTGAGCCGTTCCTCGGCTTTGCGGGCCGCTTCGGCTTTGACGTCCGCCGGGAGGCCGTTGTCCGCTTCCATCTCCTTGTCGATGAAGAAGCGGATGGTCCGCACGTCGGTGCCGGAGTAGAGCAGGGTGCAGCGAGCCGGTTCCCCGTCGCGGCCCGCGCGGCCCGCCTCCTGATAGTAACTTTCCAGATCCTTGGGCATATTATAATGAATGACGAACCGGACGTTGGGCTTGTCGATGCCCATGCCAAAAGCGTTGGTGGCCACCATGATCTGCACCCGGTCGTAAAGGAAGTCGTCCTGATTTTTCCGCCGGGTCTCCGGGTCGAGCTTGGCGTGATACGCCGCCGCCCGGATGCCCCGGCTTTGGAGCAGACGGGTCGTCTCGTCCACCTGCTTGGTGGTGCTGCAATAGATGATGCCCGCGTTGTCCCGCTCTTTGAGCACCAGATCCAGCAGGACCCGCGGCTTTTCGCTGGGCAGGGCGCGGCGGGTGCCGAAGTAGAGATTCGGGCGGTCGAAGCTGGTGATGACCTCATAGGGGTCGTGGAGATCCAGATGGCTGCGGATGTCGTCCCGGACATGGGCGGTAGCCGTGGCCGTGAAGGCCCCGATGACCGGGCGCTTGGGCAGGGTCTCCACGAACTCTTTGATGCGGAGGTAGCTGGGGCGGAAGTCCTGCCCCCACTGGCTGATGCAGTGGGCCTCGTCCACCGTCACCATACTGATCTCCCGCTCCTGCGCAAACCGCTGGAAGCCCGGCATCTCCAACCGCTCCGGGGCCACATAGATGATCTTATACCAGCCCTCCCGCGCACGGCGGAGCATCAGGGCCTTCTGGTTGTCGGTCAGGCTGTTGTTCAGGAACGCTGCCGCCACGCCGGCCTGTACCAGCGCCCCCACCTGATCTTTCATCAGGCTGACCAGCGGCGACACCACGATGGTGATGCCCGGCAGCAGCAGCGCAGGCACCTGATAGCAGATGGACTTGCCCGCACCGGTGGGCATCACGGCCAGAACGTCCTGCCCAGCCAGCAGCCGGGAGACGATCTGCTCCTGTCCGGGGCGGAAGCCGTCATAGCCGAATACTTTTTTTAAGATCGAATGCGGGTTTTCCATGAGTTCCTCCGTTATAATAGATGAGCACTGCCTTTGGAGCCTTACCAGTATACCACAAAAAACGCCGGTTTGCGCGCCGGAGGGCCTCCTTTTTGGCAAAACGAACGAAATGTCACAAGGATTTTTTTACAATCGATAGCTTTTCAGGCGCGAAAATGATATAATGAGACTACATATCTCCATCCCGGCTGTTTTTTGTGCCGGACCCAACGAAAAAGGAGCATTTTAAACCATGCAGAAATTGATCACATTTGCAGTCCCCTGCTATAATTCTGCCGCTTATATGCGTCACTGCATCGAGACCCTGCTCTCCGCCGGAGAACAGGCCGAGATCATCCTCGTGGACGACGGTTCCGTCAAGGACGAGACCCCCGCCATCTGCGACGAATATGCCGAGAAGTACCCCACCATCGTCAAGGCCATCCATCAGGAGAACGGCGGCCACGGCGAGGGCGTCAATCAGGGCATCCGGAACGCCACCGGCCTGTACTACAAGGTCGTGGACAGCGACGACTGGCTCGACACCGCCGCCCTCAAGACCGTGCTGGCCAAGCTGCAGACCCTCGCGGCCCGCGGCACCGCCCCCGACCTGATGATCTGCAACTACGTGTACGAGCATGTGGAGGACAACACCAGCCACACCGTCCGCTACACCAACGTCTTCCCGGAGAACCGACTCTTCACTTGGATGCACGTGGGCCATTTCCGCCCGGACCAGAACCTGCTGATGCACTCGGTCATCTACCGCACGCAGGTGCTGCGGGACTGCGGCATGGTGCTGCCCAAGCACACCTTCTACGTGGACAACATCTTCGTCTACCAGCCGCTGCCCTACGTCAAGAGTATGTACTACATGAACCTTGACCTCTACCGCTACTTCATCGGCCGCTCCGACCAGAGCGTGAACGAGAGCGTCATGGTCAAGCGTGTAGACCAGCAGCTCCGCGTCACCAAGCACATGATCGATTGTCAGGACCTCGACGCCCTCAAGAACGAGAAGCGTCTGCGCAGCTACATGCTGCACTACCTGTCCATGATGATGGCCGTCAGCGATATCTTCCTGCTGCTGGACGGCAGCGCCGAGGCCAAGGCCAAGAAGGCCGACCTGTGGAGCTACCTCAAGGCCCACACCAGCCCCGCCGTCTTCCACTCCATCCGCTACGGTTTCGGCGGCGTGACCAACCTCAACTTCCCCAAGGGGGATACCATCGTCATCGGCTGCTACCGCATCGCGCAGAAGCTCTTCAAATTCAACTAAAATAAAACTTGTTGTTTCTTTTGGAATAATGTTGCCGAACCGGGCAGCTGGGTCACATCCAGCAGCCCGGTTTTTGTTTGGATACAAGCTCGTTCATCTGCCCGCCGTCACCTCCTATCTGGTGGCGGGTCTGCTGCTGGGGCCCTTCTTTCTGGGCAAGCTTGGCCTGAGCGGCTGGGGCATCGGCTTCGGGAGCATTGTACAGGTCGAGGGCTACGGCATCATCACGCAGGTGGCGCTGGGCTTTATCTCCTTCGTCATCGGCAACGAATTCCGCCTGTCAGCCCTTGAGAGCATGGGCAAACAGGCCATCACGGTGGGCATCCTGCAAGCCGTGGTGACCACCGGCCTCGCGGATGTGGCACTGGTCATCCTGCACCTTCTCCGCCCGGACATCATCTCCATGGCCTCCGCCATCACGCTGGGCTCCATTGCAGCCGCTACGGCCCCCGCCGCCACCCTGATGGTCGTCAAACAGTACAAGGCCAACGGCCCGCTGACCCACCTGCTGCTGATGGTCGTTGCCATCGACGACGCCGTGGGTCTGGTGCTCTTTTCGGCTTCCTTCGGCGTGGCGAACGCGCTGGAGCAGGGCCGCATCGACCCCATCAGCGTCATCGTCGAGCCGCTGGTGGAGATCGTCTTCTCACTGGGGCTGGGTGCGCTGGCCGGTTTCGTGCTCAACCAGCTGGAAGTCTATTTTCACTCCCGCTCCAAGCGCATGAGCCTCTCCGTCGCCTTTGTCCTGCTGACGGTGGGCCTCTCGATGCTCTCCTTCCAGATCGGGCCGGTGCACTGCAGCTTCTCGCTGCTGCTGGTCTGCATGATGACGGGCACCGTCTTCTGCAACATCTGCCCCACTTCCGATGAGCTGATGGACCGCCTCGACCGCTGGGTGTCGCCGGTGAACATCCTTTTCTTCGTCCTCAGCGGCGCAGAGCTGGATCTGAACATCCTGTCGAACCCGATGGTGCTCCTCATCGGCGTGGTGTACATCACCTCCCGCTCGCTGGGCAAGATCAGCGGTTCCTACGTGAGCTGCCGCGCCACCCACTGCAGCGAGAAGATCCAGAAGTACCTTGGCATCACGCTGCTGCCGCAGGCCGGTGTGGCGCTGGGCATGGCGGCCACGGCAGCCGAAGCCGCCGAGCTTTCCGACGGCCACATGGTGCGGAACGTCGTGCTTTTCTCGGTGCTCGTGTATGAGCTGGTCGGCCCGACCCTGACCAAGTTCAGCCTGACCGCCGCCGGTGAGATCGAACCGGAAGGCCGTACCAGCGCCCGTACCGCCAACAAACCGGAAGTACCCGTCACCTTGGACTGATCTCAACAAACAAAAAGGGGCTGCTGCACATCGTTTCGCCGAATGTGCAGCAGCTCCTTTTGTTCTCAGTAGGTGTCCGAGCAGCCCAGTAATAATTTCATGTAGGCGAAGGTCCGCTCCTGCCCAAGGTCGCGCACCATTTTCAGCAGCTTCTCCAGCAGGGCGCGGGTCTCCGGGTGGAGCATGTAATGATCTTTGCTGTGCTCGTAGTATTCCCACGGGGAGGCATCGGTGTATTTTTCGCCCAGATAGATCTGGCTGGCCGCCACCCGATCGCAGATCATCTCGCAGACATACCGCAGCGGCATCTTCATGCCGGTCATGCCGGATTTATTGGAGCTGTAGTCGATCCAGTATTCGAGGTGGTGCTTGTTCCGGCCCTTGTGGTGGAGCCACGCCGAGGAGTAGCCCTTGGCGTCCCGCTCGGCCTCGTTGGGGCTGTGGTCGCCCTGATAGTAGATGCAGCCGGGGATGAACTCCGTGGGGCTGTATTTGCTCAGGTCGTGGGCCAAGCCCTGCTCATACAGGCCGCATTCAAAGCAGTATTTCATCACCAGCAGCTTGTGGCGGGTGATGGTCTCAAAATGGCCTAGGATGTTCATGCTTCGCCTCCGCGAAAACGCACTGTCACCTTCCCCGCTTTCAGCCCGCGCAGATCGTCGCTCTCCGAAAAATCCTCCCGGTCGCGGGTCAGGTTGGGGTTGTAGTAGGGGTCGTCGAGGATGTTTTCCTTCCCGTGGATGGTATAGAGCCGCTGCTGCTCGGCGGCAAAGCGGGCCGCCTTGGCGGGATCCTTTTCGTCGCCGCCGCGGCTCTTGCTCTCGTAGTGGGTCAGCTCGGCGTAGGGGGTCCATGCGATGCGGCAGCCCGCATCCCGCACCCGCAGACAGAAGTCCACGTCGTTGAACGCCACGGCGAACTGCTCATCCAGCCCGCCCACTTCGTCGTAGACGCTGGCCTTGACCAGCAGACAGGCCCCCGTCACCGCCGAGAAGTCCTGCACGGTGGCGATGCGGAACAGATAGCCGCTGCCGCCCTTCTGCTTGTACTTGTGACTGTGGCCCGCGTAGCCCCCAAGGCCCGTGATGACGCCCGCATGCTGGAGCGTCTCGTCCGGGTAGTAGAGCATGGCCCCACAGATGGCCGCACCGCCCTTGTGGGCGCACTGCCGCAGCAGCTCCGTCAGCCAGTCCCCGTTGCGGACTTCCACATCGTTGTTCAGCAGCAGCAGGTAATCCCCCGCTGCCGCTTTCCGTCCAAAGTTGTTGATGCCGGAGAAGTTGAAGCCCTTTTCCGGGTAGGTGACCACCTTCAGGCCGTCGTATCGCTGCTTCGCCTTCTCGTAGTAGGCGAAGGTGGCCGGGTCAGTGGAGTTGTTCTCGATGACGATGATCTCGTAGTTGTCCCACGTCGTCTTTTTCCAGATGCTTTGCAGACACTTTTCGAGGTCATCGGTGTGGTCCTTGTTGGGGATGAGGATGCTCACCTTCGGGTCGCCCTCGATGTCCCACTTCACCCGGTAAGTGCTGGGGAAGAGGCCATCCTCCACCGTACCGGTGCGGCCGGTGCGGGCCAAGTGGTCGGCCAGCGCCTTTTTGGCTGCTGCTGCCACATAGGGTTTGGCCTCGGTGCCGCCGGAAGTAGACCCCGCATGGACCCGCCAATAATAGAGCACCTGCGGCACATGGGCCGCGCCGCCCACCTGCTCGATGAGCCGGAGGAAAAGGTCGTGGTCCTGACTGCCATCGCACTCCGGCCGCTCGCCGCCCACGGCATCCCACAGGGCCTTTTGGAACACGGCCAAATGGCAGATGTAGTTGCAGCAGAGCAGGTAATCCGGCGCATAGTCCGGCTTGAAGTGTGCTACGATGGGCCGCTGGATGCTCTTGGAGAAGAGCGCTTCATCGCTGTAAAGGAAGCCATCCGGCTCCCCCCGCTCCCGCAATTGCAGGATGGCCTTGCCCATCGTGTACATCGCGTGGGGTGCCAGAATGTCGTCGTGGTCCGCAAGGGCCAGATAGTCCCCGGTGGCAAGGGAAGCGGCGGCATTGGTGTTCGCCGCAATGCCCTTGTTTTCGATCTTTTTGTATACGATGCGTTGATTCTTCGTCTGATATTCCTCCACGATCCGTTTTACGGCATCGTGTTCCGCGTCGGACGCATCGGCGAGGCAAAGCTGGCCGTTGGGAGCCGTCTGATCCACAAAAGAATCCAGAAACTCCCGCAGGTATGGTTCCGGCGTATTGTACAGCGGGGTCAAGATCGAGATGGTGGGCAGACCGCAGGAGTCCGCCGTCTGCCCGGCCAGTTCGGCCCTTTGGGCTTCCAGCACCTTTTTCGCGGGCAGATACCGGGCCTTTTTGCCGAAGCACCGGCGCTTGACGAAGCCGGCCCCCCGCGCCAGCATGGTGCCGAGGCCCTCATCTTTCGTCAGCTGGACAGCATAGCCCGCCAGCTCCTTGGCGCGTTTCAGTCGTACATTCATCTCATGCCTCGCCGCGCTGGGTCGCCTTGTAAGCGTCACAGACCGTCTTGGTGTCGCCGTTCATCTTCAGGTGGCCGTGGCTCAGCCATGCCACCTTGCTGCACATCCGCTCGATCTGCTCGATGGAGTGGGACACCAGAATGACCGTAGTGCCGCCCGCCATCAGCTCCTGCATCCGCTTTTCGCACTTCTGCTGGAAGAGGAAGTCGCCCACCGACAGCACCTCGTCCGCGATCAGGATGTCGGGCTTGGTGATGGTGGCAATGGCAAAGCCAATGCGGGCCACCATGCCGGAGGAGTAGTTCTTGAGCGGGACGTCGAGGAAGTTCTGCAGTTCGCTGAACTCTACGATCTCGTCAAATTTTTCGTCGAGGTACTTGGGCGAGAAGCCCAGCACCGTGCCGTTCAGGTAGATGTTCTCGCGGGCGGTCAGGTCCATATCGAAGCCCGCGCCCAGCTCGATGAGCGGGGCGATGGTGCCGTTGACGGTCACCTTGCCCTTGGAGGGCTTGTACACGCCCGCAATGGTCTTGAGCAAGGTAGATTTGCCCGAACCGTTCAGGCCCACAAGGCCGTAAAAATCGCCGGGCATGATGTCAAGGCTGACATCTTTCAGGGCGTAGAACTCGTCGTATTGCAGACGGCCCTGCACCATGGCCAGCAGGTATTCTTTCAAGCTCTCGTGCTTTTCGGTGGAAAGGTTGAAGCACATGGAAACATTGTCCACTTTGATGATCGGTTCCATTTTGTCCCCTCCTTAAATGTGCAGCACGAAGCGATCCTGCGTTTTGCGGAACATCCAGACGCCCACCACCATGGACAGCACCGCGCAGATGCCGCAGACCGCAAACATGTTGAAGTCCAGCGGGATGCCCCACATCAGGGTGCGGCGGAAACCGGTGATATACCAATACATCGGGTTCAGCTTGATGATCTGCTGCATGTTGAAGCCGCCGATGGAGAAGGTCATCTGGGTGGGGTCGTAGAAGATGGCGGAGAAGTAGAGCAGCGCCGTGGTGAAGACGCTCCAGATGTGCATGATATCCCGGAAGAAGACCGTTGCCGCCGCGAGGAAAAGCCCGACGCCGAGGCTGAAGAAGAAGAGGGTCACCAGCGGGTAGAGGGCCTCAAGGAGCGTCAGGTGGAACGGTGCCCCGGTGAAGATCATCACCAACAGCAGAGCCACAAAGCTGAACACGCAGTTCACCATGGCGAAGCAGCACTTCTCCAGCGGGAAGATATACTTGGGGATATACACTTTTTTCAGCAGGGGCGCGGCGCTGAGCACGCTGGACATGCTGGCTGAGGTGGCCTCGTTGAAGAAGTTGAACAGCAGCTGGCCGCACATCAGGAAGACCGGGAAGTTGTCGATGCCGCTGCCCCGCATATCCATCAGGCTGCTGAACACGGCCCAGTACACAAGGCACATCAGCAGCGGGTTCAGCACGCTCCACACCACGCCCAGCACGCTGCGGCGGTATTTGAGCTTGAAGTCACGGCTGACGAGGTTCCACAGCAGATAGCGGTACCGCCAAAAGCCGTTGAGCATTCCTTTCAGTTTTGCCACAGGCGATCACCACTTTTCAAAGAATTCGAACTTCTGGGCTGCAAAGGACTCATGCAGCTTGTCCTTGGCGCTGGTCTTGTGCTCGCAGCCGCAGTCCGGCCACTGAACGTTGACGGTGGGGTCATCGTAGGGGATGCCGCCCTCGCTGGTGGGGTCGTAGACGTCGGTGCACTTGTAGCAGAATTCCGCCACATCGCTCAGCACGAGGAAGCCGTGGGCAAAGCCTTCGGGGATATAGAACATCTTCTTGTTCTCCTCGGACAGGGTCACGCCCACCCACTTGCCGAAGGTGGCGCTGTGGGGGCGGCAGTCCACGGCGACGTCATACACTTCGCCCTTGGTCACGCGGACCAGCTTGCCCTGCGTGTGGTTCTTCTGGAAGTGCAGACCGCGCAGCACGCCGCGGGTGGAGCGGCTCTGGTTGTCCTGCACGAACTCCTTGTCGATGCCGGCTTCTGCGAACTGATCCTTCTGATACGTCTCCATGAAATAGCCGCGGTCATCGCCGAACACCTGCGGCTCAATGACCACAACACCGGGGATCTCGGTCTGCGTAAAAGTAAATTTGCCCATATTTCGTTTCCTCTCTGTTTTCTTTTAAGAATTATTTTTTTATTGTATATGAAAAGTCCCGAAGGACTTTTACGCAGGGTAGATAGCTCACCCTCTCAGTCACGCTTCGCGTGCCAGATTCCCCACTCTGTCGCTTCGCGACATCTCTCCCCGGCCGGGGAGAGTCTTTCCTCAAAGTG
>ENA-OOZN01001707-OOZN01001707.1-human-gut-metagenome-genome-assembly--contig:-NODE-1707-length-13512-cov-2.206658_pt1 | contig 13512 bp, 15 predicted proteins | sample MGYA00241187_ERZ501397 | MGnify/ENA primary metagenome ERZ501397 (study PRJEB25962, sample SAMEA2042921) | human gut metagenome | biome: human gut; feature: human-associated habitat; material: faeces... | reverse complement strand
TCCAACCTTTGCTCCGAGGCCACAAATATAGGGGATCGGCTCTCTTTGGAAGCGTCTATTTTGCCCGCGGCAAATCAGAAGTTAAACTATTCTTCTTCCCAGTTATGGTATACTGCCTGTACATCATCATCTTCATCGAGTAAGTCTAATGTACGGTTTAAGTTCTTAATATCTTCTGGGTCTGTTAATGTTACATAGTTGTCTGGAATCATTGTTACTTCTGCAGATGCCATTGGTACGCCTTCTTTTTCAAGGGCTTCTCTTACTTCACCAAATGCGTCTGGATCTGTAGTGATTTCGTAGCTGTCATCTTCTTCCACGAAGTCTTCTGCTCCGGCATCTAATGCAATCATCATAAATTCATCTGGATCTGTTTCGTATTCTTCTTTAGATACAATAATCTGTCCTTTTTTCTGGAACATGAAAGATACACAGCCGGATGTACCGATATTTCCACGTCCTTTGGAGAATGCGGAACGTACGTTAGCTGCTGTACGGTTCTTATTATCTGTTAATGTTTCTACGATAATAGCGATTCCGTTAGGGCCGTATCCTTCGTATGTATTCTGTACATAATTTACGGAGTTGGCATCTCCGGCAGCTTTTTTGATACCTCTTTCGATAGTATCGTTAGGCATGTTGTTAGATTTTGCTTTAGCGATTACATCACGAAGCTTACTGTTATTCGCTGGATCTGGACCGCCTTCTTTTACTGCTACTGCAATTTCACGACCGATTACAGTAAAGATTTTACCTTTTGCAGCATCATTTTTTTCTTTTTTGTGTTTAATGTTCGCAAACTTGGAATGTCCTGACATTTTATCTTCTCCTCACTTCTCTATGATATTTAAATACTCTTATAGGCATAACTTTTTTAAGTTTATCACCGTTTTATTATGTAGTCAAGTATTCTGGCTTTATCTTTCTGATTTACCTTTCCACAAAAATTTTCGATTTACACCCATTTTTTTATTTTTTATATTTTCATAAAAAGGCTACTGTGCTGGCATATTGACAAACATGCTATTTTATAATCTGTACAATATTCTCCAAAATCAGCTACTGTACCAGAGCGTGTTAATGAATATACCGAAATCTTTTTTCAATTATTTTAATATTCCAGACTCTTTTATGCTCGCAATTGCTTTCTTAATCTCTTCTGGCGGAAGTACGAGAGCAAAACGGACATAACCTTCACCAAGGCTTCCAAAACTGCTTCCTGGTGTACAGATCACGCCAGTTTTCTCCATAAGTTCCATAACAAATTCATTGGAATTCGTATAGCCGTCCGGCAGTGGCCCCCATGCAAACATAGTTCCCTCGCTGTCTGGAATGTTCCACCCAATCTCTCGAAGTCCTCCGCACAGTGCATCTCTTCTTTCCTGATATTTTTTGCACTGTTCCTGTACGGCAGCATCATCGGATTTTAATGCCGCTACTGCACCTGCCTGTACAGGAAGAAATATACCATAGTCAATCTGGGAACGGAAACGTTTGAACACTTCAATGACCTGTGCATTTCCAATGACAAAGGACATACGCGCACCTGTATAATTATAGCTCTTTGACAGGGAATAAAATTCTACGCCGACTTCCTTTGCTCCCTTGAAAGAAAGGAAAGACTTGCCTTCTCTTCCGTCATAAATAATATCTGAGTATGCATTATCATGAATGATTAAAATATTATTTTCCCTGGCAAATGTAATTAACTTTTCGTAGAATTCGTCTGGTGCTGTCTTACAGATTGGATTGGCTGGATAGGATACTACCATCACTTTTGCTGCCTTTTTTACATCCGCAGGAATGGCATCAAAGTCTGGAAGATAGTTATTCTCCTCTGTCAGCGGATAAAACCACTGATTACTCTGTGCGATAAATGCGCCTGTTGAAAAGATTGGATATCCTGGGTTTGGTAAAAGCACGATATCTCCCGGATTAATGAGTGGCAGGAAAATGTGTGCCATTCCTTCCTGAGAGCCGTATACAGACATAATCTCATTCTTCGCAATGTCCGTATTATATCTATTTTTGTAACGTGCTGCTAACGCATCTAAAAGCTCATCGGTCTCGCCTAAAGAATAATGATAATTCTCCGGGTGAAGGCAGGCTTCGGATACCGCTTTCATCACACATTCCGGTGTTTCAAAATCTGGTGTTCCTACAGAAAAGTTGTAAATCTTCTTTCCCTGTTTTTGCAATTCTTTCTTTTTCTCATCTAAAATCTGAAAAATTCCTGCTTCAAAATTCTTCATTTTCTCTGCTGGTTCAAAATTCATATTTTTATTACTCCTTTGTGTTGTCCTTTATGTAATCAGCTCCAGACTGATTTTTAAGGCATAGTTTACTCTCTTTAAGGTGTTTGTGTCAAGATGGCATACCCGTTCTTTTAGACGCTGTTTGTCAATTGTACGAATCTGTTCTAATAGTACAACCGAATCCTTTGTAATATCACACTCCGTCGTAGACAGTTCCACATGAGTCGGCAGTTTTGCTTTATTCATCCGGCTTGTGATCGCCGCACAGATTACGGTAGGGCTGTGACGGTTGCCTGCATCATTTTGAATAATAAGCACCGGACGGACACCTCCCTGCTCGGAACCTACGACCGGGCGAAGGTCTGCATAATAAATATCTCCACGTTTTATCATCATTTTCACTCACTCCATTTTACTTTTCTTTCTAAATGAAGTATTTCCAGCAAACGTCATGAGTATTCTGATGATTTCCTTTGTTTTTTATATTTCTTCTGGAAAATGTTTCCGCTTCAAAATAGTTTCGAGATAATTCGGTAAATCTCCGGCAAGAACACTATAATATCCCTTTTCTTTTGCGGCAGCATCTCCGGCAAGACCGTGACAGTACACACCAAGTCGTGCCGCTGTCAAAATGTCAAGTCCTCCGGCAAGAAAACCGCAGATAATTCCTGTTAATACATCGCCGCTTCCACCAGTTGCCATTCCATTGTTTCCGCTCATATTAATGTATGAAGGTACGCTTCCATCGGACACAATGGTTCTTGCATCTTTTAGCACGATAACATGTCCCTTATCTGCAGTACTTGCAGCCGCTTTTGGCAGATTGCTGCGAATTTCTGCAATTTCTTCTCCAGTTAATCTGGACATTTCTTTCAAATGCGGGGTAAGAATCATCCCGCCTTCATATTCATGAAATAGCTGCCTTAATTCTGTATCTTCTTGTAACAAAGCCGCCAGATTATTAAGCCCATCTGCGTCAATAACAAGCGGTGCCTTTCCTAATGTAAGAACCTGTTTTACTAACTTACTTGCAAATGCACTCTGTCCAATTCCCGGTCCGATTCCGATAACAGATGCCCACGAAAGAGATTCCGGTAATAGTTCCCATGCCTTTTCTTCCGAATCATAAGTCGTAAGAATCGCCTCTGGAAGCTTTTCCTGCAAAATCACACGATTCTCCTCACAGGAAAAAATGCGTACCAGACCGCTTCCGCTCTTATAGGCCGCTGTTCCACTCAAAAGGGCGGCCCCCTGCCATATTTTTGGAGCCGGCAATCAGAAGAACCTTCCCGTAACTTCCTTTATTCGTCCATGCCTTTCTTTCCGGCAAAAGTTCCAGGTCATCTGTTGTGAAAGAAACCATCTGCGGGGCGATTTCTTCAACCGCCTTATTCGGAAAACCGATTTCCTTTACAATGACTTCGCCGCTGACATCTGCCCCTGGATAAAGAAGCAGTCCCACCTTAGGAAGCCCAAAAGTGACCGTTATATCCGCCTCAAATGCAATACCAAGAATCTGTCCGGCAGAGGCATCGACTCCAGACGGAACATCTACCGCAACCTTCAGTGCTTCCATCTGATTCAGGCGCTCAATAACCTCCCTGTGCCGTCCTGCCACTTCTCGCTTTAATCCAACGCCAAAAATGGCATCTACGATAACATCATACTCCTCATCGGGAAACTTCATCAAAAAATCTGCTTCCATCTGCTCTAAAATGTGTTTCTGAATCTGATGGGAATCTGAATCATGTGGAATGACTCCGATTTCATAAAAATCTACGGTATAGCCTTCTTCTAACAGAAGTCTTCCCAGTGCCAGTCCATCACCTCCATTATTCCCTTTTTCTGTAACAATCAGCACCCTGCTATCTGTCGGTATTCTCTCCAAAAAGACTTCCTCTAATGCAAGTGCTGCCTTTTCCATCAAAACGATACCTGGAATCCCTACGTTATTTATACTATACGCATCAATATCTTGCATTTCTTCCCTTGAAGCAACGTAACGCATTATTTAACCTCCTACTTTCTAACAACTATCCCTTTCTTATTCTAGGATACAGAATGCAGCATATTGTTAAACTGCATCGTTCCAGAACATGTTTGAAAAATACTTTCAGCAAGCTTTGCATCACCATCTGTATGCAAACGCCCTTTAGCAAAAAGAGATGAAAATCTGTTTCTTACAACACAGCTTCTCATCTCTTCGTTCTCTTCTGCAATATAAACTTTATACTTACTGATTGTGACTGTGGATTCGATAAGACAATGTCATAATACTCTCTGCAAGATGTACATTCTCTACCAGAATCTCTTCTGGAAAATGCAAATCTACCGGCGCAAAGTTCCATAATGCCTTGATTCCCAAATCAACTAACTGTTCTGCAACCTTCGTTGCCTTCGACTTCGGCAATGTCAATGCGGCAATCATTACCTCATGTTCTTTTAAGAATGTTTCCAGCATGTCGATATCATATACTTCCACGCCCCGCACTGTCATACCAATTAATCTTGGATTCACATCGAAAAGCCCGATAATCTTAAATCCATTACTGTCAAAATCCTGATTGTTCGCCAACGCCTGTCCAAGATTACCTGCACCTACGATAATGATATTATTCGTCTTATCCAGTCCAAGAATCTTGCCCATCTCATTATAAAGATACTCTACATTATAACCATATCCCTGTTGACCAAACCCGCCAAAATTATTTAAATCCTGACGAATCTGGGAAGCAGTGACGTTCATTCTCTGACTCAGTTCCTTAGAGGAAATACGAACAACATTATTCTTCAGTAAATCTCCAAGATACCGATAGTACCGGGGCAATCTTTTTATCACTGCCGGAGAAATAGACTTTTCACTTCCTGATTTTACAACTGTTTTACTATCTGGCATAAGTTCCTCCCTTTGATAAAAAATTCCCATTCTTAAGCTCTAATGAATCAATTATATACAAAAATTCTTTTAATGTCAAATAAGATTGTTAAAAATTATAACACTTATTTACTTATTTTTTCTTTCATGATAAAATACATCAGAAATATTTCTACTTTATAATAATGCAACAACAATATAACTAATTTGGAGGTTATTATGATTTTAGCCTGTCAGAAAATCGAAAAAGCATTCGGCGGCAAATCCGTATTAAATAATGTTAATTTTTTAATTAATGAAGGGGAAAAAGCAGCAGTTATCGGTATTAACGGTGCCGGAAAAACTACCCTTTTTAAAATCATTACTGGAGAATATGAGGCAGACAACGGAGAAGTTATTTTCCAGAAAGGCTCTACCTACGGTTATTTATCTCAGGTTATTGATGTAAGCTCTCATCGCAGTATTTATGAAGAGATGCTCGATGCCAAAAAAGAGATTATCGAAATGGAAAAAAAGATTCGCCAGCTTGAAAAGGACATCAGTACCTTATCCGGTGAAGCATTAGAAAGTGCAATGGAAAGCTATTCCCGCCTGACAGACCGTTTTGAAAAAGCAAACGGCTATGCCTGGAAAAGTGAAATCACTGGCGTATTAAAGGGACTTGGATTTGATGAAAGCCAGTTTACCACACCAATCCATACCCTTTCCGGTGGTCAGAAAACCCGTGTCGCATTAAGCCGTATTCTCTTAATGCACCCGGATCTGATTTTACTCGATGAGCCGACCAACCACCTTGATATGGAATCCATTCGCTGGTTAGAGACTTTCCTTTCTAACTACCGTGGTGCCGTTTTAATCGTTTCCCACGACCGTTATTTTCTTGATAAAGTTGTGGATAAGGTTATCGAAATTGAGCGCGGAACCAGTCAGGTATTTAACGGCAATTACAGTGCCTACGCCGAAAAGAAAAAGGCACAGCGTGATGCACAGATGAAGCTTTACATGAACCAGCAGCAGGAAATCCACCATCAGGAAGAAGTAATCACAAAACTCCGTTCCTTTAACCGTGAGAAATCCATCAAACGTGCGGAAAGCCGTGAGAAAATGCTCAGTAAACTTGAACTCGTAGACAAACCCGTTGTCTTAAACAGCAAGATGCGTATCACTTTAGAACCAGAAGTCCTCAGCGGTAATGATGTACTTACAATTGAGGGACTTTCCAAATCTTTTGGTGACAAAGCCTTATTCCGCAATTTAAATGTGCAGATTAAACGAGGGGAAGTTGTCGGCCTCCTCGGAGCAAACGGTACGGGAAAGACTACCCTCTTAAAAATCATCAACCGCCAGCTTCGCGCCGACTCTGGTAAAATCCGGTATGGCTCTAAAGTTTCCATCGGCTACTACGATCAGGAACAGCACGTACTAGACGATAGCAAAACGATTTTTGATGAGATTTCCGATGCGTATCCAAAGCTCACAAACACCCGCATCCGTAACGTACTCGCCGCCTTCCTTTTTACTGGCGAAGACGTATTCCAGGTGATCGGAACCTTAAGTGGTGGAGAAAAAGGACGTGTTTCCCTTGCAAAGCTGATGCTTTCTAATGCCAACTTCATTATTCTTGATGAGCCGACCAACCACTTAGATATCCAGTCCCGTGAGATTTTGGAAGAAGCCATCAACAATTACGAAGGAACCGTATTCTACGTTTCCCACGACCGTTACTTCATCAACCAGACTGCCACCAGAATTCTGGATTTATCCCCAGAAGGCATCGTAAACTATAAAGGCAACTATAACTATTACTTAGAACAAAAAGAGGCTGGAAACATCTCAGCGGACAGCGATAACATCACGCTTACTTCCGCCACAGATGCCGCTCCGGCTCCTTCTCCAGAAAAAGCGAAAGAAGACTGGAAGCGTTCCCGCGAGGAAGCTGCCAGACAGCGTAAACGTGCTAACGACTTAAAGAAAACAGAAAAGGAAATCAGCCGTTTAGAAGAAGAAAACGACCAGTTAAAGGAAGAAATGGCACTTCCGGAGAATGCTACTAATGTGGCGAAGCTTATGGAGCTGAATACGAAGTTTGAGGAAAATGAGGCTGCACTCCTGGAACTCTACGACAAATGGGAAGAGCTTTCTGAATAAATTCTGGGCTGTAAATCTGATATAAAAAAGCCCGGCTACAAATGTAGCCGGGAAATAAGCCCTATTATCTTTATGTAGTTACTTTTAAATTCTATGCTGGTCCAAGATCAATCCATTTTTTGTCAACCCATTCGCCCTGTGTAAGATTCCAACGGCGTTTCTGTCTTCTTCCATTATGAACACGATACACAATTGTAATCTGATCTGCACAGGTACTAATGTTATCATCATCCACAATTTCTACAATTCCTGGTCCAAAGTCAACTTCCTCTGCCTGAATATCCGCTGCCGGAAATACCATCCCAAGGCTCATAAGAATCGCACCTGCCGCTACTACTCTTTTCCATTTCGTTTTTTTCATGATTATCTCTCCTTCTATTTATAAACTTTATAATAGGGGTTACTTCTATAAACTTGTATTACTTCAATAACTTTCTATCGAATTTATCGTAATGTGTATTTATATTCATAACCGGAGAGAAATATAAAAGCGTATGTGCAGTATTCCTTATCAGTCTTTTCGAATCTGGCTTCTTCTAGAATCAACCATATCTGCAAGTTCCTTTAATAAGTCATCATCTTCCTCGTCCTTTAACAATGCGTTAAATAATCTGGATAATGTACGGCTCGTATTTCTCTGCTCCTGACGGAGCTGATTAATTGAATATTCTTCTCTTGTCATCGTTGGCTGGAACGTTCTGGCATAATTCTTGGTCGTCTTCTTAAAACCGGCAACCTCCACTAAATCTTTATTTAAAAGAGAATTTAGTAATAAGTGGACAGAACTCGCCTTCCATGTTCTATCATCGGAAACTCCTACAATCTCTGAAGATGTAAGAGGCTTCTCCTCATCCCATAATACTTCTAATATTTGTTTCTCACTATTGGTAATCTTTGGAATCTTTCTCTTCATGATATACCCCTTTTCTTCATTGTTTAATACTAAGTATATCATATAATAAAATACGAAAAAATTCAACAATTACACTCTGAATTTATTGCCCTATAAATGCATTTATTACTAACAAATTTTACTTCTCATTATATTTAATAATCAGATATCTATCATAGACACCACTTTCTGCTTCTTCTTTAGATAATTTTTCTGAATATTTTCCATAATAAAATATGTAAGTTCCATCTTTTTGTTCTTCCAGATAAGAATTTTCATCATCTGCTACAAATGGCGTATCACCTTGATGTACATCTACCTGTGGTATATTATATTTAGGCTGTAAGATAAAATAATAAGATGCCATAAACCAAACAACACTCACACACAAGATAAACAAATTCATCTTTCTCTGTATCTTCTTATCGTCTTTCTTAAACATTACATAATGAAATCTCTGCTTTAATGGTCTTACCTCAAGCTCTTTTACAAAACCTAATGTATCCGACGAAACTTCATCAAAGTTCGCTCTTCTTCCGCCTGCCATATAAGTCAGGGTATCCAGATAATACAGGGTATCCATCTCACTGTATTTCTTCGACATCGCATTATCACAGTTTAATTCTATAATCTGGTCTAAATCTTTACAAAGTAAATATGCCAATGGATTCCACCAGAATATCATTCCTATAATATTAATTATAAACTTCTTCCACAAATCTTTTCTCTTCCAATGAAGATATTCATGCATGAGAATAAATTCCAATTCTTTCTCATTACATTCCTTCTCTGGAAGATAGATAACCGGATGACGTAAACCTCTAATAAATGGTTCTGCAATTGCCAGATTATATTCAATCGTGATTGGACATTCGGGATCAATTCTTTCTAAAATCCGTTCCGCCACTCCATCCCCTTTAGAAGCTCCTTTCATCAGATATCCCTTTACCTTATTCCACTCTCTGTTTTTGCGAAGGAAAGCGATTATACTTCCAAGAATCCAGATACCCACTATAACATATAGTGCTTTCCTTCTTCCCGATGGTCCTAAATCTGCATAAACTTTCATGATAAATGAAAATAAATACGGATCACATATCACCTTCTGATGACTCGGAAATTCTATCGGAAATAGCATTCTTACCGTACAAAATATGTAAAGAATCGAAATAAACGTAACTCCATACTTTGTTAAATAATCTGATCGCCTTCTCAGAATAAATATGAGGAGTAACATCGGACAACTAATTAAAAACGTCCATATTAAAGAATATAATGATAACATAACTTTTCCCCCTGCTTATTCTGATATTACTTTTCGTATTTTCTACATTATACACTACACTTGAATAAAAATAAATAGTTTTTTGTCGTTTTACTACATTTATTTTTTTATTTTTTGTTTAATTTTTATTTTGTATCATATTCAGAGACATTTTGTATTTCAAACTTAATCATTATATATATAGTTCTTAGTATATTAGAATTTTTATTAAAAATTATTATTTTTAGTAAGTCGCTTTGTGATATACAAAAAAATACCTGTCTGCATTATAAACTTATGCAAACAGGTATCGAATTATTCCTCTTTTTTTCACTTTTTGTTTTATTTGGCCTTTTTAATGTGGCTTTTGTCGTAAGATTTTAAAAACTGTGTCAGACGATCACAGGACTTCGCCCAGACAACGAGTTCTTCCGGACTTAATGTTTCCATGATAGCATCTAACATTTTCTCATGAAATTCTTCATGATGTTTGTAGGCAGCAATTCCCTTTTCGAGGAGATAGACATTAACTACTCGTCTGTCTTTCTCACTTCTGGCTCTTGCCACATACCCCTTATTCACCAGACTGTTCATGGATGTTGTGAGAGAACCTACAGTGATATTCAGCCGCTTTGCTACTACGCTCATGCGTGCACCATCTCCAAGACCGATGGCTTCTATGATATGCATATCATTGTTACTGATATCGGAAAATTCATCTGTGATAATTGCCTTCTCTTCCAGCTCTAAAATCTCGTGGAAAGTCTTTACTAACATTGTGTTTATCGTTTCTCTTACATCGTTCATTCCTATATTCTCACCTTATCTAATACCGTATCGTTTTTATCGCATGATAACCCTATAAATCATCTGGCCTTTATAAAGATCTGCATTTATGATGGCTGGGATGCTTCCTAAATTCCATCGCAACTCTTTATATTTGTATACAATTATGGACTTTATCTTCTTTTATTATCATTATATACAAGAACTACAGAAATAATCAATTACTTTTTTTACTGTTTCGATTGTTTTTGCCTCATAAGCGCGTCCTCCGCAGAATAAAAGGGCATTTTCTGTCTCTCCTTTGGCTGCATGGATGAGTGCTTCTGTGATACAGTACGGTGTTTCTGCCGGATTACAGGTATGAATACAGCGAAGACATTTCGTCGGCGGTATCCTTCCTTCGGATTTTACTTTATCTAAAAATGTGTTTCTGATTGCTCTTCCCGGCATTCCGACCGGACTTTTTACGATAACGATATCTTCTTTTTCTGCTTGAATATAGGTTTGTTTATAGTGTTCATCTGCATCACATTCTTCAGTTGTCACAAATCGGGTCGCAATCTGCACCCCGTCTGCTCCAAGAGAAAATGCTCTCTCATAATCGGCATGGTCATAAATGCCTCCTGCCAGGATGACAGGTATTTTTTTCTCGTATTTTTCTTCGTATTTTTGTACTACGGTAATAATCTTCTTTACTTCTTCTCCATAAATATCTGGAGTAAATTCTTCTAACTGTTCTTTATGAAATCCTAAATGTCCTCCCGCCATCGGTCCTTCTATCACAATAAAATCGGCGGTTCTTTTATATTTTTTATCCCAGAATTTTAAAATAACACGAGCGGATTTCTGTGTGGATACAATCGGGGCAATCGCAATATCGCTGTCTGCTGTATACGCAGGCAGATCTACGGGAAGACCTGCTCCTGATACGATAAAATCAGCTCCTGCTGCAATTACTTCGTGGGCATAGGTTTCATAATCGTTCATGGCTACCATAAGATTAAAGCCAACAATTCCATCCGGTGAAATCGCTCTCGCTTTTTGCATTTCTTTATGAATGGCACGTTTATTAGCTTCTATGGGATTCTCATAAAAATCTGGTTCTTTAAAACCAATCTGTGCGGCAGAGATTGTTCCGGCTCCACCTTCTTTTGCAACTGTTCCGGCAAGCCTCCCAAGACTGATACCAACACCCATTCCACCCTGTACGATTGGAACTCTTACTTGTTTTTTTCCAATAGAAAATAAGTTTTTCTTCATAAGTTATATTCTCCTATAAGTACTAATATTCTATTTTCTATGTTTATATCAACATAAAACTCAAATAACTGACTAATTCAGTGAAATACTAATGTGACATCACTGACATTTCATTTTATTTGATGTGAATCATATTAGTTCTTTATAAAGCGTTCCCTACATACTGCGAAAACGCTGGTATCTTGCCTCAACTCTCTCTTTTTCTGTCATTTCCTTGCTGTTTTCTAAAAATGCGGAGATATTTTCTTCTAAATTATCAAATACATTCATCATTGAATCTAATGTATAGGATTCCGGCTCTGAAATAATTTTTTCAACAAAACCTGCTTTGTATAAATCATAAGAAGTCAGTTTCATTGCTTTGGCTGCGCGGGCTGCCTGACTGCCATCTTTCCATAAAATAGCCGCATAGCCTTCTGGAGAAAGAATAGAATAAACTGCATTTTCTAACATTATTATAACATCTGTTACACCTAATGCCAATGCTCCACCACTAGAACCTTCACCTATTACAATTGATATTGTTGGAACTTTTAACTTTGACATTTCAAAAAGATTTTTAGCAATTGCTTCTCCTTGTCCTCTTTCTTCTGCTCCCATTCCTGGATATGCACCTGGTGTATCTATAAATGTTATTATAGGTCTATTAAATTTTTCTGCTTGTTTCATTAGTCTTAATGCTTTTCTGTATCCTTCCGGATTAGGCATACCAAAGTTCCTATCTATATTTTCTTTTGCATTTTTCCCTTTTTGCTCACCTATAACAGTTACTGGCATTTCATCTAATTCCGCAATTCCACCTATAATAGATTTATCATCTCCAAAGTTTCTATCTCCATGTAATTCTATAAAATTTGTAAATATGTTATTTATATAATCTAATGATTTTGGTCTTTCTGCTTTTCTTGCAAGTACTACTCGCTCCCATGCAGATATTGTTTTTTCTTTCATTTTTATTTTCCTCCTTAAATTTTATCTTTCTTCATTTTCTTGTCTTACTTCTCTTTGAGCTTGTCTTAAATTTTTTATTTTTTGAAGATTCACTAGTCCATCATTTTCAGTCATTTGAGCAAATTCTTTTAATGTCTTTTTTTCAAAACTATTTGTATCTTCTGAAAATATATAAATATCTGTATCATCTTTTTTATCAACAGCCATACAGAGCTTATAATCTCTTTTTCCATTATTTTCAATATAACAATCAATTAAATGAATTTTATTTCTTTCTTTTTGTGAAAATAACAAGCCTTCTTTATTATCACACCCTATTAAGTCTTCCATTCTCCATTTTCTATCTGCATATTTCATATTTGAGTTATTATAAGCTTCTATATTTTCTAATGCAAATTGAACTTTTTCACTGAAATCATCAAACATTTTCATATTATTTTTTATTAATTCTAAATATTCATCTGTATAATACAATTCGTTTGTTATATATTTCAATTTTTTATCAATTTGTTCTAATTCAAATCTATTTATTATTGGTTCTTTATCATCTTTTTGCATTGAAATTCCAAATCTTTGAGTTCTCAAATGAGCTTTTATATATCTCATATCTTCTTGCAAGTCAAATAAATATTTTTTGTTTTCTTTTGTTGTTACTACATTGTAAGTATGTGGATATTTTCTCATATCCATATCATCAGTTTCTGTTTTTATATTTACTCCTAATTTTTTCATTATATATTCATATATTGTTGAACTTGTTTTACAAATAATTGTATTATTTTCAATATTTTTTGTACATTTTCCGACACTTTTTGCGTAATTTTTACATTTGTCAATATATGGTATATTGGGAATTGGGTAACACAATTTATGGATTTTGTCGTACTGCTTCCCGGGCAGAGCCGAAAATACGCGTATTTCGATATTTTTCTTGAATCACTTTATAAAATGAAGTATAATCTTGTTTAAGTATGCAAATAATGATATATCTGTTAAAAGATTGAAAAGAATGCAGATCAAAGGAGAAGTATTATGGATTTAGTTACTGTAAGAGAACTGTATAAAAACCGGGAAGCTTACC
>ENA-OOZN01001705-OOZN01001705.1-human-gut-metagenome-genome-assembly--contig:-NODE-1705-length-13520-cov-6.289417_pt1 | contig 13520 bp, 10 predicted proteins | sample MGYA00241187_ERZ501397 | MGnify/ENA primary metagenome ERZ501397 (study PRJEB25962, sample SAMEA2042921) | human gut metagenome | biome: human gut; feature: human-associated habitat; material: faeces... | reverse complement strand
GGGAAAGAGAGTACCGAAAAGGGAGCCGGCCAGAAGAGACCGGGACGAACGGACACAGAAAAAGACGAAACAGGAAAAAAAGATGCCGCAAAACAGCATTGAGAAGACGGTACCGCACAAATGCCGCCGAGCAGGAAAATCCTGAAAGCAAAATGCCGGATTGATAAAGGCGTATCGGTAGCGGGACGGAAACCCGCAGATACGCCCTTATCAATCCGATATCCGGAAAAAAGAGACTACCGCTCTTTCAACCGTTCGCGGAGCCGACGCCCCTCCTCTTCGTAACCCGGCTTGTCGAGCAAGGCATACATATTCCTCTTATAAGCCTCCACGCCCGGCTGGTCGAACGGATTGACACCGAGCAGGTAACCGCTTATTCCGCAAGCCCGCTCGAAGAAATAGAGCAGTCCTCCGACACCATAGGCATCTACCCGGTCGATGTCCACCCGCAGGTTGGGCACCCCGCCGTCGCAATGGGCCAGGGCAACGCCCGCTTCGGCCATGCGGTTCACCTCGCTCAAACGCCGGCCGGCCAGAAAGCCGAGTCCGTCCTCGTCTCCGCCGGCCCCTATCCGCAACTCGTGAAGCGGCGAAGCGACCGAAACGACCGTCTCGAACAACATTCTCTCTCCCTCCTGAATATATTGTCCCATGGAGTGCAGGTCGGCGGTCAGGGTAACGGAAGCCGGGAAGATACCCTTCCCCTCCTTGCCCTCGCTCTCGCCGAACAGCTGCTTCCACCACTCCCCGACATAATGGAGCGACGGTTCGTAACTGCCGAGTATCTCCACCCTGTATCCGGCTCCGTAAAGCACGTTGCGTGCCGCCGCATACTGCTCCGCCGGGTTCCTTCCGAACGGCACGCCGGCAGCCGTCGCCGCCTCCATCTCCCGAGCCCCGGCGACCAATGCACCGATGTCGACACCCGCCGCAGCCAGCGGCAGCAGCCCCACGGGGGTCAGGACGGAATAACGCCCCCCCACATCGTCCGGGATAACGAAGGTCGCATACCCCTCCCGGTCGGCCAGTCCTTTCAAAGCTCCTCTGGAACGGTCCGTCACCGCGACGATGCGCTCCCGCGCCCCGGCCTTTCCGTAACGTCTTTCGAGCTCGCCGCGAAGGATACGGAAGGCTATCGCCGGTTCGGTGGTCGTCCCCGACTTGGAGATGACGATTACCCCGACCGAACGCCCCTGCAAGGCTTCCAGCAAATCATACAGATAATCTTCGCTGATATTCTGTCCGGCAAAGACCACATCCGGCCCCGAACGTTCCCGCCGCAGACAGGCGAACGGATTGCCGAGCGCTTCGAGCACCGCCCGTGCACCGAGATACGAACCGCCTATGCCTACCACGACAACCACATCCGCCACGGCACGCAACTTTTCCGCCGCATCCTTCACCCGGCGCAGCTCCGTCTCCGTCACCGAAGAGGGCAGCGAAACCCACCCCAGAAAATCGGCACCGGCGCCGGTACCCTCTTCCAGCATCCGGTTGCACTCCCCGGCACGCCGGCCGAGCGCTTCGATGGCGGAAACCGGAACACCGGCCGCCGCCATTCCATAATCGAACCTCAACATATCATCACTCTTTACATGTCCGTTCCAATCCGTTGTCGCTTCCGCATGCCGCTGCGGCCATGCGGACCGAACGACGGTGCAAAACAGATGCCACCGACAGGAAACGGGTCCCGGCCCCGCACTTCCCGCAAACGACCGGCATACGCACTGCAATTTAACGTTTATTTGCCACAATCGGACCAAATATCCACGAGATGTCGGATATTCCCGCCCGGGAGAATACAAATATCGCTCTATTCCGTTGCTTTCCGCAAATGGAACGGATACATTTGCAACATGCAACCAAACGTATCACCGCCCGTTTTCTTATGAGAACATCAATCTTCGCTGCCTGCCTGGCGCTGCTTCTCGCAGCCGGTACATGCAAGGGCCAACCGGCACGCATCTTCCTCGCGGCCGAAAAGGAGACGACCATCAAACTATTCGGCACCGTCGACGGGGCGTTCCAGCCTTTCCACCACGCCCTCCGGGAATTCACGCTGACGCCCGGTTCCGAATCCGCCGCCATCATCGCCTCGCTCGAACGGCAGCGCAAAGGGCGAGCAACGGAACACGCACGAGACGACGGAGAAATCCGTTACGTCACGGACGAAATCGAAACCCTCGCCGAGATAGTCTCGCTGCCCGGCCTCTGCGGCCGCTACTGCCTGATAGACCTTTGGGCGAGCTGGTGCATCCCCTGCCGACAGCAGTTCCGGTTTACCGAACAACTGCACGAAATAACCGCCCGGTACGACAGCCTGCAACTGGTATATATTTCGATAGACAAACCGGAGACAGCCGACAGATGGACGAAGGCCGTCGAAAAACATGCGCTCGCCGGGTGGCACATCCGGGCCGGTCAATCCCTGCTGGAAGACATCACCCAAAAGGTCTATCAAAACAGGAATATCACGATACCCCGATACATTCTGCTCGCCCCCTCGGGAGAAATCGTCTGTCCCGACCTGCCGCGCCCGAACCGATATGAAGCGCTTGCAGCGGCGCTGGCCTCCTGCCTCGAAGACGAGGGGCGGTAATCCCGGCTACAACCCGCCGTTCCGGCCGACCGTCGGACAAGGAGTTCCCCAAAACCGGAGAGCATTTCGGACCACCGCACACCTCCCGCGAAAACCGCTACCTCTACAACCAACCTCCGTCCACGGCACCCGCCGAAAAAGGGCTGCCCGCCGGAGGACATACGTCCGACACAGAACGAACTCAGATGAACATCCGCGTCGTACCCTACAATCCCGAATGGCCGGCCGCCTACGAACATGAGGCGGCGACGATTGCACGCATTCTCGGCAACGAACTCGTGGCCATCTACCACATCGGCAGTACATCCGTACCGGGCCTCGCGGCCAAACCCGTCATCGACATCATGCCGACGGTCAGAAGTATAGAGGCCATCGACCGGTTCGACGCCTCGTTCGAGGTGCTGGGTTACGAATGCATGGGCGAATTCGGCATTCCCGGCCGGCGTTACTACCGCAAAGGCGGCGAGGAAAGGACACACCAGGTACACATCTTCGGCCGGAACAATGTCCGCGACATCGAACGACACCTCGCCGTCAGGGATTATCTGCGCGCACACCCTGCGACGGCACACCGCTACGGAGAGCTGAAAAAGTCCCTGGCCCGGCGGTTTCCCGACGATATCGAAGGCTACTGCGATGGCAAGGAGGTCTTCATGCAGGAGCTCGAAAGGGCTGCCCTAACCTGGTATCGCTGCGGAAAAGGCATCCTGTAAATTCCCCGTCCACGCCCCCGTTCCGACCGGTATCCGCAGCCTATTTTAACGACCGGACAGCGATTACGGCATTTCGCGCCCCGGTGAAAGAAAAAGATTAGTATATTTGTAAATTGATTGGGGAATCAGATGCCAATCGGTAAAATCAGGCAGGGAATACAATACAAAGACCGGACAAATGGGACTATTTTCATTGACACAGGAGTTGGCGATAGACCTGGGAACCGCCAATACCCTTATTCTATATAACGGCAAAGTCGTCGTGGACGAACCCTCCATCATCGCCATGGACATACACACCGGCAAGGTGGTAGCCATCGGCGAGCAGGCCCAGCAGATGCACGGCAAGACACACCAGAACATACGGACTATCCGACCGCTCAAAGACGGAGTGATAGCCGATTTCAATGCGGCCGAACTGATGCTGCGGGGCATGATAAAAAAGGTCAAGATGAGCGGCCACCTCTTCAGCCCGTCGCTGCGGATGGTGATTTGTATCCCGTCGGGTTCGACCAACGTAGAGATACGTACCGTCCGCGAATCGGCCGAACACGCCGGCGGCCGCGAGGTGTACATGATATACGAACCGATGGCGGCCGCACTCGGTGCCGGCCTCAACGTGGAGGCTCCCGAAGGGCACATGGTCATCGACATCGGCGGCGGTACGACCGAGATAGCGTGCATATCGCTGGGCGGTATCGTATGCAGCGAGAGTATCGACGTGGCGGGAGACGTATTTACCGAAGAAATCCAGAACTACATCCGCCAGCAGCACAACATCCGGGTGGGCGAACGCACCGCGGAGAATATCAAGATGGCAATAGGCGCTGCCGTACCCGAACTCGAAGAGGCTCCGGACGACTACGTGATAACGGGCCCGAACATCCTCACGGCGCTCCCCACGACGGTTACCCTGTCGTACACGGAGATAGCCTACGCGCTGGAGAAATCGCTCCTCAAGATAGACGCAGCCATCATGAAGGTCTTGGAGATGGTTCCGCCGGAACTCTATGCCGACATCGTGAAGAGCGGCATCTACCTCGCCGGCGGCGGCGCCCTCATCAAGGGGCTCGACAAACGCTTCTCGTCCAAGAACGGCATCCATTTCAACATCGCGGAAGACCCGCTGCGCGCCGTAGTACGCGGTACGGGAATCGCGCTGAAGAACATCAACCAGTTCTCGTTCCTCATGAAATGACAGGCGCTGGCCGACGGAACGGAAACGGCACGGCCGCCCCACACTCCACCAGTGAAGAGTCACGACGCCTGCCGCATTCCCGAAACGGCAGGCGCCACTTTAACAGGCCAAGATGTACAGGCTCGTACGCTTTTTCAAACGGTACTATGCGGTATTCCTCTTCGTATTGCTCGAAGCAGGGGCGATAAGCTATTACGCCAATTCGACCAGCTATACCCGCGCCACGCTGCTCGCCGGCGCCGCACGGGTGACCGGGGGAATAGAGGGCTTCTTCGCCTCGGCGGGAGACTACTTTTCGCTGCGGCGCGAAAACGCCGTGCTGCTCGAACGCCTCGCCGAAGCCGAGACCAGACTGCATGCCGCCATACCCGCAGGCGATACACTGGCCGCCCGGACGGACGGAATGAAATATCTCTTCGGAACTGCAAAGGTCGTCAGCAACTCCATCGCGCGGCAGGACAACTTTTTCGTGATAGATAAAGGTACCGCCGACGGCATCGAAGAGAACATGGCGGTATTGTCGCCGGAAGGTGCCGTCGCTGGTTATGTCCGCAGGCACTCCGACCATTACGCAGTCTGCATGTCGGTACTCAACGGCAGTTTCAGCATAGGTGGCCGCCTCAAGGGCAGCGAATATTTCGGTTCGGTCTATTGGGACGGCACCGACCCGCGGGAGATGACCATGGTAGACATCCCCCGTTACGCGGATGTCAAACGGGGAGACACGGTACTGTCGGCCTATTCGCTGCGGTTCCCGCCCGACTGTTTCATCGGTACGGTAGCCTCCGTGAGCGAATCGCCGGACGGAATATACCATGTGATAAAGATACGGCTCGGCGCGAAGATGAACGCACTGTCCGACGTGCTGCTCGTGAAATACACAGACTACGAAGAGCTCGAAACCCTCGCGGGAGAACACTTCTCCGATGCCGACAAAAAAAAGAAATAACGAAAGGGTATGCACAAAATAGCGGAATACGGACTCATATTCATCGTATCGGTGTTGCTGCAGGTGTTCCTGTTCGACAACCTGACCGTATCGCCGTACCTCTATCCGCTGGTGTATGCCGGATGCATCATCCTGTTGCCGGCGAATATCGACAGAGCACTGCTATTGATATTGAGTTTCGCGCTCGGCTTGTCGGTCGATCTCCTGTCGGGCATGGCCGGCCTCAACACCATAGCCGCCACGGCTACGGGATTCCTGCGCCCTGCACTGTTCAGCCTGACCGTCGGCAAGGATGCGGCCCGGGAGGGTTTCATGCCGTTGCCGCTCAACACGGGACGCACGAAATGGCTGCGTTATGCGGCGGCGACCCTCGCCGTACACTGTACGGTCTTCTTTCTTTTCGAAGCGATGACCTTCAAATACTTCGGATTCACTTTACTGAGAATAGCAGGCAGCACCGTAACGACCACGCTTCTGGTCTGGTTCGCCGCTAGCCTCCTGCCGACCGGCAGGTCGCACGGCTCCCAGACATGATACGGAAACCGGACGAAAGAGAACAGAATATCAGAAACCGTATGCCGTCCGCGGCAGCGGCACAGAGAGAATAAAACAGATGAACCGCAGGGCGAAAATAATCTCCTTATTCGTTATCGTGGCCTTCGCCATCCTGCTCCTGCGTCTTTTCCAGATACAGGTACTCGACGATTCATACAAAAGGGCCGCCCAGAACAACGTGCTGCGGAAAGAGGTGCAGCACCCGCCACGCGGCGAGGTGTACGACCGCAACGGCGAACTGCTCGTACGCAGCATAGCCTCCTACGACCTGATGGCCATTCCGCGCGATGTAGGCGAGTTCGACACGCTCGCCCTGGCCCGCATCGCGGGCGTTACGCCCGAAAAGCTGAAATCCGAGCTCGACAAGGCCGCCCGATACTCGCGTCGCCGCCCCTCGGTCATCGTCAAACAGATGAGCCTTGAGGCCAAACTACTTTTCGACGAAGGAGAATTCTCCGGTTTCTATACCGTCTACCGGACCATGCGCTCCTATCCACGCAAGATGGCGGGCAACCTGCTCGGTTATATCAGCGAGGTGGATGCAGCGACGATAGCCCGCGACGATTACTATCAGACCGGCGATTATCGCGGCATGTCGGGCATAGAACGCACCTACGAAGAGGTGCTGCGCGGCGAAAAGGGGATGAAGGTAAGCATCGTGGACGTGCACGGCATCGAAAAGGGCCCATACATGGACGGCGCGGCCGACCTGCAAGCGATACCCGGTACGGCCATCACCACATCGCTCGATGCCCGTCTGCAGGCACTCGGCGAAGAGTTGATGGAGGGCAAGGTAGGCAGCATCATCGCCATAGAGCCTGCAACGGGAGAAATTCTCGTCATGGTCAGCAGTCCGGGCTACGACCCCGACGAACTGGTCGGCCGCGACCGGGGCAACAATTACATGAAACTGCTCGCCAATCCGCGTCGGCCGCTCTTCAACCGGGGCGTCATGTCGCGCTATCCGCCCGGCTCGACATTCAAGCTCGTCAACGGTCTCATCGCCCTGCAGGAAGGGGTCGTCACCCCCTCCCGGAAATATCCCTGCCATGGCGGATACACCATCGGCAAGGGCGTGAAGTGCCACAACCACTACTCGCCGGTCAACCTCCGGCAGGCGGTTCAGATGTCGTGCAACGCCTATTTCTGCTATGCGTTCCGCGCCGTGCTGGACAACAACCGCTACGACAGCCCGAAACAGGCCCTCGAAGTGTGGGACGACTACGTGGAGAGTTTCGGTTTCGGACGCAGTCTCGACAGCGACCTCTCCGGAGAGCTTTCCGGATTCGTTCCTACACGGGAGACCTACGACAGGATATACCGCGGAAGCTGGAACTCGTTGACGGTCATCTCTCTCTCCATCGGACAGGGAGAGCTCGGCTGCACGCCGCTGCAGATGGCCAACCTCGCGGCAATACTCGCCAACCGGGGCTACTACTACACGCCGCACATCGTCAGACACATCGATGGAAGGGACTCCGTCGACTCCCGCTTCTACGACAGACACTATACGAAGGTGGAGAGCCGCCATTTCGACCATATTGTCAAAGGGATGTACGACGCGGTGCATGCGGACGGCGGGACGGGCCGTCGTGCCTACGTCCCGGGGCTGGACATCTGCGGCAAGACGGGGACGGCCCAGAATCCCCACGGCGAAGACCACTCGACGTTCCTCTGCTTCGCTCCCATGGACAATCCCCGAATAGCGGTGTCGGTCTATGTGGAGAACGGCGGTTTCGGCGGTACGATTGCCGCTCCGATAGCGAGCCTCATTGTGGAACAATACCTGACCGACAGCATATCGAGGCCGGCCCTCAAAGAGTACGTGAAGAACACGACCATATCCTATCCCTACTATGACAGGCAGCAGCACTAACAACCGCATGGCCCGCAATGGCATCGACTGGGGTTCGGTGGCGATATTCTTTTCGCTGATGCTCCTCGGCTGGCTGAACATCTATGCCGCAGTGTTCGACGATGCAGCCCGGGCAGGATTTTCCATGGACTCGCGTTACGGTTCCCAGTTGATATGGATGGGCGTCAGCGTACTTGCAGCGGTGGTCATCATGCTGATTGACGAAATCTACTACCACATCCTCGCCTACCCCTCCTACATCCTCATGCTCGCGGTACTGCTGGCAACGCTCTTCATCGGCACGGAGGTCAACGGCGCGAAATCGTGGCTCCGCCTCGGCGGATTCTCCGTGCAACCCGCCGAGTTCGCCAAATTTACGACGGCACTCGCCCTCGCTCGTTACATGAGCTCCTACAGCTTTTCCATGGCCGACTGGCGGAGCCGGCTGTACGCAGTGCTCCTGCTGGCGGCCCCCATGGCCGTCATCCTGCTCCAGAACGACGCCGGTTCGGCCATCGTGTTCGCCTCTTTTCTCATCGTCTTCTACCGCGAAGGTTTCAATTCGTGGGTTTACGTCGCACTGGGGATGGTGGTCTTCCTCTTCGTCTTCTCCTTCCTCTGGAACCCTGCGACGCTGCTCGCGGCGGTCATCGTTATCTGTACCCTCATCGAAGGGTTCATGAACGGAGAATGGCGGGACAAGGTGCGGTATCTGGCCGCCGTGGCGCTCGTCTCGGCCGTCATCTATCTGGCGGCCGCCCTGCTCACCCGGGGAGAGGCCGGCTTCTACGGATGCCTGCTCGCCGCCGCGGGCCTCTCGCTCATTGCGGTCGGCATCTATGCCTGGCGGGCGAAACTGAAGAACGTTCTGATATGCATCGGAATGTTCGTCGGTTCGGTTGCCTTCACCCAGGTCGTGGACACTGTTTTCGACCATATGCAGCTCCATCAGCAGAAACGTATCCTGAACCTGCTCGGCGTGGAAAGCGACCCGCAGGAGTGGGGATACAATGTCAATCAGTCCAAAATAGCGATAGGCTCCGGAGGTTTCTTCGGGAAAGGATACCTGCAGGGAACGCAGACCAAATACGACTTCGTTCCGGAACAGAGCACCGACTTCATCTTCTGCACCGTGGGCGAGGAGTGGGGCTTCGTCGGCTCGGCCGTCGTACTGGGGCTCTTCTGCTGGCTCATCCTGCGTCTCATCCGTATGGGAGAGAGACAGCAGGAGGCGTTCGGCCGGGTCTATTGCTACGGAGTGGCCTCCATCTTCCTTTTCCACGTACTCGTTAATGTAGGCATGACCATCGGCCTCATGCCCGTGATAGGCATTCCCCTGCCGCTCTTCAGCTATGGCGGGTCGTCGCTGTTTGCCTTCACGCTCCTCTTTTTCGTCGCCGTCAAACTCGATTCGCGCCGACGGGAGAGCGACGGCCATTTCGGTGCCCGCCCGAAATAATCCGCCGCCCGAAATGCCCTTCCGCAGCCCCTGCAGGCCAAAATATGGACCCGCGCAATAACAATCTATCACATTTTCGCCTACCTTTGCGTGAAAAGCAAAACACACAAATCGATAAACGTTTAAAATATGAGAAAAGCAATGATTGCATCCGCTCTGCTGATAGCCGGCATCGCCGGACTGACAGGCTGCGGCAACGAGAAAAAGAGCGCATCCGTACCGGCACTCGACCCGACCAACATGGACCTCTCGGTAAAACCCGGCACGGACTTCTATCAGTTCGCCAACGGCGGCTGGATGAAGAACAACCCGCTCCAGGCACAGTATTCGCGCTACGGCATCTTCGACCGGCTCGGCGATACGAGTCTCGACCAGATACGCACGATAGTGAACGAGGCCGCCTCCATGGACCAGACGCAGGGAGGGATACCCCAGAAGATAACCACCCTCTACCAGTTGGGAATGGACAGCGTGACGCTCAACGCCCAGGGCGCCGAACCGATACGCGAGGAGCTGGCTCGGATTGCTGCCATCAAGAATGACAAGGAACTCGCGGCGATGATTGCCACGCTGCACCGCGAGGGCATCTTCCCCTATTTCGTCACCTTCGTGGATGCCGACGAGAAGAACAGCACCATGAACATTCCCGCCCTCTACCAGTCCGGCCTCGGCATGGGCGACCGCGACTACTACCTGTCGGAAGAATCCAAAGAGATAAAGGATGCTTACAAGGAGTACATCCGCACGCTCTTCACGCTGGTGGGATACAGCGCCGAGCAGGCCGACGAAGCGGTAAAGGCCGTACTGAAGATAGAGGACAAGATAGCGGACGCATCCTACAGCCGCGAAGTACTCCGCGATTCCCATAAAAACTACAACAAGATGACCGGCACGGAATGGGTGAACTCCAACGGACTGCTCGACTGGAACATCTATTTCGACACGTTCGGAGTGCCGGTTGCCGAAAATATCGTAGTAAAACAAACGGGGTTCTTCAACGACCTGGCCAAGGCCATGAAGGACGTCACGCTCGACGAGCAGAAGCTCTATCTGGAGTATAACCTTATCAGCGCGGCCGCTCCCTACCTCAGCGACGATTTCGTGAACGCCAACTTCGACTTCTTCGGCCGCGCGATGTCGGGCCGCGAAGAGTTGCAGCCGCGCTGGAAACGCGCGCTCAACACGACAGACGGCGCCCTTTCCGAAGCGCTCGGCCAGCTCTACGTAGAGAAATACTTCCCCGCATCGTCGAAAGAGAAAATGCTCGAAATGGTAGGCAACCTGCAAACGGCTCTCAGCGAAAGAATCGAGGCGCTGCCGTGGATGAGCGACGAAACGAAAGCCCGCGCACAGGAGAAACTCGCCGCTTTCCGTGTGAAGATAGGTTATCCGGACACATGGCGCGACTATTCCGCCCTCGACATCAAGGACGATTCGTACTGGGCGAATGTGCGCCGCTCGAACATCTTCGAGATGGACTACATGCTCTCGCAGGTCGGCAAACCGGTCGATAAGGACAAATGGCTCATGAGCCCGCAGACCGTGAACGCCTACTACAACCCGACGACCAACGAGATTTGCTTCCCGGCCGCCATTCTTCAGCCTCCGTTCTTCAACCCGGATGCCGACGACGCAGTCAACTACGGTGCGATAGGCGTAGTCATCGGCCATGAAATGACGCACGGCTTCGACGACCAGGGCCGCAATTACGACAAGGACGGCAACCTGAACGACTGGTGGACGGCAGAAGACGCCGCACGTTTCAAGGAACGCACCGACATCCTCGTAGAGCAGTTCAACGCAGTGGAGGTGGCTCCGGGCGTCTATGCGAACGGCAGCTACACCCTCGGCGAGAACATCGCAGACCAGGGCGGCCTGCTCGTATCCCGCATGGCTTACGAGAACAGCCTCGAAGGCAAGGAGCGCCCCGAACCGATAGACGGCTATACCGATGCCCAGCGTTTCTATATCTCCTACGCTACGGTATGGGCACAGAACATCCGTCCGGAGGAGATACTGCGTCTGACCAAGATAGACCCGCACTCGCTGGGTAAGAACAGGGTGAACGTAACGCTCCGCAACATCGACGATTTCTACACCGCATTCGACATCACCGAAGGCGATGCGATGTACCTCGCACCCGAAAAACGGGTGAACGTATGGTAACGGTGCTGTAACCCGCCCTGAGAGCAAAAGCCGCGGCCATGAAAAAGGCCGCGGCTTTTTTCATGCCGTTCGCGGACGCATCTCCCCTCGAATGCGTGCCCTTCCGCAAAGAAACGGTACCGACGGCCCTCCGCATCTCACCCGCGCCCGACTTGCCCTTCCCATCACCTTCAGAGAGGAAACGAAAACCGCCAATGTTACAATTTTACTCAAAAACAAGAAATATGTAAATTTAAAAACATACATAATTATTATTTATTTTTATTAATATATTTGCTACTAAAGACTATAGCCCGGCAGGGCCGTAGCCGATATGAACCTATACACTAATAAAACTACTTCAACCATGAAAAGACTCTTCACTACGGGAATCGCCGCAGCGACGTTGCTGCTATCTTGTCTGTCAGGATGTACAAAAACGGAAGAGACGTTCCACTATGTCAATCTGAGCCAGGTGTCGTGCTCGTTCCTCGGCGAGGGCAACCAGCCGCTCGAAATCACCGTCAAGGCCTCGCCCGCTGCATACGAAGCCACGCTCGGCGCCACATGGGTGAAAGCGACGCAGAGCGAAGACGGCAAGGTACTCATCCTGACCGTCGATGACAACGACACCGGTGCGGAACGCAGTACCACCGTCACCATCGCCGCAGGGGAGGCCTTGCAGACGATTCAGGTAAACCAGCTTCCGAAGGACAGCGCCATCGCACGGTACCGCAAGCTGGATACCTTCCAGATGGGGGCTGCCATGTCGCCCAGCGGCAAGTATGCCGGCGGTTTCACCGCTTCCATCGCAGCGGACGACTCCTGGCAGTACTCCCCGACCATCGTGGACCTGGAGACCGGCGAAGTCTATGAATTCGGTCCCTATCCGGAATCGCTCCATTACCTGACGCAAACCATGGCCATCACCGACCAAGGTCTGCTCTTCATCAGCGACGGTTTCCATGGCGGCCAGATAGCCATCGACCTCACCGGCAATATCTTCATTCCGGAAGCCCCGGCAGGTTTCACGAACAAACCGCAAATACAAGGCACGTCGGCCGACGGTAAATATTGGGTAGGTTTCGGTATGAAAGGCAAACTTTTCGAAGACCCGGCCCCGCAAAAAGCACTGCTGTGGATAGACGGCGTACCGCACGAATTGCCCTGGCCGGAACTCAACTACCGTAACGAAGAGGCATGGTACGGCGGCATGGCCCGCGGCATCTCCGCAAACGGCGAAATCATCTACGGCACTTCGTGGGAAAACTCCGATTTCGGCATGCTCTACTGGATTAATAACGGTACCAGCACGGCAGCCCCCAAGTGGGTGGGCCATGACGTCAAAGAGGTCTGGGAAGAGACCATGAAGATGAGCGACGGTACCGAATATACGACGCATCTGGTAAACGGTCTCATCTGCCAGGCACAGCTCACCAAAATCAGCCCCAACGGCAAATGGATTGCCAGCTCGTACCGCACCGAAACGCCCGCCGATGACCGGATTTCGATAGTCACGACACAAAAAGCCGCTTTCTTCAATACGGAGACTGAAACGACCGTTATCGTGGAGGATTATGGCGAATCGGTCGGCGTACACGTCACCGATGACGGCATCGCCTTCATCGGCATCGGCACGCTGGGCATCTCCTCGGGCAAGGTGTACGACCTGAATACGGGCACCGACCTGGGCGACACGCAGGATTGGGTGTACGACAAATACGGCATTATCATTCCGGCCGGTTACATCAACTACATTTCCCCAGACGGCCGGTTCGTGCTCGGCACCAAGGCCGAATCTTCGGCAATGGGCGTATCCTTCATCAACTGGTATATCGCACCGCCCCTCGCGAAATAAGTAACTTAACTTAAATGATAACTATGAAAAAGATATTGTTCGTTGCAGCGGCCTGCCTGCTTGCCGCAGCCTGCTCGCCGACCGACGGTGAGTCAACCACCGCATCGCTCGAAGTATCCCCCTCGTCGCTCGCCTTCGGGGCGGAGGATACGACTCCGCAGGAGATTACCGTGACCGCTACCGGCGTGG
>ENA-OOZN01001703-OOZN01001703.1-human-gut-metagenome-genome-assembly--contig:-NODE-1703-length-13528-cov-2.215765_pt1 | contig 13528 bp, 10 predicted proteins | sample MGYA00241187_ERZ501397 | MGnify/ENA primary metagenome ERZ501397 (study PRJEB25962, sample SAMEA2042921) | human gut metagenome | biome: human gut; feature: human-associated habitat; material: faeces... | reverse complement strand
AGGCGGAGAATCCTGCAAGCAGGATTCTTTCTTAAATTCAGGAGTTTTTACATGATGATGAATTCTGTGTTATAATGAACGGACGATGTTGGATAATTATTTGATAGCTATTGTTGCGTGAGGTGTTTTGATATGGATAAGCCGGTGGTTCGTATTTCCGTCAGAAATCTGGTGGAGTTTATATTAAGAAGCGGGGATCTTGACAATCGGGGAGGATCTTCTGACAGAGAAGCAATGCAGAAGGGCAGCAGACTGCACAGAAAAATACAGGGCAGGATGGGAAGCCATTACAGAGCGGAGTTTTCTCTTAAATATAAAACAGAATATGAAGATGTAGGTATCCAGGTAGAGGGCAGAGCTGACGGAATCTTCACAGAGGATGGACAGTGCTGGATCGATGAGATCAAGGGTGTTTATGCAGATGTCAGTCAGTTGGAGAAGCCTGTGGAGGTTCACCGCGCACAGGCAATGTGTTATGCCTGGATCTACGCACAGGAGCAAAAACCGGAGAAGATCGGAGTGCAGATGACATATGGGAATCTGGACACAGAGGAGCTTAAGTTTTTCAGAGAAGAATATACGCTGGAAGAACTCGGACTGTGGTACCAGAATCTTTTGGACAGGTATCATAAATGGATCGCATACCAGTTTGCATGGAAAAAAGAACGGAATGCGTCCATGAGTGATCTGGAGTTCCCTTTTGAATATCGTGAGGGACAGCGAAAAATCGTATCCGGTGTATATCACACTATATCCACAGAAAGACAGATTTTTGTCCAGGCACCTACAGGAGTAGGAAAAACTATGTCCACGATCTTTCCGGCAGTGAGAGCAGTTGGTGCAGGACTGGGGGAAAATATTTTCTATCTTACAGCAAAGACCATTACCAGGACTGTGGCTGAAGAAGCTTTCTCTATATTAAAGGAGCATGGACTGAAATTTAAAGTGATAACCATTACCGCGAAGGAAAAGCTGTGCTTCTGCGATAAAACAGAATGCAATCCTGAGAACTGTCTGTGGGCGAGAGGACATCTGGACAGAGTGAATGATGCTGTTTTTGAACTGTGGACCACGCAGGACAGCTATGACAGGGATACTCTGCTGGAATATGCGAAGAAATGGCAGGTGTGTCCCTTTGAAATGTGCCTGGATCTGGCAGTCTGGGTGGACGCTGTGATCTGTGATTATAATTATGTATTTGATCCCAATGTTTATCTGAAAAGATTTTTCGGGGAGGGTACTTCCGGAGAATACATTTTTCTGATCGATGAAGCTCACAATCTGGTGGACAGGGGAAGGGAAATGTACAGTGCCCATGTGGATAGAGCGGATGTACTGGAGGCGAAGAGACTGGCCGGGGATTACAGCAAAGGTCTGGTGCGAGCACTGGAAAAAGTGAACAGACAGCTTCGAACTCTGGAAAAGGAGTGTACAGAGTACGAAATCCTGCCAAATCCCGGAGCAGTTTCTCTGGGAATGCTTCAGGTGATGGGGGAGATGGATAAGCTCCTGGAGGAACTTCATGGAAAGGAACTTCCGGAGCAGCTGCTGGAATTTTACTTCTGTGTGAGAGATTTCCTGAACATTGATGAACTTCTGGATGAAAATTATGTGGTTTATACAGAAATGGGAGAAGGGGGAAAGGTGATACTGCGACTTTTCTGTGTAAATCCTGCAGCAAATATCCACAGATGTCTGGAAAAGGGAAAAAGTGCGGTTTTCTTTTCTGCGACTCTGCTCCCCATGGATTATTACCGTGCACTTTTAAGCACCAGAAAGGATGACTATGGGATTTATGTGACTTCTCCTTTCAGGCAGGAGAACAGGTGCATTCTCACAGGACGGGATGTGAGCAGCAGGTATACCAGAAGAGGATATGAGGAATATCACAGGATCGCATCTTACATTGCCAGAACTGTATGGACAAGAAAAGGAAATTATATGGTATTCTTTCCTTCTTATAAATTTATGGAGGATGTTCTGGAGGTGTATGAGAATGAGTTTTCAGCGGAATGGGTTCGCTGTATTTCGCAGACATCGGGAATGAATGAGAGGGAGAAAGAGGAATTTCTGGAGGAATTTTCTGCATCAGAGGGAACGCTGGTAGGATTTTGCGTAATGGGCGGGATTTTTTCAGAGGGGATTGATCTGATGGGAGAGAAGCTGATCGGAGCAATCATCATAGGGACTGGTCTTCCTCAGATTGGAACAGAAAGGGAGATCCTCAGGCAGTATTATGATAAAAAGGGTGTGAATGGATTTGATTATGCATACAGATATCCGGGGATGAATAAGGTGCTGCAGTCAGCCGGGCGTGTGATCAGAACCCAGGAGGACACAGGGATCATACTTCTGCTGGACGAGAGATTTGCAGGGAAAGATTACAGGAATCTGTTTCCTGCTGAGTGGTCTGACAGGGGAAACTGTACTTTAAATACTGTGGAAGAACAGCTGGGAAGCTTCTGGAACAGGATAAGAGAAAAGAACTGAACACTGATACTGAGATTCTGGTCTTTGCTGGAAAAAAGATAAAAATCTTGCTATCCTGAATAAAACAATATATACTTTGCTTACTGTGAATGGGATGTGAAAAGAAACCGTAAAAGGAGTTTTGCATGAGAAAAAATAGACAAACAGCGAAATATCATATTAAAAGTTATATCATAGCCGGAAGTCTGGCCGGAGCCATTTCCATGGCACTGGTTTTGCCGGTTCCTGTTATGGCTGCACAGCAGAGTCTTGCATCTGTCACCGGGCAGGCACAGATTCAGCCAATGGGAGATGGAAGCGGGAAATATATGATGAAGAGTGACGGATTTTACTGTCTGGATGTGAACGGTGCCGGAAGTACCCAGGCAGAGATCCATTATTTTCAGGATTATGAAATAGACGGAACTGTATTTGACGGATATTATTATCATGATACAGATGGGAAATTCAAAGCCTGCAGTCCTCATATAGAGCATCTGAAAGGTGTTGCAGTGTTTGGGGATAAGATAGATGAGGAAGCTGATACACAGAATGCCCAGAAGGCAGAGAAATTTGACGGATATTACTTTGTGAACAATCTGGGGCGTCTATCAGCAGCACCGCAGGTAAGGTATATTGACAATCTGGCAATAGACGGGATTACTCTGAACGGATATTATTATTTTGATGAAAATGGCAGATTGGTAACAGAACCTGGCATCCATTCGCTTGAAATGGACTGTTATGAAATGAATTTTGACGGGAGCTATTATTTTGGCGGTACAAATGGCGCCCTGCTTCAGAAAAGCACAGTGACGGATGATGGTTTTATTGTGGATGATACGGGAAAGATCGTGAATATGGATGATCTTGGGATGGATAATCTGAAGCCTCAGCTTGAGAAGATGCTGTCCGGATATCAGGGAACCTGGAGTGTTTATGTGAAAGACCTTAATGAAGAAAAGGAAATCCTGATCAATGATACTTCCCTTTATTCTGCAAGTTTGATCAAAGCCTTTGTAATGGCAAAGACATATGAGGACATGGAGCAGGTAAAGGCAGATGAGGCAAAGAAATTAAATACTGCAGATACAAAAACTGTAGATGTAAAATTAAATGACCTGCTGTGGAATATGATCACAGTCAGTGACAATGAATCCTGCAATGAACTGGTGAAGCTTCAGACAGATTCCCTTGATTTCAAAAAAGGTGCGGAGGATATTAACAAATATCTGGAAAAAGAGGGCTATACAGAGACAAGTGTGCAGCACACCCTCCATCCTGCAGCATCCGCACAGGAGAGTCTGGGTGGCAGAAACATGACTTCTGTAAAAGATTGCGGCACTCTGCTTGAAAAAATCTACAAGGGGGAATGTGTCAGCAAAGAGGCGTCAGAAGAAATGTTAAATCTTCTGTCAAATCAGGAAAACACCTGGAAAATCCCCCAGGGACTTCCGGATGGAATAAAATCTGCCAACAAGACCGGCGAGACAGACCAGGATCAGCACGATATCGCAATTGTCTATGGCGAAAAGACAACTTATATCCTATGTGTGATGTCTGAAAACTGCCCGGAGAGTACGGCGGTGACGAACATACAGAATATTTCAAAGATTGTATATAATTATTTGAACCTGTAGCCGCCAGACCTGCGCGGAATGATTGATTTTTACAGGAAAATCATGTATAATACCAACGAACTATGCCTATAGAAAAAAGTTTAACCGAATCAGGCTGTGAAACAACTATTCAACTATGAGCAGATAGTCAAACGGATGATTTTATCCGCTTGATTCAGGAAAGTCAGGAGGAAGAATTTAAATGCGAGTTGATGCGGACGATTTTGCCCGACCTTGCAGCTGCGGCAGGGAACACCAGATTGCAGTGAAAGAGATTTTGATAGAAGCCGGAGCTGTAGAGAAGCTTGAAGAAGAGATGTCAGAGGGAATGCTCAGAGAGTACATATCCCCGCTGGTCATCTGCGATACCAATACCTATGCAGCAACAGAGGAACTTATGGAGGATATCTATGACAGGTGCCAGGTACTTGTTCTGGATGCAGAGGGACTTCAGGCAGACCGGCATGCAATAAAAATTGTGGAGAACAACATGGAAGAGGACATTGACCTGATCCTTGCAGTAGGAGCAGGCACGATCCATGATATCAGCCGTTATATTGCACATAATTACAAAGTACCTTTCATTTCAGTGCCTACCGCAGCAAGTGGAGATGGATTTGTAACAACAGTAGCAGCAATGACCCTGGATGGAGTAAAGAAGACTGTGCCTTCAGTAGCTCCGATCTGTGTATATGCAGATACAGATATTTTTTCAAAAGCACCACAGCGCCTGACTGCAGCCGGGATTTCAGACCTGATGGCGAAATACATCTGTCTTGCAGACTGGAAGATCGCGAACCTGGTCACCGGAGAGTATTTTTGCCGCGAAACTGTAAAGCTGGAAGAGAAAGCGTTAAAAACTGTGAAATCTTCGATTCAGGATATTACAGAGGGAGAGGAAGATGAATGCGAACAGCTTATGTATGCATTGATTCTTTCCGGACTTGCAATGCAGATGATTGGTAATTCAAGGCCTGCGTCCTGTGCAGAGCACCAGGTCACACATCTGTGGGATATGGAAGTGATCAATGGTCCGCTGGATGCACTTCACGGAGAGAAGGTTTCTGTAGCAGCACTTCTTGTACTGGAAGAATACAAGCGTATCGCTGCAGCCATCACACAGGGAAGATGTCACGCAAAACCCTATGAGAATGAGGACGAAGAGCTTCTGAAAGAAACTTTTGGAAAAAAAGGACTTCTGGAAGAAATAAGAAAAGAAAACGAGCCGGAATTGTTAGAAACTATTTCACCCCAGCATCTGGAAAAATGCCTGAACGGGATAGAGGAGATTATTGATGAGCTTCCCAGCGAACAGACTATGTTCCGTTTGCTGGAGAAAGCCGGATGTGCGAAAACCGTTTATGATATCGGACTCGATGAAGCGGCTGTTTTGCCAAGCCTCAGACTTGCTCCTTATACAAGGAGACGGTTAAGCTTATTGAGAATCAGCAAGATGCTGGATATAAGAGGAGAATGATTATGCGTGTTGGAATGGGATATGATGTACACAGACTGACAGAGAATCGGAATCTGATCCTTGGCGGTGTGAAGATACCGTGGGAGCTGGGACTTCTGGGACATTCGGATGCGGATGTGGTTGTCCATGCGATTATGGATGCACTTCTCGGTGCAGCTGCCCTGCGGGATATCGGAAGACATTTTCCGGACACGGATCCGCAGTATAAAGGAATCTCAAGTATCCTGTTATTGCAGAAAGTGGGAGCTTTATTAAAAGAAAAGAGATATCAGATTGTAAATATTGATGCCACGATCATCGCACAGAAGCCAAAACTTCTTCCACACATCGATCAGATGATCAAAAATGTGGCAGATGCACTGGAACTTTCCGAAGATCAGGTGAATATCAAGGCAACCACAGAAGAAGGACTTGGATTTACAGGAACAATGCAGGGGATTTCCTCCCAGGCGATTTGTTGTATACAATCTGTACGGGATTGACAAAAAACGATAATTCAGTTAGAATAAAGAAGACAAAGAGGTCACAGAAAAAGGCACTGTGGCCTTTCTTTTTTTCATAAAAGAAGAGGCTGTTAGGTTATTGTGCTGCTTTTTATGAGATTGCAGGACGATTTTATGTGAAAATTGGACGATTCTATATAGCTTCTGTCGGACAAAGACGATATACTTTTGTCAAAAGAAAGGAAAGATTCCACAAATGATTGTGGAAAAGAACGAAGGAGGAAAAAAGTATGAACAAGAAAAAAGTAGTAGCGTGTTTACTGGCAGCAACTATGGCAGCAGGTATGCTGGCAGGCTGTGGTGGAAGTTCAGGAAGCAGTGATTCATCTTCCTCTTCCTCAGGCGGAAAAGACAAACTGACCTTCTGGTTCCCGACATTCGCATCTGCTGACGGAGAAGTAACAGATGAAGAATTCTGGAACGAGAAACTGGATGCTTTCGAAGAAGAGAATAACTGTGAAGTAAACGTAGAGATTATCCCGTGGGATAACTACGAAGAGAAATACTTGACCGGTGTAAACTCCAACGATGGTCCGGATGTCGGATATCTGTATATGGAAATGTTCTATGACTACATCGACATGGGAGCACTGGCAGACATCGATGAATATTTCACTGATGATGAGAAAGCAAATTATATCTATTATGATCTGGGTAATATCCAGGGTGGACAGTATGCATTGCCTGTAGTAGTTGGTAACCCACGAGTTCTGGCTGCAAACATGGATATCCTGAAAGACGCAGGTATCGATTCTGTTCCGACTAATTGGGATGAACTGAAAGCTGCATGCGAAGCAGTAAAAGAAAGCAATCCGGATGTTGCTCCGCTGGCTGCAACATGGGGAAGCACACACTACGGTGCACTGAACGAAGTTTACTGGCCATATTTCTGGGGTGCAGGCGCATCCATCGTTGATGATGACGGAAACCTGACCATCGATACCGATGCAGGTCTGGAAGCTACACAGTTCCTGAAAGACATGAAAGACGAAGGTCTTCTGCCGGATACCACAACTTCTGTAGACGATGCTCTGGAACCATTCAAAAACGGCGAAGCTGCTATGACAGTTGTAGCATCCAGTAACCTGGCAAGAGTAGATGGAATCAACTGGGATTTCTCCATTCTGTCCGGTCCGGAAGATACAAAAACATTCGTAGCATCTGACAGCCTGGTACTGTTTAACAAATGCAAAAACAAAGATCTTGCCGCAAAACTTATGAAATACGTGACCAGCAAAGATGTAATGGCAGATTTCCATGAGAGAGTATCCGAACAGCCACCAATCACAGCAGACGATACTTACAGCGGAGATGAAAGATTTGAAGACCTGTTCACAAACCAGACAGACAAATTCCAGTCCCTGCCTGTATTCAAAGGTGCAAGTTCCATGTACGATACACTGTACAAAAACCTGCAGTCCATGATGCTTGGTGAACTGACTCCAGAAGAAGTTCTGAAAAACACAACAGAATACTATGATTCCAACCTGAAATAATCGTTGAAATTGTAGTTGGAGAAGGTTGGTAATAGAGGGGGATGGTGCATAGGGGTATGTACCGTCCCTTTTATAAATGTTCAATGGAGTAAAAAGATAAAAAGGAGAACGACATGTCAAGAAAAACAAAAGAGGCAGTACAGGGAATTATTTATATTCTCCCGAGTTTTGTATTGATTCTGATTTTTTGTATCATTCCGATTTTCATGTCCGGCTATTTCAGCTTCACAGAGTACAACATTATGAATTCGCCGAAATTTGTAGGACTTGATAACTACATTAAGATGTTTAAAGACAGCTATGTAACCGATGCAGCGAAGAACACGCTGTTATATGTACTTATGACTGTTCCGGTTCAGACGATCCTGGCACTGGCATTTGCAGCATTTCTGGCAGCAAAGATACAGAATAAAAAAGGTGAATTTTTACGAAGCGTTATGTTCATTCCGGTTATCGCATCTGCAGTTACCGCAGGTACGGTATGGAGAATCATCCTGAACACAGATGGCGGATTTCTGAATAACATTCTGAATTTCTTCCATATTTCTTCTGTGAACTGGCTGGGAAGCACACAGACATCTCTGTTAAGTATCTGTATCGTAGCGGTATGGAAAAACGTAGGATATTTCCTGGTTATTTACTATGCAGGTATCATGGGAATCCAGAAAGACCTGTATGAGGCAGCAAGAGTGGATGGAGCAACTCCACTGCAGCAGTTTACAAAGATTACTCTTCCGGTATTAAAACCGATCACTTATCTGGTAGTTACTCTGGGTATTATCTGGTCCTTCCAGGTATTCGACCTGGCTTACCTGATGACAGGCGGCGGCCCTGGTCATTCCAGTGTCACTCTGGTTATGGGTATCTACAATGCAGCATTCAAACAGTACAAGATGGGTTATGCGTGTGCAATGGCTATGTTCCTGTTAGTGATGATCATCATTATCAATGTAGTGGAAGACCTGTTCTTTAAAGAGAAAAAGGAGGCGAAATAGACATGAAGAAAAAACAGAAATGGACCGTCTTTTCCGTCCTTGGATTACTGATTTTGTTAGTCTTTGCGGCTATCTGTATCGCACCTTTTATCTACATGGCAATCATGTCATTTACGCAGTCCACCACACTGATGCTGCACTGGAGCGATATTAATTTCAGCGATTTTACAAACTTTAACTATGTACTGAAAAAGACAGGATTTATCTGTGCACTGACCAACAGTGTGGTCGTTGTATTCTGTTCCTGTCTGTTCAACTGTATCATTGCATCCATGGCAGCCTATGGATTTGCAAAGAAAAAATTCCCGGGAAGCAATGCGATCTTCCGGATCTATCTGCTGACACTGATGATTCCGGGACAGGTAACGATGATTCCTGTATTTATCATGATGAACAAAGCAGGACTGACCAATACCTACTTTGCTCTGATCGTTGTCATCCTGAACGCATTCGGTGTTTTCCTGATCCGTCAGTTTATGGACACCGTGCCGGATGAACTGCTCGAAGCTGCGAAAGTAGACGGATGCCCGGAATACCGGATCTTTATCCAGATCGTTATTCCGCTGATCAAACCGGTACTGATTTCACTGGTCGTATTTACCTTTGTAACTTCCTGGAATGATTTCCTGTGGCCGCTGGTATCCACATCAAACTCTGATATGTATACCCTGACGGTAGCACTGTCACTGTTAAAGACACAGTATCAGACAAACTATGGTCTGATCATGGCAGGTGCAACAGTATCCTTTATCTTCCCGTTCATCATGTATGTATTCTTACAGAAACAGTTCGTGGAAGGTATCGCACTGAGTGGTATTAAAGGTTAATAAATATAAGAACAAAAATGTAAGGGGGCAACTATGGAACTTTTAAAAATTAAAAAAATCACTTCTCTGGAAAAAGTGTTCCCGGATCAGGAGCCGAGTGGAGAAGGCATGGAAGACGTAATCACTGCATTGAAAAAAGAGACGGTATCTTTCCAGATGGCGTACTATTGGGGTGGTCAGAGAAAAGGAAGAGCACAGGTGCAGGTGACATCCGATGACAAAGAACAGGTACGTGTGAGAAGTGTTCGCCTGGTTCCGTGTGAATATCCGGCACATATGGTGGCAGATGATGATTATCTGACCACCAAACCGGGTCTGTATCCGGATCTGCTGAGCGATATTCAGCCGTGGGGCGTGGAACTGATCAGCGGACAGTGGAAGAGCCTGTGGATCGATGTGGATACCACCGGATTGACTGCCGGAGATCACACGGTAAAAGTGGATATGGTAGTGGAAGGTGAAGTTCTGGGAAGTACGATCGAGATGATCCATGTAGTGGATGCAGAACTTCCGCAGATGGCAGTACCGCATACCGAGTGGTTCCATTCTGACTGTCTGGCAAATTATTACGGCGTGGAAGTGTTCAGTGAAGAGCACTGGAAGATCGTGGAAAACTTTGTGCGCACAGCCGTAAAGAGAAAATGTAACATGCTGCTGACACCGGTATTTACCCCGCCTCTGGATACTGCCATCGGTGGAGAAAGACGGACGGTACAGCTGGTGGATGTACATGTGACAGAAGACGGATACACTTTCGGGTTCGATAAGTTTGAGCGCTGGGTAGACATGTGCAAACGCTGTGGTATCAAATATTATGAAATTTCTCATCTGTTCAGCCAGTGGGGAGCAACGATGGCTCCGAAAGTGATGGGGGAAAAGGACGGAAAACTGGTACAGCTGTTCGGATGGGATACCGAGGCGGCAGGAAAAGAATACAGTGAATTCCTGCATCAGTTCCTGGCAGCACTGAAACCGGAACTGGTGAAACTGGGAATCTCTGAGGTGACATATTTCCATATCTCCGATGAGCCTTCTCAGGAGCAGTTTGATTCTTATAAAGCAGCGAAAGAGGTTGTGGAAAAAGATCTGGAAGGTTATCAGATGATGGATGCGCTGTCTGATTACGAATTCTATGAAAAAGGTCTGGTATCTCAGCCGGTATGTGCAGTCAACCACATTCAGCCATTCCTGGAAAAACGTCCGGAGAAGCTGTGGGGTTATTACTGCACCGGTCAGTATGTGGATGTAACCAACCGTTTCATCGTACAGCCGGGTTACCGTACCAGAATCCTGGGAACTCAGATGTATAAATATCAGCTGGATGGTTTCCTGCACTGGGGATATAACTTCTACAATGCAGAACATTCTATTTTCCCAATTGATCCGTATCGCTGTACCGATGCAGCCGGTGCATTCCCGTCCGGAGACCCGTTCCTGGTATATCCGGGAGCTGATGGAGAGCCGGAGGAATCTCTGCGTATCATGTTGATGGATGAGGCAATGAGCGATCTCTGCGCGATGAATTATCTGGAGGAACTTGCGGGAAGAGATGTGGTTATGAGCTGCATCGAACCGGAAGGTGGAGAGAAAGTGGAGTTTGCGTCTTATCCGAGAAGTGTTTCTTATCTGGTGGAGATGAGGAAGAGGGTGAATCGGGAGATTGAGAAGAGAGTAAAATAGTTGGAACAAGACGGACGCGGCAGGCAGCCACCTGCCGCTGTTTTGTTGCAACGGGGGAAAGAGTGGTGTGAAAAAGGGAAGGCATTCGGTTTGGTGTGAATGTCTTCCCTTTTGTTTGCTTTTTATTAATATATGTTATTTGTTACCTACACGAATTATGGGTGGCAGAAGCCACGTCGTGTAGGTTGGGGGGGAGTCGTTATTCTGTGCCCGAAAAGTTTTTCACGGATGAGGCGTATTCCGATGGGGTCATGCGGGTGAACTTCTTGAATTGGAGGGAGAAGTACTGGTAAGAGGAATAGCCTAGCATGTCGGAAATCTGTGTGTAGTTAAATTTTTTCTGGCGGATCATTTTCTGGGCGGTTTCGATTTTCAGGCGGCAGAAGTAGTCGATGACACCGCAGCCGGTTTTTTCATGAAACATTTTCTGGAGTTGGGAGCGCCCTACCGAGTTTTCTTTACAGATCTGAATTACCGTCAGGTGTTCGGAAAGGTTCCGCTGCAGGTATTGTACGATTTCCTGAAAGAGTACATCGGTATCTTTATGGATCATCGGGTGATCGCTGAAGGGCTGGCTGGCAACCGGACTGATGGCAGTCGGGGTGCTATAGCGGCGCTGCAGGTTGATCAGGAGCATTTCCAGAGATAGAAAAATAATCTGTTCACTGCCAAAGTCATGAACGGAGTTGCGTTCGAGCAGACAGATATTTGGGTTATTTAACGGTGTATAGAAGGTTTTTCTGGTCTCTGCGATGATCTGTCCCAGATAGAACCGTTCGTTCTGATTCAGAGAGACTCTGCGGTTCTCGAAAAACTTCATACAGGGATTCGTGCATTCAAAAGAAACCACAACCAGATTCGGGGAAGTTTCCCCGTCTCCGCGCAGTGCGTGAAATTCGTTCGGTTTATGAAAAATCATTTCGTTAGAAGCAAGAAGAACTTCCTGATCACCGGCAGTCACAAAAAGATTGCCGCTGTCCACAAATACAAATTCCCAGAAATCGTGGGATTCCCCGTCGAAAACATAGTCTTTCATATATTCAAAATAGTGAATCGAATAAATCTTACGGATATGAAGTTCTTCTTTCAGAGTAATACTTTCGTAATTTTGCATTCGTTTGTCACCTCAGAAGTTATAAATGCTGAAAACATTACTTTTATTATATCATAAATAAAACAAAAGACAAAAGAAATTAGAATCAAAATAGAAGCAAAAACAGGGAGGTAAGAGTTGACAAAACTGCATTTTTTTCATAAACTATAAAGCAGAAAGAATGAAAAAAGCGACGAACGGAAAGAGTATCTGAAAGAAGAACCACAGAGAGGGACGGTCACTGGCTGGAAGCGGTCCCGGGGAATCATCAGAGAAGTGCATCTGGGAGCTGATACGGCGAAAAGAAGTAGCCGGATCCGCAGGCAGGCGTTAAGGGCAGAAAGTGGAAGATGGACATAACAGGTGCATCTTCAAAAAGAGTGGAACCACGGATGACTTCGTCTCTTACTGAGACGGTCATCCTTTTTTTTCGCGAGCAACGAGTCAAAGTCCATGCTTGCATGAGACCTTGGCGACTGCCGCGATAATCAAAAGTGATCCACTGGATCAATTTTGAGTGTTATATGACAGTCATGCATCCGGCAGACGGAGGATGAACTGTATGGACATTGGAGGGCAGCTATGAGTTTTATCAGTCATATCAAAGAAGAGTTCCAGGTAATCCAGGAACGTGACCCGGCGATCAAGACACCGCTGGAAGTACTTTTATATCCGAGTTTCCGGGTGATGATCAAGTACAGACGGGCACACAAATTATATTTGAAAGGTCATTATTTTCTGGCACGGTGGATTTCCCAGCGGGCAGCCAGAAAGACCGGGATCGAGATCCATCCGGGTGCTACGATCGGAAAGGGACTGTTCATCGATCACGGAAGCGGTGTGATCATTGGAGAGACTACGATCATCGGCGATAACGTGACCTTGTATCAGGGCGTTACCCTGGGCGGAAACGGAAAAGAAACCGGCAAACGTCACCCGACACTGGAGGATAACGTTATGGTGAGTGCGGGAGCCAAAATCATCGGTTCGTTTACAATCGGTGCCAACTCCAAGATCGGAGCAGGATCCGTCGTGATCGAGGAAGTACCGCCAAACTGTACGGTCGTCGGTATTCCGGGACGTGTGGTCCGCCAGAAAAATATGAAAGTACCGAGAACCAATATGGATCACTGCCATCTGCCGGATCCGGTACTGGATGATCTGAAAACCCTACAGAAAGAATATACCGAAGTGACCAACCGCGTGCTGGAACTGGAAAAAGAACTTCGTTTTATCAAAAGCAAAAAAGGAGAAGAAAAAGATGAAACTGTATAATACATTGACAAAGAAAAAAGAAGAATTTGTACCGTTACAGGAAGGTAAAGTAACGATGTATGTCTGCGGACCTACCGTATATAACTTTATCCAT
>ENA-OOZN01001690-OOZN01001690.1-human-gut-metagenome-genome-assembly--contig:-NODE-1690-length-13621-cov-1.606664_pt1 | contig 13621 bp, 9 predicted proteins | sample MGYA00241187_ERZ501397 | MGnify/ENA primary metagenome ERZ501397 (study PRJEB25962, sample SAMEA2042921) | human gut metagenome | biome: human gut; feature: human-associated habitat; material: faeces... | reverse complement strand
TACCTCTGTCTAATTTCTCTAATTTTTGTCGTCATCAACCTCATTGTTGACTTGCTCTACTTGGCAGTGGATCCGAGGCTGAAATCAGATGCAGCAAGCAAGGAATAAAAATGAACAGTGTTAACTTAGATAATTTTGCAGATCCTTTTTTCCTTGGAGAAACGAAGGAAGAACTGCGTCGTATTCGTCAGGATTTTCACATTCATCCCGAAATCGGCCTGATAACGCCGAGAACTTCCCGCATCATTGCTGATTTACTGAGAAAGTACGGGGTCGATGAAGTTCACGAAGGCATCGGAGGTGACGGCGTGGTAGGCGTCATTTACGGAAGGCTTCCAGGAGAGGCTTCCGTCGGCCTGAGAGCGGATATAGATGCACTGCCCTTAAAGGAATTGTCCGATCATGACCACGTATCTCAAGTCGAAGGCGCAATGCATGCCTGCGGCCACGACGGTCATGCGGCAGCATTATTGGGTGCGGCTAAGAAACTCGCTTGCGAGAGAAATTTCGGAGGTAAAGTTGTTTTAGTTTTCCAACCCGGAGAAGAGGGATGGTCCGGTGCTAAGCACATGATGGAAGACGGGCTTTTTGAACGTTTTCCGATGCAGGAAATTTATGCCCTCCATAATTCTTCTGCGATTGAACCGGGACGAATCGCTTTGAATTACGGCGCGATGCAGGCAGCTGCGGATGCTTTCACAATCGTCGTGAAAGGCAAAGGCGGCCATGCATCTCGTCCCAATTTAAATCACGACCCTGTGATTGCAGCCGCACACATTATCTTGGCACTCCAAACGATTGTGTCTCGAGAAGTTGATCCGTTGGAGACTGCGGTGGTTTCGTGCTGCTCTCTTCAGGCAGGCGACCCTCGTGCGCAGAGCGTTTGTCCTGATTCCTGTCAAATTGTCGGTACCGCCCGTACTTTCTCTCCAGATGTTAGGGATTTAGTGGAAAAAAGAATCGGAGAGATCAGTGCATCTATCGCCGCAGGCTTAGGCTGCACGGCAGAAACCGATTACGGCCGTTTTTATCCGCCCTGCATCAATACGCCGGAACAAGCAGCCTTTATGGCCGATGTCGCCGCCGGGTTTGTCGGTGAAGAAAATGTGGATCGCAACTATCCCAGAATGGCCGGCGGGGAAGATTTTGCCTTCATGCTGGAAAAGGTTCCCGGTGCTTACATCCGAATTGGTCAGGGCGGCGCTTCTGCGCATAATCCGTACTTTGACTTTAACGACGAGATTCTTCCTCTGGCAGCCAGCGTTATGGCGGCAACAGCCGAAAAGAGGCTTCGAAAATTAAACGGCGGAGGCGACGGTGTTAACTAAAAACAGCGGGCAGCCTTCTGCATTCAAGCGTTTTTTAGAAAGCGACTTGATGTGGAAGTTTCTGCACTCTCCGGCTGCGATCATCAGCTTTGTCATTTGCGCCGGACTCTTGCTCTCTGCTTTTTTTGCGAGCTGGATCGCACCTTACGATCCTTTTGACCTGACTTCTTTTGACTTGTCGGATGCCTTTTTGCCTCCGGCTTGGATGGAAGGAGGCAAGTGGCAGTTTTTGCTGGGAACCGACGATCAAGGAAGAGATCTGCTTTCAGCCATTTTGTACGGGCTTCGGGTTTCCTTAGAGATCGGGTTATCTTCAGTCTTTATTTCTGTCGCGCTGGGTGTGTCTCTCGGTTTGATTTCCGGATATGCGGGCGGAGTTACGGATGCAGTCATCATGCGCTTTTGCGATGTGATGCTGAGTTTCCCAGCGATTCTTCTAGCTCTGCTGATTGATGGCATTATTCGCGTGATTCTGCCCGAGAGCATGCATGATCAGGCAGCCTACGGTGTTCTTATCTTTGCAATCTCTCTTTCCGGCTGGGTGCGTTATGCCCGTACGGTCAGAGGTGCGACGTTGAGTGAGAAGAAGCGCGATTATGTTCAGGCCGCAAAACTTTTCGGTGTGAGTCCGACAAGAATCATGTTTACGCACATCCTGCCCAACGTTTTGGGTCCGGTCTTAGTGCTTGCGACAGTCCAAGTGGCCTTGGCGATTATTACGGAAGCGACCTTGTCGTTTTTGGGTGTCGGTGTTCCTCCGACGACGCCGTCTTTGGGAACCTTGATTCGCATCGGTAATGAGTTCTTATTCTCAGGCGAATGGTGGATCACGATTTTCCCCGGTGTTGCACTTATTCTCTTTGTGCTGTCCGTCAATATGCTGGGCGACTGGCTGCGCGACGCACTTAACCCGAAACTTCAATGATGATTATGAATAATCAGCCGCTTTTAGAGGTTCGGAACCTCAAAGTAGAAATTCCGACAAGGAAAGGAACTCTGATTGCATTAGAAGATGTTTCTTTTAACTTGAAGGCCGGAGAAATATTGGGCGTGGTCGGAGAGTCCGGAGCCGGTAAGTCTATGGTCGGGAACTCCATCATCGGTCTTCTCGGAAAACCTGCCCATATCACGCACGGCGAGATCCTATTGGAAGGGAAGCGTATTGATAACTTGTCGGACGATGAAATGGAAAAGATCCGAGGCAAGAATATCGGTGCGATTTTCCAGGATCCGTTAACCAGTCTGAATCCTCTCTTTACGATCGGGGACCAGTTAATCGAAACGATCCGCATTCATTCCGATCTGAGTGAGAAAGAGGCACGTGAAAGGGCCATTCGTCTTTTGGTAGCGACCGGGGTGCCGGCCGCAGACAAGCGAATGGACAACTATCCTCATCAGTTCTCCGGAGGTATGCGTCAGCGTGTGGTTATTGCATTGGCGCTCAGTGCAGATCCGAAACTCATCATTGCTGATGAGCCCACAACGGCGCTCGATGTATCGGTACAGGCTCAGATCATTGAACTTCTTAAAAAGCTTTGTGAAGAAAACGGTACGGCAGTTATTTTGGTGACGCACGATATGGGTGTCATTGCCGAGGCAGCGGATCGCGTGGCTGTGATGTATGCGGGACGCCTGGTCGAACTTGCAGATAAGCGGACGCTCTTTAACGAGCCGCGCCATCCTTATACACGGATGCTTTTGGATGCTATCCCGGATTTAAGCCAGACCCATCGGAGACGCACGCCGATTTCGGGCGAAGTGCCCAATCCGCTCTCACCGCCCACAGGCTGCCCGTTCCATCCCCGCTGTCCGCTTGCCAACGAACGCTGCCGCAAAGAAATGCCGCTTCGACAAATGATTGATTCACACGGATCCTTCTCTGAGGTGGCTTGTCACGCAGCAGAAGAAGGCAGGTTGTAATTTTTCATTGCGGTCGGCTGCTCAGACGTAAAAAAGAAAAATCCACAGTTTTTCAAACTTGCTACACTTAAAGTTTCAAATTTGCGTCTGTGCAGATTTTTATCGTCGTGTAAGCCTGGAATGATTTATCGTAAAGCACTCACATCCGAGTTATCCAATACCGCGGGAGGAGCATTCACTGTGCTCTTCTCCATTGTCGTTACTATCGGGCTTGTACGAATTCTGAATCAAACCGCAGGCGGCCGATACGACACAGGCTCTATCTTGGAAGTGGTCGCTTACACTTCTTTGATTAATCTGCCGGCCCTTATCTCATTAGCCCTGTTTTTAGCGGTTTTCATGACGCTGAACCGCTATTGGCGCGACAGCGAAATGTTCGTCTGGTTTTCCGCGGGCGGTTTGAGTTTGACATCCTGGATCCGGCCGGTTTTGCGCTTTGCACTGCCTGTCATACTCGTTGTCGCAGCTTGCTCGGTTGCTGTTTCTCCCTGGTCTAGAGCGCAGGTGCAGGCTTATCGCGATCGTTTTGCTCAGAAAGAGGACATCAGCAAACTTTCTTCGGGTCGATTTATTGAAGCAAAGAGCGGTCGTCAAGTTTTCTTTTTAGAAGGGGTCGATCAGGAAAAAGGTAAAGTCAAAACGCTTCTGATGGTGGAGCTCAAAAAAGACGGTTCCCGCTCCGTGCTTGTTTCCGACCGCGGTCATATAGAAAATAAACCGAACGGTGACCGCTACATTGTTTTAGACGACGGCCGCAAGTACGACACTAAGCCGTCGGGGCTCGGAGCCTCAGTGTCCGACTTTAGAGAATACGAAGTCAGAATGGACAGTTCTCCGTCGGAAGTCGGCGCGAACAAAAAGCTAAACGCGATGCCGATTGAGGAGCTGGTCAAAAGAACAGACAATCGTGCTAGGTCTGAGCTGTTTTGGAGAATATCCTGGCCGCTGGTTGCGCTAAATTTGGCCCTGCTTGCCATTCCGCTTTCCTATAACAATCCGCGCTCCATGAAATATTACGGACAGACAGCAGCGGTGCTGATCTTCATCCTTTATCTCAATGCGCTGTCGATTTTCCAGACCTGGATCACGCAAGGAAAGGTCGGCATTTTGAGTGCGACTTTGTACATGAATGTTCCGGTCGCAGTTCTGACCGCTTTCCTGTTCTATCGCCTGATGACGATAAATCAAGGGCGTTTTGATGCTTTCATTTATTGGCTGCTGAAGCCTTTCAGAGCAGCGGCGGGGTTGTTTAAGCGTAAGAAGGAGACACCATGAAAATCGTCTCCCGAATGATCTTTGCCCAGATCATGAAGAACTCTCTTTTTGTTCTTCTGACTCTGGTTGCCTTGTTTGCTTTCTTTGACCTCATCGGTCAGTCCGGCAATATCGGTACATCTTATTCCATGGGGCAGGCTTTCCTGCTGACGGCGCTGATTCTGCCGACACGATGCTATGAAGTGCTGCCGATTGCCGTGATGCTCGGCTCCATTTTTACGCTCTCGCGGCTCGCTTCAACGAGTCAGTTTACGGTCCTTCGCGTCTCCGGCATCGGACCGTGGCGATTCTGCGGCATGCTCCTTATGCCGGGTATCGTCCTTGTGATCTGTGCTTATCTTCTCGGAAATTTGGTTGCGCCTCCGGCTCAGCGTCTGGCAAAGGAACTCAAACTGGATATCAGCGGCTCAGCCTTTACCGGCAAAGAGCTCGACTCCGGCATCTGGGTTCGCGACGTGCAGCGCAATGAAGCAGGCGAACCGAAGAAAATCAGTTTTGTAAACGTTCAGAGGCTGCGTCCCGGAGAGGCGGCTTACGACTGGGTTATTTACGTCTTTGATCGTCCCGATCATCTGACGTCGATTGTGACGGCTAAGAGCGGTACGTATTCCGAGCAGGACGGCTGGGTGCTTCATGATGTCGTGGAAGAAACCGTACCGACGCTGCCTAAAGAGTCCAGAGCGCAGACCCAGGCGAGGGTAGAACGAAAAGTCATGAAGTCGATGGTTTGGGGCAAGAGCTTAGACGGCAACATCTTCGGCCTGCTGATGATTAAGCCTGAGGACATGTCTCTGCAGGAACTTCACTATTACATTGAATATCTGAAAGAGAACGGCCAGACTTATAAGCGCTTCGATACGGCGTTCTGGTCTAAAGCCTTCTACCCGCTGGCGATCTTAGTCATGCTGCTGCTTTCGATGCCTTTTGCTTATCAAAATGCGCGAGCAGGCGGTATGGCGATCAAGATTTTCTGCGGAATCATGATCGGTATCTTCTATTACGCCCTGAACAATCTCTTTGCGTTTATGAGTGCATTGGATAGTGTGCCGTCCATTATTTCGGCGATCCTGCCCTCGGTCATGATGACGCTCGCGGCCATTATTGCTATGTGGTATGTGGAGCGAAGATCCTGAGCAATAGATAGAGCAAAAGCGCCGATTCGGCGCTTTTGCTCTTGCATGAGGCTGGAAAAAATCAGTCTGTTTCTTCCTTTTCTTCCTCTTTTGTTCGTTCTTTGATGTCTTGAATAATGCGCTCAGCGGCGAGCATGTCTTCTTCTTTACGGAGGTTCTCTGCGATCACGCAAAGCGATTTTTCAAGGTTATCCAGCTCTTCCTGACTCAAACCAACGAGTGCTCTGTCCTGCATTCGCTTCATATTGGTTTTGAGGCCTCGTTCGATATCGCAGCCTTTTTTCGTTAATTTGACATACTTGCAGCGAAAATCGGCAGGGCTGTTTTTGCGCGTAATGAATCCCTTCGCTTCAAGACGCTTCATTAAACCGGTAATTGTGGGGTGAGACAACAGCAGCGCAGCTTGGACGCTTTGCTGGGTTACCTCATGTTTGCGGTTTTTGAAAAGGAACATCATGACGCTTGCTTGAGAGGATGTAATACCCAATGCGTCAAAATCCGCATTGCGGCATCGCTCCATCTGGTTATAAACGTAACGAAGGACTTTCAAAACGCCTTTCTCGTACTGATCACTCACTTTTAACTCCCACCTTTAGAGCGAGAAAACTACGTTCACTCACCCTTATGAACGAACAAATTATATGAATAAAAAAAATAAGCGTCCTTTGCAGGACGCCTATAGTGGGAGAATGAAGAAATTAAATTACGCAGTTTGAGTTTTCTTCAGTTTTGCCGTTTCCACGAACTCCTTTAAAGCTTCGGCGGTATGGGTGGAAGCCTTGAGTAAACGCTGGGGTGGGCCCGCAAAGACATTTTTGCCTCCTTGGCTACCCCCTTCGGGACCCATATCGATAATCCAGTCGGCTTCTGCGATCACATCCAGGTTGTGTTCAATGACAATAACGGTGTTGCCGGCATCGACAAGTCGATGCAAAACTTTTATCAATTTATCGACATCAGCCATGTGGAGACCGACGGTCGGCTCATCAAGAACGTAAACCGTCTCCGGCAGCTTACGGCCGCCTTTGCGGATGTCGTCCTTTACCTTAGAGAGCTCAGTGACGAGCTTGATGCGCTGGGCTTCGCCGCCGGAGAGTGTCGGAGAAGGCTGGCCCAAGGTCAGGTAACCGAGACCGACGTCCTGCATCAGTTTCAGCGGGTGAAGAATAGACGGGACCGACGCGAAGAACTCAACGGCTTCATCGACTTCCATCTTGAGAACTTCACCGATGCTTTTGCCTTTCCACTTCACTTCCAAGGTCTCGTCGTTAAAGCGCATCGAATCGCATACGTCGCAGTGAACCTTCACATCCGGCAGGAAGCTCATTTCCAAGGTTTTAACGCCCTGGCCTTCACAAGCTTCACAGCGGCCGCCCTTCACATTGAAGGAGAAGCGGGAGGCGGTGTAGCCGCGAGCCTTTGCTTCTTCGGACTGAGCAAAGAGTTTACGGATATCGTCCCAGAAACCGATGTATGTGGCAGGGCACGAACGCGGTGTCTTGCCGATCGGAGTTTGGTCTACTTCAAGGATGCGGTCAACCGTTTCCCAGCCGGAGATACCTTTGCAGCCTTCCGGAGCCGGGACGGATTTTCCTTTCTCTCGAATCAAGGCGACCATGTTCTTTAAGAACACCTCGCGGGCTAAGGTCGACTTACCTGATCCCGAAACCCCGGTCAGAACGGTTAAACGTTTGAGCGGGAAGGAAGCGGTGACATCCTTGAGGTTATGAGAATTAGCACCGTTGACGGTGATCATCGGATCGGACTTCAATGTGCGGCGTTTTGCTTTGCACGTATGCACCAGCGGATGCTTTAAATAGTATCCGGTCAGAGAATTCTCAGCGGCCTCAATATCTTCAACGGAGCCTTGAGCAATCAGGCGTCCGCCTCGGGTGCCGGCGCCCGGACCGATATCGATGACGTGGTCGGCGCAGCGAATCGTTTCCTCATCGTGTTCTACCACCAGCAGAGAGTTGCCCTTGGAGGTGAGCTGCTCAAGTGCGGAAAGCAAAATCTTGATGTCGCGCGGATGCAGACCGATTGTCGGCTCGTCCAGGACGTAACAGACACCCTGGAGGTTAGTGCCGAGCTGGGAGGCTAAGCGGATACGCTGAGCTTCACCGCCCGAGAGCGTCGGTGCAGAGCGATCCAGGTTGAGGTAAGAAAGACCGACTTCCTTCAGGAAGGACAAGCGAGAGCGGATCTCCTGGAGCGCATCTCGAGCGATGTCGGCTTCACGGCCGGAAAGCTTGATAGTGCTGAAATAGTCCGCAGCCTGATCAATCGTCATCGCGGCAACATCTGCGATGGACTTGTCATTGAAACGGACATTGAGCGCGATCGGATTGAGTCGCCGGCCGTGACAGTCAGGGCAAATGATCAGCTCTTCAGACATGGCTTCGGCGGTCAATTCACCGGTATTCTCGTCCACCGCCAGTGCGGTTTGGAACGGCTTAAAACCGTTGCCCATACAGGTCGGGCACCAGCCGTGCTTAGAGTTGTAAGAGAACAAGCGCGGGTCAAGTTCGGGGAAGCTCTTCTGGCAGTTCGGACAGTTGGAGGTCGAAGAGAAAGTGCGTTTTTTGCCCTTTTGCTCGATATCCAGAATTCCCTTGCCGAAATCTAGTGTGACGGCGACGAGCTGTTTGATTTCTCCTTCGTTTTCGGAAACTACTTTGACCGTACCGGTGGGCAGGTCGATGTTGTGTTCCGTGAAACGAGACAAAGAAGGAAAGCGGAGGGTAGAGACTTTTTCTCCGTCCACGATCAGGTGCTCATAGCCTTTGTTTCTCGCCCAAACCGCCAAATCTTTGTAGAAGCCCTTGCGGTTTTTGACCAGAGGTGCAAGGAAAGTAATTTCCTTACCCTTATAAGCTTTCATAATCGAAGCGAAGATCTGTTCCTTAGACTGCTTGATGACCGGCACGTTGCAGGTCGGGCAGTACTGTGTTCCGAGCTTCACGTAGAGCAGACGCAGGAAATGATAAATCTCCGTCATGGTTGCGACGGTGGATTTCTGGCCGCCGCGGGAGGTGCGCTGTTCAATGGCAACCGTCGGCGGGATACCGTAAATGGCGTCGACATCCGGTGCGCCTGCAGGCTGCACCATTGAGCGCGCAAAGGCGTTGAGTGATTCCAGATATCTGCGCTGACCCTCGTTAAAGATCAAATCGAAGGCCAAAGTTGACTTACCCGAGCCCGAGACGCCGGTGACTACGGTGAACTTGTTGCGCGGGATCTGAAGAGAAAGGTTCTTCAAATTGTGTTCGCGTGCGTTGACGACCGTGATGGCGTCTTTGGGGTAAGACAGGGCCTTCGGCTCTTCCTGAGGCTTGAAGTCCGTGAAGTAGGCGCTCGGATTTTTTTCCTTGAGGGCTTTGTTGTAAGCGGCCAAAGCCAAGCCGGTCGGTGTGTCCTTGATACGGAAATCTTTGGGCGTGCCCGCAAAGAGTTCACGTCCGCCGCGCTCGCCGCCTTCGGGTCCGAGTTCGATAATCCAGTCGGATGCGTTGATCACGTCAAGGTTGTGTTCAACCAAAAGAACGGAGTGACCGGACTGAACCAGTTCCTGCAGCGACTTCATCAGTTTGAAAACGTCGTCAAAGTGCAGGCCGGTCGTGGGTTCGTCAAAGATGAAGAGCGTGTGTTTGCTCTCGCCTTTGAGAGCATCGGCAAGGTGCTTGGCGAGTTTGAGACGCTGAGCTTCGCCGCCGGACAAGGTCGGAATCGGCTGGCCGAGCTTGAGATAGTCCAGGCCGACTTTAACGAGCGGCTCGAGATTGCGCACGATTTCCTTGTTTTCTTTGAAGAAGTCGAGAGCTTCGGCAATCGTCATATCGAGCACTTCGGCAATGTTGGCTTCTTTGCCGTTGCGAGACAGTTTGACCTCGAGGATCTCACTGCGGTAGCGGCTGCCTTTGCATTCCGGGCAGCTTAAATACACATCGGATAAGAACTGCATTTCGATGTGTTCGAATCCGCTTCCGGAGCAGGCAGGGCAACGGCCCGTTCCGGAGTTAAAGGAGAACGTTCCGGCTTCATATTTACGCTTCTTGGCTTCCGGAGAAGCGGCAAAGAGACGGCGGATGGTTTCGAACGCGCCCATGAAAAGCGCAGGCGTGCTTCGTGTCGTTTTACCGATCGGGGACTGATCGACAAAGGAGACATCGCTGATGTTTTCGGTGCCGAGGAGTTTCTCGAATTTGCCCGGGGCCTCTGTGGACTTACCCTTGGCTTTCATCAAGGCCGGAACCAGGATGTCTTGGACCAGGGTGGACTTACCGGAACCCGAGACGCCCGCAATACATACGACCGAGTGCAGCGGAATGCGGATGTCTAAGTTTTTAAGGTTGTGCTCGGACGCACCCAGAAGAACCAGTGCGGGGTTAGCCGGGTTGATGCGTTTGTGGGCAGAATGCGGGAAGGTTCTTTCGCCGCGCAGGTAAGAACCCGTCAGCGTACGTGCTTTTTTGAGCTCTTCCGGCGTGCCGTCAAAAACAATTCTGCCGCCGTTGGCGCCGGGTCCGGGACCCATATCAATAATGCGGTCGGCCGCGAGCATCACCTGAGGGTCGTGTTCGACGACAACCAAAGTATTGCCGGCGCGGCGCAGGCGTTTCATGACGGAGTTCACGCGGTCCATATCTTGCGGATGCAGACCGATAGAAGGCTCATCGAGAACGAACAATGTATTGACCAGCGAAGTGCCGAGAGCGGTGGTCAGGTTAATACGCTGAACTTCTCCGCCGGAGAGCGTGCGGCTCTGACGGTCAAGATTGAGGTAACCGAGACCGACTTCCGTGAGGTAACGCAGGCGGGAGCGGATTTCGTCGAGCAGCATGCCGCAGCCTTCTTCGAGCGCCGGAGAAAGTTTGAGCTCATCGAAGAAGATTCTGAGTCTTTCGATCGGGAGCAGCATCAGGTCACGGATATTCAATCCGGGCAAATCGCGAAGCATGGCATCGGAGAAAGTTGCGTTGGCCGGGCGCCAGCGCGGATGAGAGCCTAACGCATGATCGGCGTTTTCTTTGGTGCCGATGCGCCAAAGGAGCGCGTCGGGTTTAAGACGAGCGCCGTGGCAGTCCGGGCAGGCAGTGTAGCTGCGATAGCGGGAGAGCATGACGCGGACGTGCATCTTGTAGGCTTTCGTTTCGAGCCATTCGAAGAAATGTTTAACGCCGTACCATTTCTTGGAGCGGAAGCTTGTCCATTTCGGATCGCCGAAGCAGACCCATAGCCTGGTGAAAAACCATCTCTTCCTGGGTCAGATCACGGTAGGGCTTGTTGACATCGAGCCCGCGTTCGGCGGCATAACGCAGAAGGTCATCCTTGCATTCGGAATAGCTTTCCGTATTCCAAGGTTTGATCGCACCTTCTTTAATAGAAAGGCTTTCATCGGGGATGACTAAGCCGTAATCCACGCCGATGATTCTTCCGAAGCCGCGGCAGGTATCGCAGGCGCCTAGCGGAGAATTGAAGCTGAAGGTCGAATCATGCGGGCGCGCGTAGGTAATTCCGCACTCAGGACAAGTGAGCGCAGCGGAAAATTTCCAAACTTCTTCATCGGCGCCGGGGACGCGGACTTTGAGTTCCATCAAACCCTTGCCGAGACGGAGCGCCGTTTCGACGGCACGGCTGCGGGTGACGGACGGTTTAAAGCGGTCGGCAATGACCTCAATGTCGGAGCCGTTCGTTTTGCCCTGAGAAACGACAGTGCAGCGTGTAAAGCCCTGAGCCTCCAGGCCGGCAATGGCGGTTTCGGGTGGAAGCGAGGCAGGGACGTGCACGTGGAAGCACACGCTTAGGCGTGCGTCCGGAGAAACGTTTTCTAAGCGCTCGGCGATGTCTTCCCAGATATCCTGAGGGCTTTCTTCACGCACCAGGCGTCCGCAGCAGCGGCAGTAAAGCGAAGAAGCCTGAGAAAAGAGCATCTTCAGATGATCGTTGATCTCAGTCATCGTGCCCACGGTCGAGCGCGAGTTTCTGACCGGATTGGTCTGGTCAATCGCGATAGCGGGCGGCACACCTTCGACTTTGTCGACCTTAGGGCGATCCATACGGTCCATGAACTGGCGAACGTAGGGGCTGAAAGTTTCGACATAGCGGCGCTGGCCTTCAGCATAAAGGGTGTCAAAAACCAAAGAGGACTTACCCGAGCCGGAGACGCCGGTGACGACGGTTAATTTGCCGTGTTCGAAAGAAACGTCGATATTTTTTAAGTTGTTTTGTTTTGCTCCGCGGACGGAGATAAATTCTTTTGCGTTGTTCTTAGTCTGCATGTTCTTCCAAGTTAACGGAGTAGGCCGCCTATAGTGGAATCCGAAGGCGATTTTTAAAGACGGCACTTTGGTAGCGTTAACTATACTCTCGTCAAGATTTCAGGAAAATCAACGAGTTGTGAGGGAATGTTTGAAATCGAAACGAAAAGAAACGCGAACGGAAGGCAAAAATAAACCCGCCTCGGCATCTGTCGGGCGGGTGTCGGACTCATTAAAGAGTCTGCGGTTGCATCAAGCAGAAAAGAGGATTAATTGCCTCTGCGCTTTGCAGCATTGTCTTTGACCTGGCGGGCCAAAGAGTCGAAAGCAGCGCGAACGGCTGCGTGGGCGTCTTCGTTCTTCGTGTTCATGATGAATTCGTGGCCGGGAGCGTTAAGAGAAACGCGAACGCTGCACTCTCTGCCTTGGTTCTGGTGGCGGCCTTCGCTTTCAACGGCAACGCGGCAGCTGATCAGATCAGCGTCAAACTTGTGGAGTCCTTCGACTTCTTTTGCGATTAAATTTTCAAGAGCTTCAGAACGATCGATACCGTGGAAACTAACTTGCAGTGGAAGCTTCATATAATCCTCACTTTCTTTTTAAAACTTCTACCCCCAATTGTTTCATATTTTTCGAATAATTGTTAGGGATTTGTAAACTTGCTTTTTTGGAGCAAAATAGAAAAAGTTGTGTTTTCGCAGAATTTCACTGGAAAATAAACGAAGTTAATAGAAATTCGGCGTTTACCTAAGAGAAAACCCCTCCTTGCTTAATTCTCTTATTCTTCCGGCCGCCTTTGTTAACTCGTTTTAGGCTGTAAAAAAGGCTGATATCGATAATTTTTAGACCGGATTCGTTTAATACGGGACAAAAGACATCAATTTCGGCAGACTCTTTTACAAGAGAGAGAAGAAAATTCGGCTATCGGTCTGCTCGTTGTGTTAGTTTGACGATACAAATCCGGCTTTTAGTTCCACCGCCGGAGATTAATCAAAGAATCTACGAGGCTCTTCCGGATGATTGGAACCACAGAATTGATAGCTTCTCTGGACTTAGGGACGACAAGTGCCCGAGCGATTATTTTTAATGCCGAGGGGCGGCCCCTGGCAGCCTGTCAAAAACCGCTCACTCAATATTTTCCGCACGACGGCTGGGTCGAGCAGGATGCCGAGGAAATCTGGCTGAAACAAAAAGAATGTTTGCTAGGCGCATTGGCCGATCTCAACCTGTCCGGATCGGCGCTGCGGGCGCTTGGCATCACAAATCAAAGAGAGACCACGATCGTATGGTCGAAGAAAACCGGAGAGCCGATCTATCGCGCGATTGTTTGGCAGGACAGGCGTACTGCGGCTTTTTGCGAACGGCTTCACGACAATGGGTTTGAGCCTTTAATTCATGACAAAACCGGACTTTGTCTGGATCCTTATTTTTCCGCCTCGAAGGTTCGCTGGATCTTAGACAACGTTGAGGGTGCGAGAGAGAAGGCTTTGGCCGGCGAGCTTTTATTCGGCACTGTCGACAGCTGGCTTATTTGGAATCTGACAGGAGGTTTAGAGCACGTCACGGACGTCTCGAATGCTTCCCGCACACTCTTATTTAATATTCACAATTGCCGCTGGGATGAGGAGCTGCTGGATATCTTCGGCATTCCGGCGTCCATGCTCCCCCGCGTTGTTCCAAACTCCGGCCTTATCGGCAGGACGGCGCC
>ENA-OOZN01001686-OOZN01001686.1-human-gut-metagenome-genome-assembly--contig:-NODE-1686-length-13659-cov-2.319024_pt1 | contig 13659 bp, 7 predicted proteins | sample MGYA00241187_ERZ501397 | MGnify/ENA primary metagenome ERZ501397 (study PRJEB25962, sample SAMEA2042921) | human gut metagenome | biome: human gut; feature: human-associated habitat; material: faeces... | reverse complement strand
TTATCTATTTTATCTATTTTTATATGTACATTAGTTTCATTTCCCCATATATCTTTTACTGAAGTAACATAATTTTCATTATCATCATATTCTTTGGTATATGTTTTTTTGTCATCACTTAAATTCCATGTTGGTTTTGTTTCTGCCATTTCTTCATTTGAGTGCATTATCGCTAAAACTGTATTTTTTTCTTTATCATATTGATATTCCATTTCTATCTCTGGTCCGTTTATCATCTATCATATCTATTTTTATTTCGACTTCTGTTTGATTTTCCCATTTATCTGTTACTTTTGTTTTATATTTTTCGTTTTGTTTAAATTCTTTTTTAAATTCTAATTTGTTTTCGTCTAATTTCCATGTTGGCTTATTATTTGCCATTTCTTCATTTGACTTTATTGTTGCTATTACCACATTTTTACTTTCATCATATGTGTAATCAACTTCTATTTCTGGCCCATTTTCATCTATTAACTCTATATTTATAGTTAAATCTATTACATTTCCATATATATCTTCAACTTTTGTTTGGTATTCTTGATTTTTCTCAAACTGTTTTATATATATTTTTTTACTTTCATCTAAGCTCCATGTTGGTTTTGTTTCCTTTAGTTGATTATTTGATATCATTTTGCATATAACAGTATTATTTTCTTCATTATATTCATATTCGGTTCTTATTTCTAACGAATTTAGCTCATCTTTGTTTTCCTTATTTTCTGCAGTTGAATTACCGGTTAGACCTAATAGCATGGCTAATATTAGTGTTATAAATATTAGTATTTTTATAGTTGCCGTCAGCCACACCGGAAATACAGTACCACACAACAATATCATTTTTACCGTCTCCGTTGCGGTCCAGCTCCATATTCGGCTGTAACCACTGGTAATGTGTATTACTGATCTCCAGCTGTTCATCTGCAGATATCTGATATGGATACTGCGTAATCTGGCCATCATTTACCTGTGTTGCGATCAGCGAGCTACCTGCGTAATCACCCATCAGCAAACTACTGGGATAATTCCATCTAGGATCTCCACCATCATATCCAGCCTGTTTCAGCAATGAATTCTTAACAGGAAACCATACTTCCGAACTGCCTGTTTTCCGCAGATCTTCCAGATAGCTTCTCAGGAAACGAACTACCGTATATTTAGTCACACCTTCCTTTTGCCAGAGCTCATTATCCGAATTCGGTTCCTTGATCTCGTCAAATGTATAGGACTCTAATGTTTTAAGATATTCCTGGTCCCTCTTCTGTTCCTCTCCCGTGGTGCTTGCTGCTCTCTGCTGATAATACTCTTTCAATGCTCCATAGCGATCCAGTCCTACGGATGCACGAATGGTCTTATTAAATTCATATCCCCAATACCAGTAATTCTTTTGGTCTTCCTTATATCCTTGGTCATTCCACTGAATCGCACTTTGGATATTATTGACATATGAAGTAGTATCATGGGTGAACAAAATACTCTTGCCGGATTCTATGTAGTCTCTGACAGCCCAGCCAACAGCCAGATTCCTCTTAACATTATCCAACTTATTATTGGAAATATCACTTGCGCTATAGGTATACCCAAACCGGTAGGCGTCACCAAAGCCGAGTATCAACATATCATATTGCTGGAACAGATTGTAGGATTCCTGGTATATCTTCTGTATATCAGTATCCGAAGTCCCGCCAATTTTCAGCTTTTCATTTACAAGATAGGTTACAGTCATACTGTCAATGCTTTTAGACGGAGTTACCGTTCCATCCCAATTGACTTGATCCAATCCTACTACATTCCAGTCAGTTAATCCATTAATGCACTTGGAAAAAGTAGAATTACTATTATTCTGTTCGTCATGAAGATTCCAGTTATTACGGTTATCATCAGACAACAACTGCAATACACGGATTGTCTTTTTCCCACTTTGCTGCGGCACAGATGTATAGCCTGACTTGGCAGTTCTCACCAGTCTGTCCGCATTATCGTAAAATACCAGCTTCCATGGAATAACTCCTACATATTCCTCCGGCAGAGCACGGATCACACGATAGGTCTCCCCGGTACGCAATTCATATCTGTTTCCGTTTGCCGTTGCAATCGGATCAACCTTATTCCACTCATCTCCCTTTCTTATATACACAGTAAGACCGCTGACTTCTTCCGATGACGTATATGTCTTACCTTCTACATAATCAGAGCCGGAGAAACGACCATCAGCATTTTTATCTACGAACAGTTTACAATCATAGGTAGTACCTGTCTGTGATATTGCAGCATCATTCTGCAGATTAAAAATATATTGCAGCTGATATTTTCCGTCTATCTTCTCCAGAGAGCCACCGTTGCTGGCACCGTTCTGATTAAAATTATATTTCAGTTCCTGCGGATATGCCGCTCCGTAAGTAGTTACCCAGTTGACGGAAAGCTTTGACAGATTCAGATAATTACAAAATACGGATCTACGTGCAGATAATGTGGTTCCTAATTGAGTATCTGCTGTATTATTTGTCAGCTGACTCTCTGTAAAAATATTTTTCTGCCAGTATAAGTACTGACCATTTTCATCTTTCGTCAGAGCGAACTGAACCAGCTTGTAAAAATAAGAATTTTTGTCCAGCGTAGCTGTTGATGCCACAGGTATTTTATCGTCCCCATATTTAATAAACGTATCCGCAATGACCACCGGATATCCCGCCTTAATGAACTGACAGAATTCCTCATATCGGGTAGAGTTCATATCATTGCCGGGACCACGATAGACATCTTCACTCTTATTCGTTGAATCATCATCGTTAGTCTTACTGTGATTCAGCGAAGAATCCTGCAGTCTGTGCCTTGCATTATACGTCTCCCTAGCCAGCGTAACATTCTCCGTTTTCGTTTCGGTGGCATAGTCATAGTAGTCTCCTACATGAGAATAAATCAACCCTTTCATCTGTGGATCATTATACACAGTCACACCATTTTCTGTGTTCATCTTGCTGACCCGGGCTCCGAGATAGATCATGTCGTACTTTTCATTCAAGTCCTCGATCTTACCTATAAATTCCGCAGATGACATTTGTGTAATATTGATCTTGGTTACAGATTCCTCATATTTTCCGGTCATCCCCGTCATTTCAAATACTTTTTGGGGGGTTAGCACTGTATTCTCATCATCAAAATCATAGCAGGGTTCCAGATCCAGTACACGGATGGAGGATTTCACCGTGACTCTGTGCATATACCAGTTCAGAATATATCTGGTAATAGACGCCTTACTGATCTCTTCATCCATCTGTGCTGCATTGCTGTTGTTTTTCTTAGCCAGGAAATTCTCGTACTGAATCTCTTTTAATACTGCTTTGAAGGTTGCCGCTTTCGCCGCATCCCCTTTCCAGTCAGTCAGGAAGTCAGAGGCAACATAAGGCGTCGCACTGTCATCATTCAGATAAACATTGTCATATAAAGCCTCTTTCACGGAATCGTCCAGGCTAAGCGAAGCTGCCGTCTGACCGTTCCAGTAAGCATCTCCCTGTGAAGCAACTTCTTTGGCAATATTATCATCGGAAACCTTCAAGATCGTCAGTGCCATCTGTGTCAGTATCTTATTATTCTGATTATTATTCGGTTCCTCAGCCAGTGTTTTATTTTGGCTGTAAAATCCGTAATCCATGACTACCGGTACTCTGTCTGCATCATTCCGCTCACCGGTAGTATCCTTAATGCCGAATATCATCTTCGTCAGAGCGGTTGCTACAGAAGTCATATTCACAGATTCCGCTGCATAACTTCCCCTGCCGGAGAGATAGATCAGATCCACGTTGTCCAGATCCACGCCATAATAAGCCTGTTCCTCCGGATTTACCAGTTTTGCCAGTTCCTCCACTGTCAACGTTGTCACTTCAATCTTCAGTTGATCAATATCTCCGCCAGTACCGGAAGGGCTGCCGCTCTCATACCGGCTGGGGCCGGACAGATTCAGAACCTGCTTCTTGAACCATTCTTTATTATAGAAACCACCGTCATATGCTACAGTATCCAACGCATCCTTCGCATTATCACCGATAAAGTCATAGCTGTTTGATGCTTCGTAGCCTGATTGTCCTCGGAGATAAACCTGCATAGTACCGCTGCTTTCCATCACATATTTACCGATATCATTTCTCTTATAAGTATCAATCAGTTTGTAGTCCCCATTACCGCTGGATAATGTCACCTTAGACACATAATACTCACCGGTGGTGTTTTCCGTGAAATGCACAAAATAGCCATCCGCAGGAGTCTTCAGTGTATAGCTTCCCGTTCCACCCGGATTTTCGTTCCAGGCTGCCCATAGAATAGGTGTGGTGTTGGCCATATTCAAAATATAGAGATTTTTCTGTTCGGAAGTTACAATATCATTTCCGGATGTGCTTTGTACGCTGAAGGTCTGCATCTCATTACCGGACTCCGCTGCTGCGTCATTCCCGGATGCAGAGGCTGCCGTTACCAGTCCCGAGCTCTCCGCTGTCGTCACCTCTCCCAGATTTTCTGACGCTTCGGAAGGATTTTCGGAAGTTATGGCAGTGCTCTGGATAGCATATCCCGCAGGCAGATCTCCGCCGTATACCACCTTACCAAGGTAAGTGTATACATCATCAGCAGTCTTGGTATACACTTCCCTATTGACATAATCACCTGCATTAAAAGCAGCGTTATTAATATCGTTCATACTGCCGTCGGAATTTTTATCGTACGGAGTCAGTGCATATCTCGTCGCTGCAAGAGCCGTCTTCGCTGTATCCCCGATGGTCATTTCCAGGTTCTGTCCGCTAATACCAGACACTTTGGAAAATACAGGGGACACGCTTTGTTTATTCTTGTTGGAAGTCCCGGAAGTTTCGATTGCACCATATCTGTCAAAACGCTGCCTGGTATCCCCCTCCGCATACAGCGTATACACCGATTCCGTCTGTGTATAGGTATACTGACCGTTATTCTCCGTATTTTTCACAAAAGAGCCACGGATCTCTTCGGTCCGGCTTCCGCCCTCTCTGTATGCAGAGAAGTTGACCGGACCGTTGCTTCCTGCGAGATCCCCCAGGCTGTTACTGTCGATTGTAGCCATGGCAGCTAATCTCTCCGACGACGCCGGCAGTTCGGACAACTTACGTCCTTCAGATACCGGTTCCTCTCCACCGATCAGATATCCGATGGAAGCGTCCTTTTTAGAAGGTACGATCTCTAAAATGTGAAAGGTGCCGTCCGAAGATGCTACTGTATCCTGTACCAGCTTCTCAATGCCGGGCAGTGTCATCTCCTGTGCACTTACTTCCATAGAGCCATAGCTCTGGCAGACTCCGGCTGCCAAAGCTATGGTAAGGATTCCGGCTATGTACTTTTTTGTGTTGTGCTTCAAGTTCTTCTTCATGTTATCTCCAAAAGATTGTTAACGCTCTTTCCGGTTTCTGATACGATACATGTCCACCTTCCTCACCGCTGTCTCCCTTGACACGACTATCGCTGAAGGTCACAAATAAAGTATCATTCTTTTCCTCTCTATCAATATAGAGATGAATCATATAAGTAAATACTGTTTCATTTTTATCATTTACTCTGGTGTCGCAGTGAATATTCGGATCAATATGTGTTCCGGATTTTAGAGTCTCCGTTCCTCCAGCTACAAGGCTGCCTATAACCTTCAGTCCTTTATCACCAGTCTTAAATGCTCCCTGACCTGTTTCAAATCCATATAGATCAACATACACCTTCTTATCGTATACACCATTCTGCCATCCATTGTGCTTATAATCGTTCTTATTCAGATTATAATAACGATTACCTTCCGAGAAATAAAAAGTACATCTGGGAATCAGCAGATATGTGGATGCAATTTCATTATCGTTGCCGTCAAAAGCTGCAAGTGTGAGAACATGTTCCTCTTTCCAGTTAATATACCACTTTGCATACACTCCGACTGTTTCACCTTTAGCCGTGGGAAATACGCTTCGTGTAGCTGCATAATCTACTTCTGAATCTGCGAATCCGGTCACTGCTTTATCAATGACTAGGCCGTTTTCATAATCGCCCAGTCCATCACTTGTAATGTTTCTACTAAACCCTACTCTCCTACTCAGTCCAACTTCGCCACCGAAATTATCCTTCACAGGATTACTCTGTGCCAGACCTTCCTCAATATCATTGGTAATCTTCCAGGTAACTTTACTCATATCTCCGGAATAATTTTTCAACGTACAAGTCACCATACTGTTACGTGACAGGACAAACTGATTACCGTCGATGTATGGCTCGTCTGAACTGTCAATGGTCAGCAGATTTGGAATGTCCACTGTTACTTCAGGATGCACTGTAATGGTAGCTGATAATTTTACAGTTGCACGTACTGTGATCGTCTTATTAATATTGTTGCTACACTTTAACAGCTGTTTATATCTGGAAGCAGGAGTCGTATCTTCAAAGCTATAGCCCTTCGGATTTGGAACTCCATCCTCCAATACTTCCCAGTTCACAATCTGAGGATATACATCATAATCCGCCCATGCAGTCAGGCACTCCAGATCTACACTCCATCCCATTTTTTTAATGCCGTTCTCCGTGTAGGAATAAGGCTTCATTACGTTTCGGATCAGTTCCGCCTGGAATTGTCCTGATACCGCCGTCACTGTAACATACGCAGAATCCGACTTAGTTGTGTCCGCATTTGCCATACAGGTAACTTTCAATACCTTTACACCGATGCTTTCCGACTTACTGATATTCAATGTATTAATCAGGTCACTAACATTCGGCATGGTAGAAAATGTAGTAGTGCTGCCATCCGCATAAGTCACTTTCCATTTTACCCCCTGTGCCACAGCAGATTCTTTACCAGTCAGAGTACACTCAAAAGCCTGTGACTTGCCGCGGACTACCTCCACATCTTTAGGAGTTATGGAAATGGAGTCTATCAATCTCTCTTCTACTGTCACATATGCATATGCCACCATACTCGTATCTGCTTTTGCAGTACATTTTACCACCAGCACATTCGTGCCGATAGTTTCCTCATCATCTACTTTTAAAATACCATCCTGATTAATTGTACTCTTACAATTAGCCCCGGAAGCATAGGACACGCTCCAGGTAACGCCCTCAGCTACTGCCTCTGCGTCACCGCTCAGATTATAGGTAAACTGCTGTATCTTGCCCTGAGGTAATGTTGCACTGGGAGGATCAATAGTCAGAGCACTGATCCATGCGTACGCGGTTCCGGTCTTCTCCAGGTCATTTCTAAGCTTAATAGTCTCTGCAATGTCATAGCTTCTGTCCTGGTAAGTGAAGGTCATATTCAGGATAACTTTCCGCTTGTCCTTCACTTGGCTTAAGTCTACGCTGAAGCTTGAGACATGCTCTGCCATAAGTGCCGGGGTCGCGGTGGTGGGATCTCCTACGACGAGATTGCCGTCCGCATCCGTTGTATTTTTCACTTCATAAAGGTATACCTGATTCGCAGTCGCATAATCCCCTGACGCGGTTCCCTGCCAGCGGATCATATAGGTATTCTCGTTATTGACCAGACGCAATTCGCTGACATGGGCTGTGGTGATCTCATTGCCGGCTGCATCCTTGGCGGTACTGCCATCCAGATCCACTGCTGTGCCGGTATGATCCGGTGTGAAATTAATATCCTTCTCCACATCAATGATCAGGTCGATCATCTGATTCGCTGCAAGCTGTGCTTCTTCCTGCAGGGTCAGTTCCTTATTCCCCCGCAGGTAGGAATTGTTGCCTGCGACGATAAAGGCGCCCACAGATCCTGCCACAATGGTCATGATTGCCAGGGACACTATCACTTCTACGAGAGTGAATCCTTTTTTCCCGATACGCATAGTCAACCTCCTTATTTCTTCAGGATTTTGCCGGTTCTGCCGACTGTTGTGATTGTTATCGTTCTTGTTCCGTTGCTGATCACAATTTTCTTACAATAGTCCTTGACCGCATCTGCGGCAGCGCAGGTCTTCTCTTCAAAAGCTCCCGATGCTCTGTTGAACACCAGATGCAGTCCATCGGTTGCGGACGCATAAGGTAATGTACCCTTTAATTGTGACAGATTGTAGGGGGTGGAATCATCATCAAAATATACTTGTATTGTGATAGGCTCCTTCCCCACGATTCTATCCGAAACGATGGTTCCACCCTGATAGATCTGTGCCCGGTACTCGCCCGTGCTGCTATTTTGCAGTAGCACAAACTCCACCTGGTTCTGTTCTTTCCCAAGGGTCAGCACTCTTGCTCTCTCCAGGGTCGAAACGATCTCATCCGCACATTTTGCAGTTTTTCTTCCGGTGAGTGTTCCCACAGACAATCCAATGACTCCCACCACGATCGCCATGATGGCGACGACGATGATGAGCTCCACCAGGGAGAAGCCACCGTTTTTATTGTTTCTGCCAGTTCTCATATACGATCAGGTCTCCTAAATTAATATCGCTGTTCAGGTAGGTCTTATTGTTATTCTGCAGGTAACCTTCGCCGCCGATCAGGAAATCCACCACATGATATTCCTTCTGACCGCCGCCGGAGCCCGTAACCTCCTTGGAATAGGTCAGCGCACGAAGCACTGCTTCCTTGTCCGGTGTCACTTTCACATTCTGTCCTAACTGGATATCACCACCTGCCAGAATCACACCGTTAAATTCCTCACCATCCTGTATCTTCACATCGCCCGTAGCGATGATGATACCCTTCTTGAAATCCGGATGTCCCGCTTCGGGATAGGTATAATCACCATATACGATGACTGCCTTGCAATCCGGATAAGCACTACTTTCAAAATACTTCTCTGTATCAACGACCAGTCCCGCGCCACGGACCACACCGGTAAAGCTTGTGATCGCGTCCGTATTTACCAGATTGCTATATACATTGGCAGTATCCGCTTTTTCGGAAGGCGTAAGCTGCTCATAGCCATCGATCAGCTTCTTGCAGAGCGCCTTGAATTTGGAATCATCCGCTGTCAGCTGCTGCTTGTAGCCGATATTGCTCTGATCACTGCCTAATGTGGCATTCTGCAGGTTGCCGCTGTAGCTGCCCGTGGTCTGATCCTTGTCGAACATCACCACATTACCTGCCAGGTGCATGATATAAGCACCGGCACTCTGATTCCGGATCTTGATGCCATCGGTGTAGATGCTGGCATAGGCATCCATGGTGCTCTTATTTACCTTATAATAATCCTGAAAATACCGGTTGGCAGCTTCTCTCCCCGCCTGAGTGGAGCTGTCAAAGGACACGTAATAATACACAATGGTGATCTTGCTGTTTAGTCTCTTATAAAAAGTACGGACGCCCTGGCTGTCGCTGCTTCCGTTCGTAATAAACTTCGTAATACCATAGGAAGCAAGGCTGTTACCGCCCAGCATACTGCTGGCAGCATTAAAATCAACTGCCGTATTCCCCATGGTATCTGCCTGCTCCTTGGTCACAGGATTGGTACCCTGTTTTACCAGATCTGCCGGTACCAGATATGCCAACTGGTCACTTTTGACTGCAATAGACTGCCCCATCAGGATATCCTTGCGGTCGGATGCGTTGCCATTGAGATTTCCATCCGCCTCGGTGAGATTATCCTTGGCAGTTTTCGTGGCGATATAGGTATTGCCTGACAGAGTCAGATTGATCAGACCGCTTAAGTCAATATCCGTTCCGGTACCGTTGACTACGATGGCACTGCTGTCACCGTTCTCCCCGGTGCCGAAGCCTATATACTGTCCGGAGTAATTCTCATCCACCAGACTGCCTGCGGTGAAATTATTATTTGCGCCGTCTATGCGCAGATCTCCCGCTACATAGACATCATTTCCCTTGAAATTCATATTCGCGCTGCCGGTAGATGTCGCTGCTCCGTGCATGGTGATCTTGCCTGCCCACAGTTCTCCATAGCTGTCGGATTCCAGTTTCGCGCCCTTGCCCAGATACAGTTCTGTAGCCGCTACCATACGCTTATCATCATTTTCCTTACCTGTCGGCTCTGCCAGGGTCAGGGTCACATTTGCACTGTTTGTATCATCCTCATTCCCCACCAGTACCTTGTCCGCATAGAAGCTTCCGGCGATCTTAGCGTCGCTTAATTTGCCACTCTCCGCTACCACCTGAATATTCTTCTGTGCCACCAGTGACATGCCGGTCAGTGAAGGCAGGCTTACGGCCTGTGCAAAGCTCATATCCGGCATTTTCACACGGATATCCGTCTGGATCACAGAGACATAACCATTATCATTGGTATAAGTCACCTTTAATTTCTGAAAAGATAATCCGTCCGTGAACAGGGTAAGCTGTCCCTTAGGCAGATCGCTCACCGCATCTCCGGAGCCGTTTGTACCCGTCATCTGCACGGCGCCGTCTACCATCTGTATTGTATAGGAATTGATTCCGTCACCGGTCTGCAACACTGTATTTTTCCGCACCTCCGGTGACAGACTGTCAAACAGTTTCCTCAGATCATAGTAATTTAAGCTTACGGTATCACTGCACTGATACGCCTTCTGCATACTGCTTAAGAACGCATAGCGGAGCTTACTCTCCTTCTCGGATACGGAAGTGTCATCATAGTTCACCAGAATCTGCGTGTAGGCATCTCCCAGGGACGTGGACACCTGCTCTTCCATATGGACACGGATCTCATCCAGCACTGTCTCTGCCGAATAGAAGTTGTCCTTCGCCTGCAGGTTATTCGCCTTCATCTGATAGTTCAATAAGGACATATACATCAAAACACTGGCTAAAATGCCGATAAAGGCCATAGCTATGATCACTACGACCATTGCCGAGCCCTTATCGTCTGTCTGTTTATGTAATTTGAAGTCTCTGCCACGTATGTTCATGGTTCTTACGCTTCCTTCCGGATTCTCCTGTTATTCCGTTACCGTTCCTGTCATAGTAATGATCGGGCTGCCGTCTGCTATCTTATCCTCTGCATAGACCTTCACTTCCATGTCGTAAATACGGTCCTGTTCCCTGGCCGGTGTCAGATTCGTCACTGACATGATGTTCTTCGCCAGTTCATAATTAAGTCCCGTTCCGGCTCCCGCGCCGGTCATGCTGGAATTCTCAAATACATATGCCGTAAGTCCGTCACTCTCGTCCAGCAGATTCGTACGAAGAGTTCCCGCAGACGTCTGTGTCGTGCCGGGAGCGGGCATCCAGCCGGGCCATGCTTCCCGCAGTTCCAGAGATATCCCATACTTACTGCGCATGGTATCATAATCTGTCGCTAAGACATCCCTCAACATATCTATTCGGTCCTGTCTCTCGGTCTGCTCCACTACCAGCAGATTCGTCTCCACATTGTCCGGATTGTTAAACACTATCCGGTCTATAATGGCAGGTCTTCCGGCATCGTAGTGCGCACTCTCCACACGAGGCTGTACACAGACAATGATATTCGCCAATTGATTTCCAAGCTCGCTGACATCATTTACCTGTGCTGCACGACTACGCACACTGTCTTCGTTGGAAAAAATCACATAATCCGCTCCCGTCTGCGGATAGTCTGGAGATCTGCCCGTTGCAAGGATCGTGGGATCACAATGATACGTTGTGGAAGCTGTGACAAGATAGACTTCTGTCTCCACCGTAGCTCCCGTTGCCAGCGTCACGTTAATCTTACTGCTGTCAATATTGATCTCGGTCTTCCGTGTAGTATGCTGAATGATATCTGCTGTATAGAGTCCTCCACCGAAATAAGAATAAGCTTCCCTGGCGCCGTCAGCCGCTTCACTGTAAACAGCATTCAGATTGCCCGCCAGGTTCTTGATATCTACCCGTGTCACACTGTTCACCGCACTGTATGCTGTGGGATCCACCTTCACCACTACATCGTAAGTACCGGAAGTGGTGGAATCGTCCCGGATCGTATAGGTCCAGATGCCGGTCGTGTCGTCTTTTACCGCGGTATTGGTAAATCCCGCCGGTGAAGCACCCGTGTAAATATCGGACATTTCCTCCAGGGTATGTGCCTCGAACATCTCCATGACATCTTCAGCAATGGCTGTGGCATGCATGGTGCTGCGGGACTTGGCGTTCGTTCTGGCAGAGGTCACAAAGCTGTGCAGCAGGGGCACTACAATGATTGAGAGGATCACAATGGCGATCAGAAGCTCCACCAGGGAAAAGCCTTCATTATTCAGTTGTCTTTTCTTCCTATGCTTCTGCATTGCGACAACTCCCGATTATCAAATCTATTAGTTCATGTTCCCGAATATCGTCTGTACACCCATAGGCATATCGGGAATATAAGGTTCACCATATACCTTATCCGTACCCAGCAGATAATACGTATTCAGGTTCATATTGCCGGACAATTCTCCGCTATCACCGTTATAGCTGATGTTCACGCCCTGGATGCTCTGACGCTCCTGCTGATTGTAAATATATCGAACCAGCCCCTTGAAATCATCATAGGTGCATTCGATGCTGATACCCAGAGGCACCTCATACATATGAGTATCCCCATATGCAGTTCCTTCTGTTGAGACAGGGGATGTAGTAACCGTGGTCGTATCTGTGCCGGACACTGCGGCATCTGCTTCCGCTGCTGCGGTATCCGCCGGTGCATCTGCTGTTGCAGCCGCCAGGGCAGAATTGTCCGCGGAAGCCTGTGCATCATAAGCCACTTCTGCAGTCGTACCGAAAGAAATGTTAGCGACATAAGTCCTGGTCGCTGTCTCCATGTTCTTCACCATCATAATGCTGTCTTCCGGTAAAATATCTGCCGGGAAACGGCTCTCGAATCCGGTAATATATGTCTTCATTTTCTCGGTAGCAGCCAGATAATCTGCCTTACGCTGATCCAATACCTCCAGTGTAGACACCTGGGATCTTAATGACATATTCTGGCTTTCCATAGAATCCGACAACTCATTGAACTTCGTATATACCAGGAAATAAGTCACCACAGCGAGGAGTATCCCAAGTACTGCGATCAAAAGCTGAATTTCACTCTTTTTTACTTTCATCTCTTATCCGCCTCCTACTGTGCTGTGGTACCGGAGATCTCTCCGGTCTCTTCTGTCTCTTCTGTTTCTTCGTTCGGATCCGCATACGTACCTGTAATGGAGAAAGTAACCGCCGATTCTCCCAGTTCATTCTGCGTATCTGTAATATTGCTGATCTGTACATCGGAAATACTCTTCATATTCCTGATATTCAGGATCGTTCTCGCCGCTGCTTCTTTGCCAACGACAGACACGGACATGCTGATTCCTTCCAGATCCGAACTGAAGCTGTTGGTCCAAAAGCTACTGGGTAATATCTGCTCCAGCTCATTGATGAACTCCACGAGATTCTCATTGGGATTCTCGGTATACTCATACAGATATTTGTATTTATCATACTGTGCTGCCGCTGAGAGATATTCATTATATACTGTCTGCGCAGGCTGTAATTCTTCGACTCTCGCCTGCAATGCCACATTCTCTGCCACAGTGCCGAAGTATCTGGTCAGGGAAGTGACTGCCATGGCGATGGACAGGATCACGCCCAGTACCAGGACCGCCACACTGACGAAGGTGTAGTTCGTGCCGCTGACTACGGTCATGCCCTTGCCCTTCTGCTGGCTCTTATCGATCAGTCCCACGGGGGCAAGTACTGCGCCCAGGCAGGAAATATAGGCTGCGGGTCTGGTGGAACGGATTGCCTTGCTCA